>Ga0208788_1000601_pt1 | contig 17472 bp, 16 predicted proteins | sample Wag4_2014_7_11_3_FD_187363 | JGI IMG/M metagenome (GOLD analysis project Ga0208788, IMG submission 187363) | Fresh water mixed with fracking chemicals microbial communities from Ohio, USA - Utica-2 Time Series FC 2014_7_11 (SPAdes) (version 2) ...
GGCTACCCCGTATAGGCTCTTTCAGGAAATAGCGGGGCTATAGCTCAATTGGTAGAGCGCTTGCATGGCATGCAAGAGGTCAGGGGTTCAATTCCCCTTAGCTCCACAACTATGGGGGAGAATTAGTTCATGTTGGATGGCGCGGTCACGCTTGAGCATGTCAACAAACTGTTCGGCGAGCGCACTGTTGTAAACGACGTCAACCTAGAAATTCACGCTGGAGAGTTCTTCTCGTTGCTCGGCCCTTCGGGTTGTGGCAAGACCACCACATTGCGCATGATCGGCGGGTTCGAACTTCCCGATTCTGGCCGCATTCTGATTGATGGTCGCGACGTTACACACGACGAGCCAGAGACGCGCCCGCTGAACACCGTGTTTCAGAGCTATGCGTTGTTTCCGCACCTGAATGTTTTTGACAACGTGGCGTTTGGTCTGCGTTTTGAAAAGCCAGGTTCGGTGTCGAAGAAATCAGACAAAGAGCGCGTCATGGAAGCACTTGAACTCGTTGCGCTTGGATCATTTAGCGAACGCCGAGTTCCACAATTGTCTGGCGGAGAACAACAGCGTGTTGCGCTTGCCCGAGCATTGGTGCTTGAACCAAGTGTGTTGTTGTTAGACGAGCCACTCGGTGCGTTGGACGCACAGTTGCGTGCGCGCTTGCAGGTAGAACTTGCATCGCTGCAACGCCAAATTGGCATCACGTTTATTTATGTGACACACGATCAGCACGAAGCGTTCACCATGAGTGACCGCATTGGCGTCATGCGCGAAGGCAAGCTAATTCAAGTTGCACCGCCTCGCGAGATTTACGAAAAGCCTGCAACGATTGATGTTGCCAAGTTCGTTGGCGCAGCGAACCTGTTGCCTGGTCGAGTGGTGTCAACAGGGGTGGTGGAAATTTCTGGAGTGAAGTTTGCAGCCCCGCAAAGCGCACCACTGGGCGATGGCATGGTCATGATTCGCCCTGAACGAATTCACGTAGGTACTGGCGCTCAGCAAGCAATCATTGAGCGCGTTACGTTCGCTGGTTCGTCGTTGCGCATTGCGCTCAATGTTGGTGGAGTGAAGTTGGTTGCCGAAATTCCGAATGACGAGAATTCCCGTAATTTAGAAGAAAACGCAACAACAAACATTGACGTGCTGCCAGACGCAGTGCGTGTGTTGCCGCTGTACTAGTTATTCACCCATTCGGGTCAGGTCGGAAAGTGCTGACTTGAAACCACCGGTTTCGCCATGACGTTTGCGCCAGAACGACAAACCGAAAACGCCAAGAGTGAGTGCAGTAAACGTTGTGGCAACGAGCAGCGTGGCAAGGGCGTTGAGAGCTGGTGTTGCTCCACCTTTTACCGACGAGTAGATACGCAACGGAACGGTTTCTGATTCGACACCTGCTGATAGGAAGCTCGTGATCACGAAGTCGTCAATAACGGTGGCGAATACGACCACGAAACTGGCAACGATTGACGGCCACAGCAAGGGCATCAGCACAAAACGCAGAGCTTGAAAGCGAGTAGCGCCAAGGTCGCGTGCTGCTTCTTCGAAACTGGAACCAATTGACACTAAGCGTGCACGCACGATAACCACCACGGCTGAAACTGAGAAGGTGACGTTGCCAAGCAACTGAGCTGGAAAGCCAAGCGGAATACCGCTGAACAAGCGTGTGAAAGTAAGGAGCAACGCGGCACCAACAACGATCTCCGGCGTAATGAGCGGAACGGATGTCATTCCTTGCACTGCGGTTGCACTCTTTCCTTTTAAGCGGTGAGAGCCAATGGCAAGCGCAAGACCAAGTGGTGTCACGATAAGCATGGTGGTAGTTGCAAGAACAAGAGAGTTCACAATTGCTTGACGCATTGAATCGTCGTGGAACACTGAAGCGTATTTATCGCCGAACCACCAACGAAAAGAAAAGCCCTTCCACACCGTGCGGCTGCGACCATCGTTGAATGAGTAAATAACGGCGATAATCACAGGGACAAGGCTCCACGTGATGTAGCCCCAAATGAGGATGGGAAGAGCTTTAACGCGACGTGTGGAAACCGATGTCATCTCACACGTTCCTTGCCGACGCGCGATGTGCTGCGCAAGTACCACGACAACGCAACAAGTAGCAGCGTGGAAAGCATGATCACAAGAACAGCGCCACGTTGAGGTTGACTGCTGTTGTTGATGTAGTAGTCAATTTGGTTGCCGAGCATTTCGGTTTTTGGTGATCGCGAAAGCAGGTCGTTGGTGTAGTAGTCACCAAACATCGGAAGGGCAATCAGGATGGCTGCTGCAGCAACTCCGGCTTTGGCCATTGGCACGGTGACCACGCGGAATGCTTGGCGTGATGTTGCACCAAGGTCTCGTGCTGCTTCAACTAGTCGCCAGTCAAGGCGTTCAAGTGTTGCGTACAACGGCAGGATCAAAAATGGAATGTACCCATAGACAAGTCCAAGAATGACGGTGATAGGCGAGCCATCAAGCCAGTTGTATTGGACACCGAAGATTCCAACAAATCGACTGAACAACCCAGACGGGCTAAGCAAGTTGACCCATGCCAACATGCGCATTAAGTAGTTCACCCAAAATGGGGCAATGATGAGCAGAAGCAGCAGCATGCGTCGCTTTCCCGCATGTCGAGCCAAGTAGTACGCAACGGGAAAGCCGATTGCAAAACTGATGATCATTGCAGTTAAGACATACACAATGGTGCGGATAAACACGCCGCGTAACGGGCCGCTGGTCACGCTGCTGAATACGGCATTGAATTCACTGAAACTCCAGTTCAGTGGGTTCCATTGCGGAATTGCGTCACGAAAAACTGGGTCAATAGAACCGAATGCAACGCACGCGACAGCGTAAAAGGGAACTGCAAAAAAGAACAGCAGCCAAAATGCACCGGGGGCGGCAAGTGCTGCCCACAGTCGGGCGGCTTTGTTCACACTCAGCCCGCGGTGAACGTCGTCCAGACGTCGCTCCAGAGAGCATCGGTTTCTGGTGTGAGGCTGACAAGACGCTTTCCGGCCTGATACTTCGCGTCATCGATCACTGCATCAACGAGTGTCTCTGGAATTGCGCCTGCATTAATCAATGCTTCTGCGTTCACATTGGTGAGTGCAGGCTGGTAACCAACATAGGACTGGTTCTTTGCAGCAACGTCGTTATCGAGCAAGTAGTTAATGAATTGGTGAGCAGCCACCGGCTTTGATGACGCCTTTGGAATGCACAGGAAGTCGTTTGCGGTAATGGTTTCCTCTGGGTACCAGAAACCAAGAACGTCTGCTGATGTTCCTTCAGGCAAATAGAACGGCGCGAGCAAAATGTCACCCGACCAGGTGTAGGCAATATCTCTGTTGCCGGCAGGTAGTTCCTGATAGCTGAGCACATCTACTTTTGGATTCGTTGCAGAGCGAAGTCGAATCAGGTTTTCCTTAGCTGCAGCAAGAATGTCCGCATCGCCAGTGTTCACATCGGTGACTCCGGCTTGGAAGAGCGCAAGGCTGACGATGTCACGGTATGAATCGGTGACCGCGAGTTTGCCGCTGTATGCCGAATTCCACATGGCGTCGTATCCCTGCGAAGCAAGTTCGCTTGGGTCAATGCGGTCTCTGCGGTAGCCAATTCCGTTTCCATAAATGAATTGAGCCATGGTGTATTGCGCACCTTGGTCGTAGTACGGGTTTTGCAAACCGGTGATCAAGTTTGTTTTATTCGGAATGTATGAATGATTCAGCGGTTGAATCAATTCGCCTGCCATGAGTCGTGCGAGTGCAGTGTCGGTCATTCCGATAATGAGGTCTGGCTTCAGTGTTCCATTGCGCAACTTCGCAATTGCTGCATCTTCGTTGTCATAGATGCTTTGCTTCACGGTGACGCCGAATGCCTTTTCAAAATCGGCAATCACTTCTGGGTTGGTGTAGTCGGCCCAGTTCAAAATTTCAATGGTGCCACCTTCATTGGCAAGACCATCTGCAATCGGTTCTCCAACGAGTGGGAGGGTGACTGGTAGATCGGGAGTTCCGATGATTAAACCAGTCGATGAAGTTGCTGTTGTGCCACCGCACGCTGCAAGTATCGAAGGTCCAATAATGATTCCCCCGGTAGTTGCAAAGAGCGTTTTAAGAAAATCGCGTCTTTCCATGAGGGTAACTTAGTGCGTTTGTGTGTCCTGGCGGTATTGCTTGACAAACTGCATTGCGTACTTTTCCATTTCGGTGTGATACGCCTGTTTGAAGGCCGATGACGCAACCCCGCGTTGGACCCGTTCGGAAACAGCGATGTCCTGGTGGTTCACCAAATCGTTGAAATCGATGACTGGATTGAGGTCCAGGCTGGAGTCGGCGGCCATATCGGCTGGGAAAAGGTAGTCGGTAATGACCGTGGTGTGGTTCGGGGAGCGCGGGATATATGTGGTCACCGCAACTGAGTCCGGTGAAACGTCGATCAGCATGTTTGGGTAGACATAGGCGCCAAAGAGCGACTTGTCGTCCATGCCCGGAATAAGTGTTAATCCTTGGTTCTGCTTAAAGGAAATGGAGTTCACCCCATCGGCCAGGTTTGCGCCCCAATCGTCTCGGTCTTTATCGATGGTGCGACCGGTTGCAAAAACTGGCACGAGTTCGCAGAACTCAGGGTGCACTACTGAACAGTGCAAGCACTCTGAGTAATTTTCGACAAGAACTTTCCAGTTGGCTTGAGCTTCATCCACGGTTGTGCGCACACTTTTCAAACCCGCCATTCCAAACTTGTCTAGGTCGAGAGGCTTGCTGTACATATTTTCTAGCCAAGTGAGCAATGGAACTTCGTCGTTGTTCAGGCAAACAAACAAACCGCCTTGCCATTCATCTACACGAACCTGTTTTAGCGAAATGCATTCTCGATCGAATGATTCTTTTTCATGATGAATTGCACCAACGAGTTTTCCGTCAAGCGAGTAACTCCAGGCGTGATACGGGCAGGTGATTGCAGCGCCATAGCCAGATCCGCTTTCGTCGCACAATTGTGATCCGCGGTGTTGACAGACATTGAAGTATGCGCGAAGTTGGCTTTCGCGGTTTCGCACAATCAAGATGCTTTCGCTTCCAACGTTGCACACCATGCGGTCACCAATGTGCGAGAGCTTGTCAGCTCTGCCTACGTAGCACCAGTGTTTACTGAAAACAGTTTCAAGTTCTGAAGCAAAAACTTCGGGAGATGTATATTCATCTCGTGTGAAGCTCTTTTGGAGACCCTTAACTTCTGGTGCTGACATGTTCTACTCCCATTTCATTCCGACAGGTATGTCTTCGTAATCAATTGTCCATAGGCGCGCGGCTTTCACGTCGCCTGTGTAACAGCGGTATCCAAGTAATTGTTGTTGCGTTGGAGAAAGTGTGCGTGCAATGTCTTCAGGAAGACCAACGCAGCCGGCTTCTTCAGGTGTTAACCAACCAACCACATAGGAGAGGTGTAAACCCTCTCTCCAGTAGTTGTCTGTTTGATTAGCACCTCCGCCGTGAATGACGGTGCCTGAGTAAATCAATCCACTTCCTGCTGGCATGACTGCATGAGTGACTTCGGCGTCTGTTGCTTTGCGAGTGAAGTCATCCCACTTGTGGCTGCCAGGAACTACTCGCGTTGCTCCACCAACAGCAGTGAAGTCGGAAAGCGCAAACATGCACGACACGGTGACGGGTTTTGCCGTTGGCCCAAGAACGAGTGGCCAGTTGTCGGCATCGCGATGCAACCACTGTGCTTTTTCGCCAGGACCAATGATCATGGCTTGACCGGTGTTCATCCAGTAGGAAGCGCAATAAGGGCCAAGTTCGTTGTCGGCGACTCCACGAAGAATTGGGTGAACCAGCAGGTGATCACGGAACGTCTTCGACCGATATGCCAGGCGAGTGAAGCGCTTGGTGTTTGAACCCCAGAATTCCTGCACGCCGCGATCGCTGGACTTCGTTCCCGCATCGGTTGATTGCATGGATTCGGCAAGTTCGGAGCGCAGGTTGTTGCGCACCTCGTCGGTGAGCATGTTGTGCACGATGACACCGCCATCGCGCTGGAAAACCGAGAGAATTTCGGCAAGCGAATGCACATTCGCGTCAAGACTTGTTAACACCGCGGTATTCGCAGTTGCCATATCTCAACTCTAGCAGTGGAAAAATGCCCGTAAATGAGGCTCGTAGTAACTCAACGTGTGTGATTCATATGTTGGGTCAAATGAAACTTGGTCATACTTTGCACAGAAGTCTGCAGTTAATTGATAATGAGGATTGTCCGTATATGAATCACGTGCGTGTTGGTTTAAGCCAATGTGTTGCCAAAAGTAATAACCCTGAAATATTCCATGGTGAGCAACCATCCAATGATGTGCCTCTGAAGCGAACGGCTTAATGATTGCCGCAGCTACCGCCTCGTGATTATCGGGAGCCAGGCTGTCGCCAATGTCGTGTAATAACGCGCACATCACGTATTCCATGCTTTGGCCATCGCGCTCTGCTCGCGTTGCAGTTTGCAACGAATGTTCAAGCCTCGTAACGGGATAACCGTCTAGTTCGCCATCGAGTTTTTGTAACTGCTCCATCACCTGGTTGGCGACATCTCCCTGAGTCCGTTTATACAACTCAGTGATGTTGTCCCAGTCTTGTTTCGTGGTCTCACTGAACTTGGTGAATGTAGGGACATGTTGCAAGGACATGGAGTAACTGTAGTGAATCGTGTTGGGCTAAGTTTTACCTATGACTTCATTGAGCTTTCGTCTAGATGGTTTGCGCGCATTGGTAACAGGTGGAGGTTCGGGAATTGGCAAAGCTATTGCCGATGCCATGCGTGATGCAGGCGCAACTGTGGTGGTGTGCGATGTAAACGATTCAACAAAGCCCAACTACATCTGTGATGTGTCAAAGACTTCTGATGTTGAAGCAATGTTCAAAGGAGTTGAACGCGACCTTGGCGGGCTTGACATTTTGGTGAACAACGTTGGTGTGCCTGGTCCAACTGCGCGTGTTGACGAAATGGACCCCGACGCGTATGACGAGTGTGTGCGCGTGAACTTGGGCGGAACATTTCGTGTAACGCATTTTGCAGTGCCGATGTTGTTGAAGACAAAAGGTTCAATGGTCAACATTTCAACGACTGCTGGAATTTTTGGTTACCCATTGCGTTCGCCATATGTTGCGGCGAAGTGGGGAGTGATTGGACTCACAAAGACGTGGGCAATGGAACTCGGAGAATTTGGTGTGCGGGTGAATGCAATTTGCCCAGGTTCGGTAAGTGGCCCGCGCATGGACGGTGTAATTGAGCGCGAGGCACAAGCCGTAGGCAAGACTCCACAAGAAATTCGCACGGGCTATGAAAAGCAAGTGTCGCTACAAAGTTTTATTGACGCCGACGACATTGCTGCATCGTGTGTGTTTCTCTGCTCGCCAGCCGCTCGATTTATCACTGGTCAGGTGCTGCCAGTTGACGGCAATACCGAAACGATGAGAAGCAACTAATTGTGATCATTGACCTTCAGGTCAATCAGGGTCAATGCACATGGCCAGAGCTGTGGTCGGTAGCCCACGCTGCAGACCGCGCCGGTTACAACACCTTGTGGATCGCCGATCATTTGGCTGGTTCAGTAATGAATGCACCTTCAATGCCCGAATGCTTTGCCACGCTTGGCGCGCTTGCCGCTGTAACTCGCAACATTGGGCTTGGTTCACTCGTGGTGAACGCTGGCTTGCGCGACCCGGCAATTGTTGCCAATGCTGCGGCAACAGTGCAAGAAATTTCGGGTGGCAGGTTCATTCTTGGTCTTGGCGCAGGTGCATCGCCATCAAGTTCGTTCGCTGCAGAGCTGAATGCCATTGACGCAGACATTCCCGCAACCATGGAACAGCGCCATGGGCGACTTGAGTATGTGTTGGACGTGCTCGATGCCATGTGGTCGAACAGCCGCGACGAAAAGTTTGCAACGTTTCCGCTTCCACAAGATTCCATTCCGCGCATCCTTGGCGTGAACTCGGTGGCCTTGGCGACGCTTGCTGGAGAGCGCTGTGATGGCGTGAATATTCGTGCCAGCCACGAACGTCGTGGTGAAATTCTGCGCGCTGCACAAGAATCTGCAGGCAATCGCGAATTCATGGTGTCGGTATGGGACTGGTTTGACGAATCACTACTGGATGAAACCAGCGATGCCCGCAAGCAGTTGGCTAGCGAAGGCGTGAATCGATTGATTTTGTTAATGCGAGGCGCGCCAGATGCTGCTCGTATTGAAGACCACCCAGTTTTGTAATTACTTACAAAACGACGTTGACGAGACGTTTCGGAACAATGACCACCTTGGCTGGTTCCGCGCCATTCAGCAACGCAATAACTTTTTCATCTGCAAGTGCAAGTGCACGCAACTCGTCGTCGGTAACGGTTGGCACCACCGACAACTTTGAACGAACTTTTCCGTTTACCTGAATAGGAATTTCGATAGTGTCGCTTACCAACAAGGCAGGGTCGGCAACAGGGAACGGCATGAAGGTGAGCTCGGTGGTTTGACCAAGCATCGACCACAGCTCTTCGGCCATATGTGGGCATAACGGCGAAAGCATTTGAACAAGCGCCACTGCAACTTCACGTGGGGTAGAGCCGTGCTCGTTTACGTAGATGGTGAGTGCGTTGTTCAGTTCAATGAGTTTTGAAATTGCGGTATTGAAACGCAGGTTCTGCATGTCGATACCAACGCCGTGAATGGCCTTATGTAAATCGCGCTTCAACTGCAGCGGAGCTTCAGCGTCGCTCACGTGTAGCGCACCAGTGTCTTCGTCCACCAAGTTGCGCCATGAACGTTGCAAGAAACGCTGCATGCCAACAACGTCGCGTGTGTTCCATGGGCGCGATGCGTCTAGTGGGCCAGTGCTCATTTCGTACAAGCGGAAGGTGTCGGCGCCAAACTCGTCATACATTTCGTCTGGCGTAACGATGTTCTTCAGGCTCTTGCCCATTTTTCCGTATTCGCGGATGACCTTTTCGCCCTGCCACGTGTACGTGCCGTTTGCCTCTTCAACCTCGTTTGCAGGAACGGTTTGACCGCGTTCGTCGCGGTACGCGTATGCCTGAATGTAACCCTGGTTGAACAAGCGATGGAATGGTTCTTCGCTGCTTACGTGCCCGAGGTCGTGCAGCACTTTGTGCCAGAAGCGTGCGTACAACAAGTGCAACACGGCGTGCTCAACACCGCCTACATACAAGTCCACGCCGCCGGTGTGGCCAGCATGCTTTGGACCCATCCAATACTTTTCAACGTCTTTATCGATGAACGCTTCGGTATTCGTTGGGTCGAGGTAGCGCAATTCGTACCAACACGAGCCAGCCCACTGCGGCATCACGTTTACTTCACGGCGATATTGCTTAGGCCCATCGCCAAGGTCAAGCGTGACATTGACCCAGTCTTGAATGCGGGCAAGAGGCGGAATTGGGTTGGTGGTTTCGTCGTTCGGGTCGAGTGCTTGTGGCTTGAAGTCAGCCAGTTCTGGCAGCAAAACGGGCAATGCCGATGCTGGAACCGAGATTGGCTGATCGTTTTCGTCGTACACAATGGGGAATGGTTCGCCCCAGTAGCGCTGACGGGAGAACAACCAGTCGCGCAGCTTGTATGTAATTGCGCTGTTGCCGTGATCGTTCTTATTAAGCCATGCAGTCATCAGTGAAATGGCTTCGGCCTTCGTGCGCTTGCCATTCAACGACACTGAATCGTTTGACGAGTTCACGTATTCGCCGTCTTCGTTCACCACTTCAATCACTGGCAAGTTGTACGCGGTTGCAAATTCCATGTCGCGTTCGTCGCCACTTGGAACAGCCATGATTGCGCCGGTGCCGTAACCCATTAATACGTAGTCGGCAATCCACACGGGAATCTGTGCGCCATTCACCGGGTTCGTTGCGTATGCACCAATGAACACACCAGTCTTTTTGCGCGAGTCGTCGGTGCGATCAGCGTCTTGCAACGCTGCTGCAGTTTCGCGATACTTCGCAACGGCGCTTTGTTGCTCGCTGGTGGTGAGTGCATCAACAAGAGGATGCTCTGGCGACAACACCATGAACGTTGCACCAAACAAGGTGTCGGGGCGAGTGGTGAATACTTCAATTGGGCCAGCAGTAGAACCAAATCGAACGCGAGCGCCTTCGCTTCGTCCAATCCAGTTGCGTTGCATCAACTTGATTGCATCTGGCCAGTCAAGTCGGTCAAGGTCATCCAGCAGTCGGTCTGCGTATTTGGTAATGCGCATGGTCCACTGACGCATGTTGCGTTTGAACACGGGGTAGTTGCCAATGTCGCTTCGACCTTCGGCAGTTACTTCTTCGTTGGCAAGAATGGTGCCAAGACCAGGGCACCAGTTCACCGGCGCATTCGACAAGTACACCAAGCGGTGATTGTTAATGGCGTCCTGCTGCTCAACCTTGCTTAATCCCGACCATGCACCTATGCCTGTGTCGCGCTTGCCCGAAGCAAACTCATCAACAAGTTCGGAAATTGGACGTGCACAGTTTTGGGTTTCGTCGTACCACGAGTTGAAAATTTGCAAGAAGATCCATTGCGTCCACTTATAAAACTCTTCGTCGGTGGTACTGACGCTGCGGCGTGCATCGTGTCCCAAACCAAGCCTGCGCAACTGGCGACGCATGTTTGCAATGTTCGATTCGGTGTTCATGCGCGGGTGAATACCTGTCACGATGGCGTGTTGTTCCGCAGGCAAACCAAAACTGTCGTAGCCAAGTGCGTGCAACACGTTGTAACCAGTCATGCGCTTGTAGCGCGCGAACACGTCGGTAGCGATGTAGCCGAGTGGGTGGCCTACGTGAAGGCCGGCGCCAGACGGATAAGGAAACATGTCGAGCACGAACAGCTTTTCGCGGCCAGCAACCTTTTCAGGTTGCGCAAGCGGGCCTGCTGGGTTTGGCGCTTCGAAGGTGCCCTCAGATTCCCAATGGTCTTGCCATTTGGACTCAATTTGATTGGCCAGTCCCGAGGTGTAGCGGAAGGCGGGAATCTTGGATTCCGGGTCGTTTCCGGTGATTGAACCTTGGGGGCGCTTTGCTGACATAGCCTCCGTATCGTAGATGAGCCAACAGGCAAAACCGCCGAGTTTGGATCGGAAAGGCAGTGCAGGTAACACGATGGGCAGACCACAGGGCCGTTCACGCGGGCGTTCATCGAATAGCCGTAAGCACAGCTACCCACGCGAAGCCCGCATTAGCGAGACCGTGCGCGAAGTGGTGGCCGAAGAACTACTGCGCATTGATGATGATCGCTTGGCCTTTGTGTCCATTACTGCAATTGATGTTGATGCCGAAATGAACCGCGGCATTGTGTACTTCGACTCGTTGCAGGGCCCAGAAGGCGACGCTCAAATTTTGGCGGCATTTAGTCACTACCGCAAACAACTGCAGTCGGCAATTGCCACGCAAGTTCATGCACGTCGCACACCAATTTTGGAATTCCGTCCAGACGATGCAATTCGTGCAGCAGCACGCATTGATGAAGTGTTGCGCAACGATCCAATGCATACGCGCAATCTTTCCGACGACACGGAGTAGCAATGGCGAAACGCCGTCCGCCAACCGTGCACGGTTTGGCACTCATTGACAAACCTGCAGGCATGACCAGTCATGACGTAGTGAGCAGATTGCGTAAACAACTCAATGAGCGACGCATAGGTCACGCAGGAACGCTCGACCCCGATGCAACCGGAGTGATGGTGGTGGGTGTTGGCTATGTCACTCGCTTGATGCAGTTTTTAAGCGGCATGGACAAGACATATACATGCGAAGTGGTGTTTGGAACCGAGACGAACACGCTTGACGATTCGGGAACCGTTACTGCAACGTTCGACATGGGCGAGTTGACGCTTGATGCCGTGCGCGCCGCTGCGACGAAGTTGACTGGACCAATTATGCAAGTGCCACCCATGGTGTCGGCATTAAAGGTTGACGGCAAGCGCCTGCACGAACTTGCACGCGAAGGAATAGAAGTGGAACGCAAGCCACGGCCAGTAACGGTGTATTCATTTGATGCGCATAGCGTTCGTGTTGAAGGCGGTGTGAATATTGCGAGCATTGAGGTGCGATGTTCATCGGGAACATACGTGCGCACGCTTGCTGCCGACTTGGGAACGTTGCTGGGTGGAGGAGCGCACCTGCGAAATTTGCGCCGCACCACGGTGGGCGATTTCGTGCTTGCCGATTGCACGAGTATTGAAGATGCCAAGTTGCTTGAACCGATTACGGCATTGCGTTCAATGACTCGCGTGATTGCCGATGCCGATACTGCAGTAAAAATTCGACACGGTAGGTCGTTCCCGGCGTGGGACGGCAGCGCACCATGGGCTGTTGTGGATGAATCAGGTGCATTGCTTGCTGTGTATGAACAAGATGGACCAAATGCAAAACCATCAGTAGTTTTGGCCGAAGCGATAGCGTAATTCTTCGTGCTAATTCTTCGTGATACCGATGCCGCTATTGCGCCTACGCGTCGATCTGTAGTCACCATTGGCGCGTACGACGGCGTGCACAAAGGTCATCGTGCGGTTATTGCCCATGTGCAAGCCGAAGCGGAACGACTGGGTTGCCAGGGAGTTGTAGTCACGTTTGATCATCACCCAGCATCGGTCGTGCGACCAGAATCGGCACCGAAACTGCTGACTGATGGCGACCAAAAGATTGAGTTGCTTGCAGGAACGGGCATTGACGCCACGTTCATCGTGCATTTTGATGAAGCAGCTTCGAAGGAAGACCCAGCCGCATTTGTGAAGCGCGTGCTGGTGGATGCCCTTGGTGCGAAGTTGATTGTTGTCGGCGAAGACTTCCACTTTGGCCACAAGCGCGGCGGCAACGTTGCATTGATGCGCGAACTGGGCAAGCAATATGACTTTGAGGTTGTGCCAATGCCATTGGTGCCACGCCCAGACGGCGTTGCCGAACCTGTAAGTAGCACGGCAATTCGCCGCGCACTTGCCGGCGGACAAGTTGAAGTTGCACAGCAGTTACTTGGTCGACCATTTTCGGTGCGTGGAGTAGTGGTGAACGGTGACAAGCGTGGCCGCACTATTGGTTTCCCAACCGCAAACACCGAAGTATCAAACCAGATGTGCTTGCCAGCCGATGGTGTGTATGCAGGAATGTTTACGTGTGCAGACGGCAGCGTGCACGGTTGTGCAATCAACCTTGGTCGCAGGCCAACGTTTTTCGAACACGCCGATGTGTCGCTGCTCGAAGCGCACTTACTTGATTTTTCTGGCGATCTCTATGGCCAGCAGGTGAGTGTTACCTTCGAACACTTCTTGCGTAGTGAACGAAAGTTTGACGGCCTTGATGCGATTAAAGCGCAGCTACAACTAGACGTGTCGGCGGCTCGCGGTCTGGTCGGCCGTAAGTAGTTGTTCGCTGAAGCAGTGTTCTGCCAAGTGGCTCGGCAATTGCTCTAAAGGATTCCTCAGTCATTAACTGACCATGGTTCGCGCCAGCAGCGCGCGAAATGTTTTCGTTCATCAACGTTCCACCCATGTCGTTGCAACCAGCACGAAGCAGTTGTTGTGCACCTTCTTGGCCGATCTTCGTCCACGACACTTGCACGTTGTCGATAAGCCCGCGGTACGCAATACGGCCAATGGCATGCATCAGAACAGTTTCTCTAAACGTTGGTCCACGTCGTGCCTTGTGCTGCAAGTAAATAGGTGATGCCATGTGCACGAACGGCAATGGAATGAATTCAGTGAACCCACCCGTTATTTCCTGCAACGCGCGCGTGCGCACAATGTGCTTTGCCCAACTGAGCGGGTGCTCAACAGAGCCAAACATGATGGTGATATTGGACTTCAAGCCGGCTTCGTGTGCAACCTGGTGACAGTCCAGCCACTCTTCGGTGTTGATTTTGTCGGAGCAAATGATGTTGCGAATATCGTCGTCCAAAATTTCTGCTGCCGTTCCTGGCAACGATGCAAGGCCGGCTTCCTTCAAGCGAGTGATGTAGCTAAACAACGATTCACCCAAACGCTTTGCGCCTTCAGTTACTTCGAGTGCGGTAAAGCCGTGCACGTGCATGTCGGGGACTGCGTCTTTCACTGCACGCGTGACATCGATGTAGTAGTCACCGTCGAAGTCGGGGTGAATGCCGCCCTGCAGGGTTACTTCGGTAGCGCCTAAGTCCCAGGCTTCTTTTGCGCGCTCGGCAATGTCATCCAGGGTCAATAGATAAGGAGTACCGCGCAAGTTCAGGCTGAGTGGGCCCTTGGAGAAGCCGCAGAACCTGCACTTAAACGTGCACACGTTGGTGTAGTTGATATTGCGGTTGTGCACCCACGTCACCTCGTCGCCCACTATTTGCTTACGCAGGTCGTCGGCAACATGTGCAATGGCTCGCACTTCTGGGCCGCGCGCACCAAACAGCGTGACAATTTCTTGCTCGTTAATGCGATGACCAAGTTCGACACCACGCAATACTTCTGCAACAGGTCCGGTGATCTTTGCGCCTTCACCCATGCGCTCAAATGGAATGAGCATTGGGGGAGCATTGTTTGCACCCGAGTACCACTGCGTGGAGCGATGACCAACCAACACCACTTCGGCGCCGTCATGCACAACATCGGCTGCCGTTACTTTTTCTGGCCATACTTGTCCGCTGTCGTCGCGTGCCAAACCTTCTGCATCGCTTCTATCCATCAACGCAAAGTCAAGCGTTGGGTCAAACCATTTTTCTGGATTGATTACGAACTCTGGATACACCGTGAGGCGCGGAGCTAGTGACTTGCCCTTTGCTTCCGTAACTTCGCGCAACTTGTCGAGTGCTGGCCACGGGCGTTCTGGGTTTACGTGGTCTGCAGTAACCGGCGAGACACCGCCCCAATCATCGATACCGGCGTCGAGCAAGATGCTGAAGTCATCGCTTAGGTTCGGTGGTGCCTGCAAGTGAATGCTTGATGGCAAAATAATTCGTGCAGCAGCAATTGACCAGAGGTATTCATCTTCTGGGCAGGGCGCTTCGTGTTGCATGCCTGTGCGTGGCTTAGGCAAAAAGTTCTGCACGATTACTTCCTGCACGTGTCCGTACTTTTCATGCGACGCAGCAATTGCCTCAAGTGCATCAATGCGGTCTTCACGAGTTTCGCCAATGCCCACCAAAATTCCCGTAGTGAACGGAATGTTTAATTCGCCAGCCCACTGCAATGTGTCGAGACGACGTTGTGGTTCTTTGTCTGGCGCACCGCGGTGACATTCCAAGTCGTCGCGCAACGATTCAATCATCATTCCTTGCGATGGCGACACCTTGCGCAACATGGCCAATTCGTCTTTGTACAACGCGCCAGCGTTTGCGTGTGGAAGTAAACCGGTTTCTTTCAACACCAATGCAGCCATGTCGTGCAAGTAGTGCACGGTGGAATCAAAACCGTTTGCCTTCAACCAATCTTTTGCCACGTCGTAACGAAGCTCTGGTCGTTCGCCAAGGGTGAACAACGCTTCGTGGCAACCCATGCGTGCGCCTTGCTTGGCAATGGCCAACACTTGCTCTGCGCTGAGGTATGGGTTCTCTAGTCGTGCAGGTGGCTGGGCAAATGTGCAGTAACCGCACTTGTCGCGGCACAACATGGTGAGGGGAATGAACACCTTTGGCGAATAGGTGACCCGGCTTCCAAATTTCGCATCGCGAATAGCGCGCGCATCAGCCAAAAGCTGATTGAGTGGGGTGGCAAGGACGCGCTGACGCTCAGACAACTAAACCCTCCGTGGGTGCTAGTGAAATTGGATTGTCAGTGCTCGACCAAGTTTTCCCACAGTGTTAGAGAAGTGGGCGTTCTTGCGTATGCCGTGCGACCACCAAGATAGCGGTTGCAAGTAGGAAACTGGTGGTCGGAAGTTACAAATTGCCGAGGGCGGTAAACAGCGCCCGCACATTGTGGCCACTCATTGGCTCACGATGACCCGTGCGACTAATGAAACCAAGCTGCACGCCAGTTGCTGGGTCGACCACCGTGAACAACTGCTCATGACCTGCTGCGTCCACCACAACATCGGTCAGCAGGGGAACGCCAGCCTCGGCCAGTGCCTGCTGCACGAAACCTGCATTCAACACTTCAATGGCAATGTGCTGCACGCCAGAACCATTTGCTTCCAAATGCGCACGAACTGCCGGATCGTTTCCTGGGCCAACGAGCACCACGGTTACTCCACCAGCAGTTGCCGTCACGATGTCGGAATCTTCGGTTGGCTCCAACGTGAAGCCAAGTGTTTTCAAAAACGATGAAGCAGATGCAAGATCAACTACTGCAACCACTACGTGATCAATGCGCACAGCAACGGTGTCAAGTGCTGATAACAACGTGTCTGCAACTTTTGTTGGTGCAACTCCACCACGTTCGTGTGCAACTTCGATTCGGTGAGTTTCGGCAAGCAGCGTGCGGAAAATTTGTTCTGCAAAGTCGGCATCTACGCCGCTGTTAATTGCCCACTGTCTGCGAGTGGTTAACACTTCGCGAACGCGTTGCGGCTGAATGACCGAAGTTGACGAACCAGCTTTTACTTCTGCAACTTCGCGACACACTTCCATTCGCTGAGCGAGCAGTGCAACGATTGCTGCATCAATCTGATCGATCTTTTCGCGAAGTTGTGGAAGGTCGCGTGCCATAACTACTTACGCCACCACTTGCGCTTCGTGTGTGGCTCGACCAAACGTTGAACATGCTTTGCGAGCACGTCCATTTCAATGTTCACTGCGTCACCTGGTTTACGCACGCCAAGTGTGGTGACAGCGGTGGTGTGCGGAATGACTGCAACGCGAAATGTGTCGGCCGACAAATCGAATGCGGTTAACGAAATTCCATCAACCGTGACTGAACCTTTTTCAACAATCAAATGCATCAGGTCGCGCGGAATACGAATAACTAAATCGGGAGCAGGGGAGACAACGTGTCCAACTGCATCGACATGACCAAGCACCATGTGCCCACCAAGTCGTTCGCCAAGCGCCATTGGTCGCTCAAGGTTCACCACATCGCCTGCTTGCAACGAACCAAGGTTGGTGCGCGAATACGTCTCTTCGCTTACATCGGCATCCCAATATGAGGAACCATCTGTGGCCACCACCGTAAGGCAGCAGCCGTTCACGGCAATGGAAGCGCCGAGGTCGGAGCCTTCCAGCACTGTGGTGCTATTGATGCGCAGGCGACTGCCATTGCGCGAGCCGACTTTGCCTAGTTCTTCAACGATCCCGGTGAACACAGCAGTTCACACTACTTATATAGGCACTCATTGGACAGGGGATTAGCCCGCCCAACCCGACAACCCTCCCGATAGGTTGGAGGGGTCCATTAGGGCTTTTAGCGCTGGTGAGATGCAGAGGGTCAACAGGCCAACTGCGACCAATTGGTCCCGCAATTCGGCGGGCACACGAAAGGCATACCTATGGCAACTGCTCCAAAAAGCGAAACCATCGCCAAGCACCGGGCTCACTCAACTGACACCGGTTCTCCTGAAGTGCAA
>Ga0208788_1000602_pt1 | contig 17469 bp, 13 predicted proteins | sample Wag4_2014_7_11_3_FD_187363 | JGI IMG/M metagenome (GOLD analysis project Ga0208788, IMG submission 187363) | Fresh water mixed with fracking chemicals microbial communities from Ohio, USA - Utica-2 Time Series FC 2014_7_11 (SPAdes) (version 2) ...
GGCAGTTTGGAATATGCCGACCGGCCGGGAATAATGAATGCCCCGCGGAGTTTTACCCTGCGCTGGGACTTTTCGTGGTAAGGGAATTAGCCATGTACCCGGCTGTTTTCGCCCTGAACAAACTTTAAAAAGGCCTGATTTACAAACCGAAAACCGCCAGGAGTAGGGTATTCTCCGCTAAAATACCAATCGCCTGTATGCTTGGGGCAAGCTTTGTGCAGGCCTTCGATGGATTGAAATACGAGTTTGATTTGGGCTTGTACTCCTGCCGGGCAAAGTTGTTCGGCCATTTTTTGGGCCAGCTCTGCGTCGCTAAATCGAGCATACAGATTGGCCACCCAGTTGCGTTCCCCGTCCAACCCCTGTTCGCTGGCCCTTAAGATGTTGGCCTCGGTTTGCTTGAGTTCTGAGTTGAGGCCGGCCTCCGAGAGCAAGGCTAGAAGCGCCCGAAAGGCGGCCAAATCGGCCAACCTTGCCATGTCGATTCCGTAGCAATCGGGGTATTTGATGATGGGAGCAGAACTTACCACCAAGATGCGCACCGGCTTTAACCGGTCTAGCATTTTCAGAATGCTTTCTTTTAGCGTAGTTCCGCGCACAATGCTGTCGTCAACCACCACCAGGCTGTCGATGCCCGGCCGCAGGGAACCATAGGTAATGTCGTACACATGTTGAACCAAATCGCTGCGGTGGCTATCGTCGGTAATAAATGTGCGCAATTTGGCGTCTTTTACAGCGACTTTTTCAACCCGTACTTTTCGGCGCAGCAGGGCCAGAATTTCGGATTCAGACTGGGGCATTTCGGTGTAGAGCTGCCGGGCGGTTTGCTCTTCAATGCGGGATTCAATGCCCTTGATCAAACCATAAAATGCCAGCTCGGCCGTATTTGGAATAAACGAAAACACCGCATTTTCAAGCCCCTCGTGTAGGGCTTCAAGCACGGGGGCGGCCAACTGTTCGCCCAATCCTTTGCGTTCCTCATACACATCGGCATCGGTACCTCTAGAAAAGTAAATGCGCTCAAAAGAACAGGCACTTGCCAACCCGGGTTCTAAAACCTGCACCAAACGCCCTTGACCTTCGGGCGAAATTAAAAGGGCTTGTCCAGGGTTCAGCTCCTGAATCTCGGTTAATTCGGCATGGAAAACGGTTTGAAGCGCCGGACGTTCCGAGGCAACCGCAATCAATTGGTCGTTTTCGTACCAAAAGCAGGGCCGAATGCCTTGGGGGTCGCGAATGGCAAAGGCATGGCCATTTCCGGTAAAGCCGCCAATGGCATATCCACCGTCCAATTTTTGAAAGGTTTTTCGAAGAATCAATTCAAAATCGGGAAGATTGCTGGGCCGCCCTCCGCTTTCTTTTGCCCCCAATGCTTGGTCTAAAAAATGGCCCATGCGCTCCATAACCGTTACGGTATCGGCCGTTTGGCTGGGGTGCTGCCCAAGTTCGACCAACTGCTGAAAAAGGTCTTCGGTATTGGTTAGGTTAAAATTTCCGGCCAAACAAAGCATCTTTTCTTTCCAAGGGCTGTCGCGAAAAAAGGGGTGGCAAGATTCGATGCCGTACGTTCCATAGGTTCCATAGCGCACATGGCCCAGGTACACATCGCCTTCAAAACGCAGGGGGACATTGGGTCTACTTCGCTGTTCTTCAATTTGTTGAATGATTTGAAGAATGGGTTGTGCCGCCACCGAACGTGCCCGGAGAATGGGCGGAACCCCGGCCGGAGTATCGGAAGCCAAGCAGGCCAATCCAGCACCATCTTGCCCCCGGTTGTGCATTTTTTCGAGCAGCAGATACATTTTCTGTAGGGCTTGTCCCAATGGAGGGTGCGCGGCACTGTTGCTTTGTTTTTTAAGGCGAATCAGGGCCAGGCCGCATTCGTGTTTTAAGGGGTCGCTCATGCTTGGGGATTCCAGCCACAAAGGTAAACAGCCATGTAAGATTTTGGCGTTTTTTTGAAAATTATTAGTTGGGCGGAGGTCGCCGCCAAAACCTTACTTGGGCTGAGGAGGAAGTTCGACCGGGCCGCGCGCCGATTTACGCCCCCGCATTTGATCGGCCCGCTGCCGCCAACGCGAGGCTTCTTCAACTCGACCATAGTAGTTTTCGTAGCCAAAGCGGTTGGCCATCATGCTGATCCGCAGCTGCCGAACCATACGGTGGATGCGGCTTTCGGTTTCCAATACCCCAGGCGGCATGTCGGCTACGGCGTCTCCAGATTCTGAAACCGGTACGTAAGCCGTATCGCTGCGCAATTGGTAAAAGTAACTCAGCGGCACCAAGCGAAGGCCCTCGGGCAAGATTACATCGCTGCGCCGCCCTACCTCTTCGTCCACCAACTCGGGGCCCAACAACACCGGCCTACGGCCCGCGTTTTGACGCATCAATTCCTGAATCCAAATTTCAAAGGCCTGTTGTATGCCTTGTGGATTTGGGTCGCCCTCCTCAAAGGCTTTTAACTTTGGCAGCAAGCTGTCTAAGGCCGGTTCGGTACCTTTCCAAACCTCCGGATGCCGCTGTTGCCCGCGGTGTAGATACCAAGGCCGCCGAAACAATTCTTTGTCTAAAATAACCACGTCGGGCCGCAGGTTTTGGACGGTTTGCAGATACATGCTTGGCGATACAAAAACATCCCATTGCCGGGTGATTACCAAGGCGTTTTCGGGCAGGCTAAGCAGGGCGGCGCGGGCATACCTTTCTACCAACACATCGCTGCGGCGGTTGGCTCGCTCCCCATGCTTAAACAGCAACAAAACCGGCAACAATGCCGCCGGCAGCAAAATCAACCATGCGGGTTTTACCGTTTCAGACAGGTAGCGAAAAAAGGCATACACCGGAAACAGCAGGAGCAGAGTGGCCGATAAATAATAGGGCTCAATGTCGGGGATGTCGTAGTTGGAGGCGTACCACACGCACACCAAAAGCTGTATGAACAGCCAGGGCCAAGATTTGCGACCAAACCACAGGCCTAGGGCGGCGGGCAACAGAGTCCAATACAAATCGACCGGCAGCCCTTTAATAAACAGGCCGATGTTCTCTTTGCTGAATTCCCAGCCCTGAAACATCCAGACTCGGTACTGAGCTCCTGTTATGTGGTTCCAAAATCCGCTTAGGCTGCTTAAATCGCCAAAGTAAGCAGCGGGGTTTTGTTTGGCCAGCAAAAGCAATCCGGCATACAACGGCAAGGCAGCGGCCAAGCCGGCGCCGGTCATAATTCCACCTTCCAACAACCGCGCTTTCCAGGTTGAATGCGCCTTCCACAAGGCCCACAACAGCCCAGGAACAACCACGATTGAAATCAAATGGTTTGAAAACAAAAGACCTGTACTTAGGCCCAACCAAATGGACGCTTTGGTGCCGGCCTTTTGCTGGTACCGAATCAATAGCCAGGTCCACAATCCCAGCAGGCCAATGTGGTAGCCGTACACTTCTAAACTTACAGCCTGCGACCAAACGCGCAATGAAAAAAAGACCGAAAGCACTGCCAACAGCATCAGCCAGGGATTCCCCTTGGGGTGTAAGGTGCGCAATGCGGCAAAGAAAAAACAGGCCCCCAGCACCACCATAAGCAGGTTTAAAGCATTGCTCACCAACAAAGGTTCGGCAAAGCCCAAGGTTCGCACCACCGCAAAGCCCAAAAAGGTAAACAAAGGATAGCCAGAAGGGTGGGCTATGCCGGGAAGGTATTGTACGGTTGCCAGTTCGCCGGTGTCAATCTCTTGAATGCTGAGCGACATGGTGCTGCCGTACACCAAAAACAGAATGGCCGAAAGGGCCGCTGCGGGCAACCAGTTTTGAAGGGATTTCATGGGCTTAGAGGTCATGGTCAAAGATAGGATTCCGGCGATTGATTTCAGTATTGGACTGCCACTCAATCAAACACGCGCAGCACCACCCCATCAAAGGCGGTGTTGTACCGAACTAGGGGGTATTGGCTTGTGCCCGATTCCCGTCCGCCGGTGATGATATTAAAGCGGCTTCCGCAGCCGTTGTTCGGACAATCTACATCGGTCAAATAAAATCCATTCGACTCCAAGCTTACCTTTCCGCAATCGCCCGTATGGTTGCCGGGGCAGTGCAATTCATAGGCGTTGAACTGGTCCATCGATACCCGATACACCAAGATGCCTTTGCTGCCGCCGGGAATGACAGCATATCCACCTACGCCCTGAAGGTCAACAAATTGAGGGTCGAACACATAGAGCGACACCTCGACCGGAATTCTAGGAATTCCAGGGGGATAAGAGGGTGTACAGCCCAATAATCCAAAGAAAAGCAAGCCCCAATGCAGTGTTTTCATCGTGTAAAAGCGTAAATTTCGGCAATATGCTTCGATTTCGGCTTATTGCTTGTGGAATTTTCGGACTTTTTGCCGCTGTTTTTCCTGCTCGGGCTCAACTTGCCATGGAAAACGGCTTTTTATTGCCGCCCTGCGACACCTTGTATGCCTTAGTGGTGTTTGCCGAGGTAGATTATTCAGAGCGCTGTCCTGGGAATTTGGGTGAGCCATGGATTTCAGATTGGGTGCAAGGCCCCGGCGGAACCCTGCCCCCACCACAGGCTCCGCAGCTGTTTAGCTCGGCGCCCGACCTAGAAAATCCAGGATTGGTAACCATGTTTTACGAGCAGGCTTCTTTTGGCCGCTATCAGCTGTTGGGCGATTACCTGCCCGAGGTGTTTCGGGTGCCCTGCCACCGGTTGTCGCCCCGAGATTACGGCATTTTGCCGGTGCTAGAACAAGTAAACCGATTTTTGGGCCACCGGGGTTGGCAAACGGCACACGGCTTGCCGGCTTCGGCCTTTGACCAATGGACTACCTCTGCCCCAGGGCAGCCCAAACGCAAAGACAGCGATGGAAAAGTGGATCTGCTGTATGTCATCTGGAAAAACAACCGATACCTGCATGGCCTTTCTACCCTTGACCATTCGGGATACGGGGTAACCGCATACCGAAGTCCTGGTTTTGGACCCTTTGATGGATTAAACAGCGCCGCTTCGTTTAACCAAGGAAAAGGCCTCGGACATAGCCTTCATGTGCTGGTTTGCGAACATTTGCATGGGCTGTTTGGCGGCAACCATTGGCATTCTGGCGGGGGAGCCGGAACCCATTGCCTGCCTATACCCCCCGCCAACTACGGCCTTACCGGGCAAATGAACTCCAGCATGATTTCGTTTGCCGCTTGGGACCGCTGGATGATGAACTGGAAATCGCCCCAAAAAGAATTCTTAATCTCGGCCCTCGATAGCCTGGGCCAAGAAATCAACACCGAAGACCTGCTGGCCGAAGAAGGTCCAGATCGGCAGGTCTTCTGGCTGCGCGACTTCAGAACCACCGGCGATGCCTTGCGCATTCGCCTGCCCTATTTGAACAGCGACAGCGGAAAAGCCAAGGTTAAAAACCAATACCTATGGCTGGAGTACCGCAGCATGGACCACCCAACCGAAGAATACCTGAGTCCTCAGCACGATTGTGCCCTTCGGCCCGACGCCGAAATAAAGCAAGGCAGCCCAGGCGTGTACGCTTACCTGCAAATTGGAAAAGACCAGCGCTGGGGCGGCAGCGAGCTGTATGCCGAACGGGCCGACCTGCCCAACAGCCTAGGTTCCTTTTTGTTCCCTTTGCCCGCCGATGGTCGTTGGGATTTCGCCTTTCGCAGCGACCTGAATCCAAAACCCCACGGCGGTGCATGCAGCTGGGGCAATGCGGCCATTCCCATTGACCGTTCTCGAAGCCTGCCCAATCCCTTTACTGGCTTGCACGATTTATATTTGGCCTACGACGCCAACGGCGACGGCAGTTTGCTGGGCAAAGAGGATTTGATGCCTGGACTGGCCGAGGCCGAGGGCGATTCGGTGCTCTGGAACTACCGCAAAGGCGGCGACGGCTTTGACGCGTTTGGGTCCTACAGCGGCAACACCGAATTGAGCTTGTCCACCAATCCCGCACCGGTGCCGGTGTACACCCAAACCACCCATTACGAATCGGCCTGGGCCGGCGACCCCAACGCCGCCCACGAAAACCGAACCATTCACCTGAATGGATTGCGCATTCGCATCGAAGACGACCCCAAACAGAAACAGGCTCGGATTGTCTTAGAACGCCGTTTTTACCAACTTCATGGCGCACTACGCTGGTGCGGCCATATTGTTTTGCACGGCGAAACTCAACCCAAGCTCCGCCTAAAAAAGGGCTGCCGCCTGCGGCTGGAAAACGGAGAAAGTCCCGTGCTGGCAAAAGCCCGGGGAAATCCACCCAGCTTGCTGCAGCCTACCGTATTCGAGTTGAGGCCCGGCAGCAGCCTAATTCTGGAAAAGGGCAGCAAGCTGTTCTTGGGCCCAGGAACCGAGCTGAGGCTACACCCAGGAAGCAGTATAGTAAAACGGGGCGGCAAGATGCGGGTGCACAAAAAAGCCAAATGGGGATATGTTCGGTAAAAAGTGGATTGCCGGGGCGCTCTTGGCCTTGCTGTTCTTGGCCTCTTGTGGCAGCACCAAAAACAACCGATTTGGAAATCGGGTGCAAAAAACCGGAAAACAGGCCCGGGTTCAAAAAAAAAGCAAGCCCCAAGTTAGCAGTGCAAAAAAACGAACAGAACTGCAAGGCCTAGATTTTTTGGGCGGCGAATCGAACATGGACCAGCGGCAGCGCAAGCAAAAAGCCCGCACGACAGACAAAGCCGAAAAGCAAAAACAAAAAGAAAAAGAAGCGGGTTTAACCGAAAAGAAAACCCTGACTCAGAAGCAAAAAAAGGCCTTGGCCAAAAAACGGAAAGAGGCCTTGAAGCGGCACATGGACATGCAAGACAAGGGCACGCAAAAGCGGATGAAAAGGAATCTGCGAAGGGCTCGGCGCGGTGGATAGGGCGGCAGCCGGGCTTTCAGCGGTAGTCCGCCGGCTGCGGGGGCTGCCCCAGCGGGCTTGCGGGGGCTCCCAAGGTCGCCTCCGCGCCTCGCGGGCCAGGCCCCGCACCCATTGCGGGCTACCCGCTTCAATCCCTGCCGCAGGCCAATCGAACGAAAAACCCCCTCGGCAAGCTCCAAACCCCATCCCTAAACCAGAAAATGCCTTACTTTTGAAGCATGCGCTTTGTTCTCTCTTTTTTGCTTTTAACCGCGGCCCTGCGCCCAAATTTGTCGGCTCAATCCCTAGATGCCTTGCTGCTAAGCACCCTAAAAGGGCAGCGGCCTGCCGCCTTGTCTGAAATTTCCATTCAAGGTAAATCCTATTGGTCGGTTTTGGCCAAAGTCAACCCCGCGTTTTCGGTACAACAAGCCCAAGAGGCCGGAATTTTGGTCGGCGCACAGGCCGGAGGCGTGATTTCCCTTAAAATTCCAGTTGGAAAGACCAATCTGTTGCTGGACTTGCCCGGAATCAATCTGGCCGTGGCAGCGCCCAAAGCCCAACCCAGCTTAGAACGGGCCCGAAAAGACACCCGGGCCGACAGCGTGCATCAAGGCCTTTCTTTGCCCGCTCCCCTGCGCGGAAAAGACGTTGTAATTGGAATTACCGATTGGGGGTTTGACTATACCCACCCTACTTTTTACGACAGCGCCTTGCAGCAAACCCGGATTCTGGCGGCTTGGGATCAGTTCAAGCAATCGGGCCCCGCACCCGGTTTTGGCTACGGCACCGAATACAGCAACCCCGCCGAATTGCTGCAAGCCGGCAGCGACACCTCTAACATTTACGCCGTTCACTACCACGGAACCCATGTGGCCGGAATTGCCGCAGGCGCGGGAGCCGGAACCTCTCATGTGGGAATGGCCCCCGAAGCCGACCTCCTTTTGGTTACCTTTTTGGTGGACGCCGGAGCCGTTTTGGACGCCTTTCAATGGATGAAGCAAAAGGCCGATCAAGCCAACAAACGCTTGGTGGTAAACATGAGTTGGGGCCTCTATTACTTTGGAACCCTTGACGGGCAATCCCTGTTGAGCCAAGCCATGGACGCCCTAGCTCTTCAAGGAGTAGTATTTGTTTCGTCGGCCGGAAACAACGGCGATGTGAATTTTCACCTGAGCCATGAATTTACAGGCGATACCCTGCGCAGCGGAATCGAAATGTACCCGTATTCTGCCCACCCCAACATGTGGGGGCAATGTTTGAGCTTTTGGGGCCAGCCCAACAAACCCTTTGCCCTTCAATTGGAGCTGCGCAATGCATCGAATCAATACTTGGCCTCCAGCACTTGGTACCAAAGCAGCCAAGGACCATCGGTTTTTCCAGACACGGTAATTTATGCGGGCGGAGACAGCCTACGCATTTCGGTGTTGCTGGAATCGGCCCACCCAATAAACCAGCGGCCCCACGCTCAAATCAAGGTTCAACAGATTTCGGGAAACCTAAAGCTGAACATGGTAGCCACCGCGGCTTCGGGTACCTTGCATGCATGGAATGTAACCGAATTAAACAACGGAGTAGGCAATTGGGGCATGCCTTTTTCCGCTTGGGTGAACGGTTGGGCCGCGGGCAACCGCGATTATGGAATTGGAGAGCCGGCGGCGGGAGCCTCGGTGCTGTCGGTGGCCTCGCACAGTCCCGAATTTTTTCCGGCCCCCGGAAGCCCCATGGCCAATGGTTATTTGTCTTTGTTTAGCAGCAAAGGCCCCTTGATTACCGGAAAAATGAAGCCCGACGTTTCGGCTCCCGGTGGAAACATTACCTCGGCCGTAAATTCCTACACCAACGCCTCGTACACCTTTGCGGCCTCGGTTTCGTTCAACGGCCGAAACTATCCCTTTGGCAAAGCCAGCGGCACATCTATGGCTTCGCCTGCCGCTGCCGGTGTGGCGGCATTGGTTCTGCAAGCCAATCCCAATTTAAGCGCCGAAGAAGTCCGCGACATTTTGCGGCAAACCGCCCGAGAAGACCTGCGCACCGGCGATTTGCCCGATTCTGGACACGTTCAATGGGGCCACGGAAAAATAGATGCCCTTGCTGCGGTACACCGAGCACTTAATCTGAGCAATATGGTTTTGAACAGCCACGGAAACCAAGTGTTTGTTTTCCCAAACCCCAGTTCAGGAAAGATTCAAATTAATAGCCAAGACTGGCCAGCAGAAGGGAAAATGGCCGAATTGCATGACCAACATGGTCGGCGCCTTCGGCAAATTCGCTTGTTTGCCGACCGCAGCAGCCACATTGAACCTGCTCTGCCCCCAGGAATGTACCTGCTCAGCTGTGGCCGATTGCATTGGTCGCTCAAGGTAGATTAAGCCCCCCGCTGCCGCAAAGGCCCACCCCCTCCCCGCATTTTTAATGGCCTGAATATCAATTTAACGTTCTTTAGCGTTATTGAATAAAACCCCATTGCCTATCGACACACCGCGACGCTTCAAACCCCTACAATCCTTAAACTATGAAGCCGTACCTTGTGATGTTTATGGGCTTGATCGCCGCCCCGCTGCTAAGGGCGCAATCCCCAACCTTGATTCTGGAAATTGAATTTGCCCAAGGCCACACAAGCCTTTCCGAAGAACATTACAAACAGCTGGGCAGGCTTAACCAGCGGTTTTACTTGTCAGAGAAGGTGTTTGTGGAAGGGCGATATACCGCCTCAAACCCCAAAAAAGGCCCCGGATTGGCCCAGGCCCAAGCAGAGTCGGTACGGCGTTGGCTGCACGAAGAAGGCCTCAGCAACCAGCAAATAGAAATTCACATAAGCGCAACCAGCAAAAACCCCGGCGTCTTTTTGTCGCTGAAGGAATTGGCCCAGGTAAAACAAGACCAACCTGATGTGGTAGAAACCGACACCGATGTGGTGGCCAAAACAGGCGTTAGGCTGCGCATGAAAACCAACGAAAGCCATTTGGCCGACAAAGTGGAACTGCGGCGCATCGACCAGCCCGAACAAGCCCCCATTTTAGTGAACGAAGCAGGCAAAAACATGGTTTCGACCGCGGTATTCGAGGTGATTTCGCACCCCGAAGGAATTCAGGTTGAGGTTTTTCTGGCCCTGCCTGCCGAACGGGAATGGGGCCAAATGCTGCCCTATGTGTACGACAAATTGATGGGCACCTGGGAAAAAAGTCCGTTTCAAAAGGCAAAAATCGGGAAACAATCCTTCTTGCGGACCCCGTTGCCGGCACAGGGCTTGCTGGCCTTAATGGCACCCATGAAAGGAAATACAAGGCAGCTCAACCTGAAAATGGACCCCCGCCTTGCGGTTTTATCGGGCCGACTGTGGATGGAAAACCCCATGGGCATGCAGGCCGGACAGTGCAGTCTTGACCAGCGCAGCATTGCCTTTTATTTGCCCGAACAGGCCCTTATTCAAGGCTGCAGCTTAGAAACAGTAGATTCCCACGGCGAGGTGCAGGTTGTGAATGCCGATTGGCTGCTGTCAGAACTGCGCAAGCAAAGCCGCCGCAAAAGCAAAGACCTTGACATTCAAATTGGCCGCAAAAGCCTGAGTCCGGCACCCCCTTCAACCCAAAACCAATAAGCCATGAAAACCCGCACCTTTCTATTGTTCGCCCTGTCGGCCCTAGGCATGTTGAGCGCCCAAGATTTTCCTTACCAAACCCTGACCTTTGAAGAAGCATCGGCGGGACGGCATACCATGGACGAAAAGGGGAGCTTATTGCACATGGTAACGGCCCTGAATTTTGAACTTGACAGCCTGTTGTGCTTGGAAAGTCCCCAGCAGATTTTGTGCCCACAAACCCAAAAGGGGCGAAAGCATACAGCGGCGTTGTACCGCTGGGATGTACCCACCGACCGCTGGTTAAAAACCTCGGGCAAACTAAAGCCTAAAGTGCTGGGTTCGCATGCGTACTTTGTGTTTTATGTGCAATGCCGAGGGCTGTATGCCTTAATGCAAGAAACGGAAGTAAAAGGGGAAACCATTTTGGATTTGCCGCGGGGATTCAAGGCCGAAAACCTGATTTGGTGGCAAAACAACCTTCAGATGGCGGCCCGTATTTTGCCCGACTCCAAAACCGGCAAATTGCGCATACCCTGTGGCAGCGTTTCGGCCTTGGCCCGCATTGAAGGAACACTCATCGATGCCCGTGGGCAACGGTATGCATTGCAAGCCACGGCGGGCGAAATGCGCCGAAACGCCTTTTTGCCCTTTTTGCCGGAACCAAAGGCCCTAAAAGCCAGCGCGGACATGCTAAAACCCGTTTCCAATCAACCCAAAGATTTAATCACCCTTAAATAAATCAACCATGCACATTAAAACAGCCATACCGGTACTGATGCTGTCCGGATGTTTGCTGGGAAGCCTCCCAGCTCAAAAAAGCCAATCCATTGAAACCGCAGTAAAGCGAAGGCTAATAACTTGCCGAGGTTCGGTGGAAGTACTGTACTCAGGCCAAAAGCTAAAGCTGGAGGTTAAAAACCGCAGCCGCGACACGGTGGTGTTTCATGTAGATCCAGGCCAAATATTTACCCCGACCAATGCCGCCTATCAGCCCTTGATTGCCACCCGCCAAAAAACCATACGGCTGGCTCCGGGCGAAGAACGGCCTGTGTATGTGAATGCGTTGTGCGGCGATCAACCCAAAATGTCGGCCTCAGACGGAACCACAGAATTTACGATGGGCGGAAGGGCAAGCTCCGCCTTGGCGGCCATGTTGCAGCAAATACAGGAATTGGGCTGGGAAAAAAACATCAACATGCAAAACCTGGTTTGGGCCTTTACCAACGACATGTCGATTGCCAGCTTGGAGGTAGAGGGCCTTGATGCCCTATCTAGGCAGAAGCTAATGCGCTTGATGACAACAAAAAGTGGGCAGTCGGAGCCTTGGTACCAAATAAAATACCGCCCGGCCGACCCAAGCAGCCCCATTTTGTTTTCGGGAATTGCCGATGAAATTAAGGGCGATTTAAAGTACGAGCTGGCACAGACCGACGACATACGGATTCAGGTGATTGATGCGCAGGGCCGCATACAAAAAACCTTGTGGTTTATTCCCGGGCAGGCCCCCGGCAGATACACCTTGCCGCTGAAGTTCGCTGCCGAAGAGCTGCCCCTTGGACAATACTGCGTTCGCGTTGAGGGGCGAAACGCCCTAACCTATGCCAAGTTCAATTTTGAAATTTAACGCCGCTGCGGCGGCGTTGCGGGGCCGTACCGTGGTGCGCCGCTGCGGAACAGCTACTGCGTCCAACGGCGGTGCGTCGCTGAGGAACAGCTACAGCCTCGCTGCGGCCCCAAACCGCGGTACGCCGCTGCGGAACAGCTAAGGCCTCGAACGGCGGTGCGTCGCTGCGCCGCCGTTACGGCTCCATATACGCCTCCATGGGCAAACACGAACAAACCAAGTTCCGGTCGCCATGGGCATCGTCCACCCGACTTACCGAGGGCCAAAATTTGTTTTCTTCTACATACCGCAATGGGAACACGGCTTTTCTACGGCTGTAAGGGCGCGTCCAATCGTCTTGGGTGGCCACAACCGCGGTGTGGGGTGCATGCTTCAATACATTGTCGTGTGGGTCGGCCAATCCCATTTCAATTTCTTTGATTTCCTGGCGAATTTGAATCAAAGCATCGCAAAACCGCTGCATTTCTTCCATGCTTTCGCTCTCGGTCGGCTCAATCATTAAGGTGCCCGCCACCGGAAAACTTACGGTAGGCGCATGAAAGCCATAATCCATCAATCGCTTGGCAATGTCAACCACTTCAATTCCAGCCTTTTTAAATCCGCGGCAATCCAAAATGAATTCGTGGGCCACCCTGCCGTTTTCAGCGCTATACAGCACTGGGTAGTGGGGCTCCAACATGGCTTTCATAAAGTTGGCATTCAATATGGCAACTTGGGTTGAGCGGGTTAGCCCTTCGGCTCCTAGCATTCGAATGTAGCCATAGGAAATCAACAATATCAGGGTGCTGCCCCAAGGTGCTGCTGAAACCGCAGGAATGGCTTGTTCTCCGCCCACGCGGCGTTCGTGGTGGCCAGGCAAAAAGGGCGCTAAGTGAGCCTTAACTCCAATCGGCCCCATACCAGGCCCGCCACCGCCATGCGGAATGGCAAAAGTCTTGTGCAAATTCAAGTGGCAAACATCGGCCCCAATGTTTGCTGGCGAGGTTAAACCTACCTGGGCATTCATGTTGGCGCCATCCATGTACACCTGCCCTCCGTGCTCGTGAATGATTTTAGTTACTTCAATAACCCCTTCTTCAAAAACCCCGTGGGTAGAAGGGTAGGTAATCATTAGGCAAGACAATTCATGGCTGTGTTTCTCGGCTTTGGTACGCAAATCGGCGAGGTCAATGTTGCCTTTTTCATCGCAAGCCACTACCACCACGTTCATGCCGGCCATCACGGCCGAGGCTGGGTTGGTGCCGTGCGCCGACGATGGAATAAGGGCAACCTTCCGTTGATGGTCGCCCCGGCTCAAATGGTAGGCCCGAATCACCATCAACCCCGCATATTCACCCTGAGCTCCACTGTTGGGCTGCAAGGACACCTCATCAAAACCTGTAATCTCGGCCAAATCGGTGGCCAATTTGTCAATCATGGCCTGATACCCTTGGGTTTGCTCGGCAGGAGCAAAAGGGTGAATGGCTTGAAATTCAGGCCAACTTAAGGGCATCAATTCCGAGGCCGCATTCAACTTCATGGTGCAAGAACCCAATGCAATCATGCTGAAATTTAAGGCAATGTCCTTTCGTTCCAGTTGCTTGATGTACCTCATCAATTCGGTTTCAGACCGATGTTGATTAAAAACAGGGTGGGTTAAGAAGGCCGATGTTCTTCGCAAATCCTCAGGTATAGACACCGAAACCCCCTCCAACGACTGGGGGGTTAAAACCGGTGCCGCCAAGCCGGCTACTTCTGCAAATACATGTATTAGGGCATTTAAATCGTCGGTGCCGGTTGTTTCATCTACCGATATGGTAAGGTAGCCGTTGCTGTGCCGATAAACATTGATGGCCTGCTCTCGACATTGTGTCAGCACGCGTTCTGTTTTCGAGTCGGCAACCACCGCCAACGTATCAAACCGCGCTCCGCCCATTAGGCTGTAGCCCAACCCTTGTAGGGCGTTGCTTAAAACCTCTGCTTTGCTTGCTGTGTCAAGGGCAATAGACCGAAGCCCCTCGGCCCCATGGTACACCGCATACATTCCTGCCATGATGGCCAGCAGGGCCTGGGCCGTACAAATATTTGAGGTGGCTTTGTCGCGGCGTATATGCTGTTCTCGCGTTTGCAAGGCCATGCGCAGTGCAGGTTTGCCTTGGGCGTCTATCGTTACACCAATAATGCGCCCTGGAATTTGACGCGAATATTCTTTGCGGCAAGCAAAAAACGCCGCATGCGGACCTCCAAATCCCATAGGCACACCGAAGCGCTGGGAATTTCCCACCACCACATCGGCACCCCATTCACCCGGAGGTGTAAGCAAGGTTAAAGCCAACAAATCGGTGCTTACCACTACCTTGACCGATTGCTCGGCACAGGCACTTGCCAATTCCGAAAAACGACCTACGCTGCCCCAGCAGTCTGGATAGCAGATTAAAGCCCCAAAATACGCGGGCCCCGGCTTGAAATCCGATATCGGACCTACCTCCAATTCTATGCCTAGAGGCTGACTCCGAGTCAACAATACATCGTAGGTCTGGGCATATACCGTGTCGCTCACAAAAAACTTCATGGCGTCTGCCTTCACTTGCTCCCGGCTGCGCAATCCCAACACCATCGACATGGCCTCGGCCGCGGCCGTAGCCTCATCCAACAACGAAGCATTCGCCAAATCCATGCCGGTTAAATCCATGACCATGGTTTGGTAGTTCAAAATGGCTTGCATCCGACCCTGGGCAATTTCTGCTTGATACGGAGTGTACGCTGTGTACCATCCCGGATTTTCAAAAATATTGCGCAAAATAGGCGAAGGAGTGTAGCTGTTGTAGTAACCCTGCCCCAAGAAATTCTTTGCCACTACATTTTGACTTGCCAATTCTTTGGCATGCGAAAGGTAGGCTGCCTCGGTCATTGGAACATCCAATTCTAATTTCTTTTTTAAGCGGATGGCGGGGGGCACAACCTCAGAGACAAGGCCCTCCAAATCAGCCGATTGAACGGCTTTTAACATGCGTTGCAATTCCCCCGAATCGGGGCCTAAATGTCGGTCAACAAAGGTGGCGTGCGGCATACAATTGACAATGGGTTTTTAAGTCAACGCAAAATTAAACATATTTGTTGGTGGAAAGCGCGGTTCTGCGTCTTAGCCTTAACCTTTTTATCTCATGCGAACAGTCTTTGTCTTTCTATTTTTTCTCGGTTTCGGCCTCAACCCTTTGCTGCTGGCACAGGGCCAGATACTACGCATGAACGGCCGCGAAATCCAAGCCGGGTTCTTGGAGTTTAAACCCTCAACTGGGGTTATCTATTACCAAAAAAAGGCGGGAAAAGGCCCCATTAAAGCCATTCCTGCCTATTCTGTTTTTTCATTCACCGACTCAAACGGCGAATCCGTTTTGTACCGGCAAGACAGCACCCTCCGAAATTTTGAACTCACTGAAAGCGAGGCCCGTGCTTTTGTGTACGGACGACGGTCTGCCCGAAAAAACTACGAATCCGTATATTCCTACATCGGTGGTGGCTTGTTTGGATCCGCTTCCCTTGTCTTAAATTACTTCTGGGCCCCCGGCCCAGCGCTCTTGTTCATGGTTGGCCAGGCCTACATGCCTCCAAAGGCCGAACGCATCTTGGAACACGGCCCAGGCAATATGTTTGGCCCCTATGCCGCCGACACCCTGCCGCCGGGAATTCAAGCCATAAGCCCAACCGACACCCCTTTTGTTAACGACCCCCTGTTTCAAGAAGGATACCGCCTGCAAGCCGGAAAACGAAAACTCCGAAATGCCCTAATGACCGCCGTTCCCGCCATCGCCGCCGGCATGGTGGTACGTTATTATTTTATTCAATGAACCCATCTCCCTTTGCACGGCTAAAAGAGGTAGCCCTGAGCCAAGACCTGGCCGACCCGCTTGCCTCTTTTCGCGCCCGCTTTGCTTACCCAAAGCTGCACGATTCCAATTCCATCTATTTTACCGGGAATTCCTTGGGACTTATGCCTTTGGCCGCCCGCGATAGCTTGACGCAAGAACTCGATACCTGGAGCCAATATGGGGTTGAAGGACATTTTCAAGGCCCTCAGCCCTGGGTGTCTTTCCACCAACCTTTCTCGGATTGGCTGGCCCCTTTGCTCGGCGCTCAGCCCCAAGAAGTGGTAGCCATGGGCAGCCTTACAGCAAACCTTCATTTTCTGTTGGCCTCTTTTTATCGGCCCAGTCCTACCCGCTTCAAAATTCTATGCGAAGGCAGCAGCTTTCCCAGCGACTTTTATGCGCTCGACTCTCAGGCGCGTTGGCATGGTTTTGACCCCGCTCAAGCCGTTGTAGAAATCCATCCCCGCCCCGGCGAGCACACCTTGCGTACCGATGATATCCTAGCGCAAATCGAAGCCCTGGGGCCTTCCCTGGCTTTGGTTATGTTGGGGGGAGTAAATTACCTGACCGGCCAATTTTTTGACCTGCAGAACATTGCAAAGGCGGCCCATCGCGTGGGGGCCAACATGGGCACCGATTTGGCCCATGCCATTGGCAACGTGCCGCTGTCGCTGCACGATTGGAACATCGATTTTGCCGCCTGGTGCTCGTACAAATACTTGAACAGCGGGCCCGGAGCTGCGGCAGGCATTTTTGTGCACGAAAAACACCTGGGAAAATCCGACATTCCCAGGCTGGAAGGCTGGTGGGGGCACCAACCCGACACCCGCTTTTTGATGGGAAGGCACATGCAGCCCGCCCACACCGCCGAAGCCTGGCAACACAGCAACGCTCCCGTTATGAATATGGCGGCTCAGCGCGCTTCTTTGGCTTTGTTTGCCGAAGCAGGGCAAGACCGCCTGCAGGCCAAGCGCGAGAGTTTGGTTCGGTTTTTTCTGCAGGCTTACCACGCTCTGCAACAGGATTTGCCGGCCGGCAGCTTAGATTGTTTGACCCCCGAATCCCTGCCCGACCGCGGCTGTCAATCCAGCTTGGTTTTCCCAGGCCGGGGCAAAAGTTTCTTCGATTGGCTTAGCCGCGCCGGAGTCATAGCCGATTGGCGCGAGCCCAACGTGGTGCGAATAGCCCCCGTGCCCCTCTACAACACGCATCTAGAGGTCTGGACCTTCCTCGATTTGGTCCGACAAGGGCTTAGGGCTTGATTTGTTTTCTTTTTTTGGGCGCCTATTCCCGCTTTCGGCTGTAGTCCCAAACGCGGCGGCCTTCAGGCCTATGCGCTTGCGGTGGCTCCCAAGGTCGCCTCCTCAGCGCAGGCCTGTGGGCCGCCGCGTTCGTGCCTGCCGCCTCAATCGGGGGCGCGGCCAACTCTTAAATTAAACGCACAAAAAAAAAGCCCCGACCTAAGTCGAGGCTTTGGAGCGGGAAACGAGACTCGAACTCGCGACCCCGACCTTGGCAAGGTCGTGCTCTACCAACTGAGCTATTCCCGCATGTTGGGAGGCAAATTTAC
>Ga0208788_1000604_pt1 | contig 17451 bp, 12 predicted proteins | sample Wag4_2014_7_11_3_FD_187363 | JGI IMG/M metagenome (GOLD analysis project Ga0208788, IMG submission 187363) | Fresh water mixed with fracking chemicals microbial communities from Ohio, USA - Utica-2 Time Series FC 2014_7_11 (SPAdes) (version 2) ...
TCGCGCCGATCGGCGCGCTGGCCGGTGTGAGCGATGGGGCCGCGCGGCGCATGGGCTGCGCGCGTCCAGCGCCCGGTCATCCGCGCAGGCCCAGCCGCGACAGCCACGCCGCGGCCAACGGACCGGTCGTCGCGCCGCCGGGCGCGCCGTCCGCAGCACCGCCGATCGCATCGCGCAGGAACCGCGAGCGCTCCTCCTCGTTGCCGCAGCTCACGAAGCACGCGGTGCGCGCGCGCGTGATGCCCACGTAGAAGAGCCGACGCTCGCTCTCGACCGACGGGCTGCGCCCGAGCGTCTTGTCGGCGGCCGTCTTGTCGAAGCAGCCGCTCTCCTCGTCGCCGGGCAGCGGCATGTAGCCCTCGTCGCACTCGGGGATGAACACGAAGTCCCACTCGAGCCCCTTCACGCGGTGGATCGTGGTGACGCGCACGCAGCGCTCCTTCGGCTCGCCGCGCGTCGGGTCGACCGACGCCAGCCGCAGCTCGAGGTCTGCGAGTCGGCAGCGCGACGCGCGCGCGAAGTCCTCGAGCACCTCGTAGGCGCGCAGGCATTCGGCCACGCCCGGCTCGCTGCGGTGCGCCGCGAGCGCCTCGCGGAAGTCGACCTCGGTGCGCAGCACGCGGATCGCGTCGGCCGCGCCCGCGTCGCCCGCATCGCGGCGCAGCGCCTTGAGCAGCACGCCGCCGAGCGCCTTCAGCTCGATGCGCGCGCCGCCGTGGAACCCCGCCATCTTGTGCAGGTCGTCGTCGAAGCAGATGTCGGCGAACGACAGCCCCTCGCGCTGCACGTCGCGCACGAGCCGCTCGAGTCCCTGCCGCGAGACCCCGCGGAACGGCCGGTTCACGATGCGCAGGATGGTGCGCGCCATGGCGTCGTCGACCGGCATGCGCACGCCGCGCACTGCCTGCACGTACGACAGCAGCAGCGACAGCGACGGGTCGTTGGCGAACGCCGCGTGGTCGTCCATCGCGAACGGGATCTCCGCCGCGAGCATGCGCCACTCCATCGCGAGGAGCTGCGCCCACGAGCGCCCGAGCACCACGATGTCGGCGGGCGGCGTGCCCCGGTCGAGCAGTCCGCGCAGCCGCTCGACGAGCGGGTCGAGCGCGGCGGGGGAGTCGCCGCTCTCGGTCACGACGACGAGGCTCGACTCCTGCTCGGGATCGGCCGCGCGCATGCGCTTGGGCACGCGGCCCTCGCCGGGCTCGATCGCGCGCGCCGCGGCCTCGACCAGCCCCGGCCCGAAGCGAAAGGTCGTCGACAGCGAGTACGTGAGGTGCGGGTGCGTCGCGATGCGCCGCGCGAACTCGCCGCGGATGTACGCGCTGCGCGCGCCGCGCCACTCGTGGATCGTCTGGTCGTCGTCGCCCACCACCGTCACGCGCGCGCGCGTGCCCGCGAGCAGCTCGAGCAGGCGGAACTGCGCGTGGTCGACATCCTGGAACTCGTCGACCACGATGTGCTCGAAGCGGTCGGCGAGCCCGTGGCGGACCTCGCTCTCCTCGAGCGCGCGCACCGCGTCGACGATCAGGTCGTCGAACGCGCGGAAACCCTGCGACGCGCGCCGCTTCTCGAACCGCCCGTACACCGACACCAGGAACTCGTCGCCCGAGTGCCCCGCGCGCTTCGGCGGCACCAGCATCGACTTCCACTCGCGGATCGCCTCGATGCAGCTCTCGGCGTCGCGACCGTCGTCCTCCTCGGGGTGCTCGTGGCGCTCTGCGAACTCCTCGCGGATGCAGTCGCCCACGATGCGCAGGATCTCGCCGCCATCGGCGAGCAGCGGCATCCGCGGCGCCGCGCCCACCGACTCGAGGTGGCGCATGATCGCGAAGCCCATCGCGTGCCAGGTCTGCACCTTGAGCTCGCCGGTGTCGATGCCGGTCTTCGCCAGCCGCTCCTCGAAGCTGCGCTGCGCGGCCTTGTTGAACATCACCGCGCGCATGTGCGCGGGCCTCACCCCGCGCCGCGCGAGCTCGGCGAGGCGGTGCACCATCGTGGTGGTCTTGCCGCTGCCCGCCACCGCGAGCACGGTGAGGTGCGCGTCGCCGGGCGCCTCGACCACGGTGCGCTGTTCGTCAGTGAGATGCGCGCGGGAGCTCACGCGCGGTCCTCCGCGCGGTCGGCGCCGGTGTTGTCGTCGTCGGTGTCGTCGTCGTCGCGGGCATCCGCCTCATCGCGCCCGGCATCCTGGTGCTCGCCACCACCGCCACCATCCGCCGCCACCGCGCCCCGCCGCGCCTGCAGGAAGTCCTCCAGGATCGCGCACGCCGCGAGCGCATCGCGCAGCGCCTTCTTCTCCCCGTGGGTCCGCCCGGTGCGGTTGAGCCGCTGCTCCGCCGCGAAGCTCGACAGCCGCTCGTCGTGGAACTCGATGCGCACGCGCGTGTACGGACCGAGCGCGGCCTTCACCGCGGCCTCCAGCTCGACGGCGAATTCGCGCACCATCCTGGCGCGCGGGCCCTCGGTGCCGTCCATGTTGTAGGGCATGCCGAGCACGATGCGGTCGGGCCCGTACTCCTCGACCGCCTTCACCGACGCCTTCAGCTGCAGCGCGCGCGTGTGCGCCTCCGCCACGTGCAGCGGCTGCACCAGGCCGACGACATCGTCGCCCGCCGCGAAGCCGGTGCGCTTGTCGCCGAGATCGATCGCGAGGTACCGCACGCCTACCGCCACTTCCCGGGCACGCGCTCGGCGAGTTCCTTGACGCGCTCCGCCTGCGCGCGCGGGCACACGAGCGTCGCGTCCTTCGTGTGCACGATCACGAGGTCCTCGCAGCCCACCGTCGCGATCAGGTGGTCGGGGTCCTCCGAGATCACCGTCATCGCGCGCGATTCGACGTCGCACCAGTGCGCGTTCGAACGGTTGCCGGCCTCGTCGGCCGCCACCGTCTCCGCGAAGCTCGGCCAGCTGCCGACATCGAGCCACTGCACCTCGAGCGGCATCACGCACACCGTGCACTCGCCGCCATCCGCCACCGACGCGGGCTCCATCACGCCGCGGTCGACCGACTGCCGCGGCAGCGTCGGATACACGCGCGCGGCGACCTCGGCGCGCGCCGGCGTGTCCCACGCGCGCGCGATCTCGGCGAGCCCCGCCGCGTTCGCGGGCGCGAACCGCGCGATCGCGCGGCACATCGCCTGCGCGCCGAACACGAACATCCCAGAGTTCCACAGGTACGCGCCCGAGCGCAGGTATTCCTCGGCGCGCAGCCGGTCCGGCTTCTCGACGAAGCGCGTCGCTGTGAAGGCCCGCGCGTCGCCCGCGCCGCCGCCGGCCGCGATCGGCGCGCCACGCTCGATGTAGCCGTAGCCCGTCGCCGCGTGGGTCGGCGCGATGCCGAAGGTCGCGATCCGCGAGCCATCGGCCTCGACGAGCGCGAACGCCGCCCGCAGCCGCTCGCGGAACAGCGCCGCCGGCTCGATCAGGTGGTCCGCCGTCAGCACCGCGAGCACCGCCCGCGGATCGCGCGCCGCGAGCACGTGCGCGAGCAGCCCGACCGCGTTCAGCGTGTCGCGCCCGAGCGGCTCGGCGAGCACGTTGTCCTCGACGAGCCCGGGCAGCGTGCCCCGCATCGCCGACGCGAACGCCTCCGTCGTGCAGACCATGCGCCGCCCGGCGTCGACCACGCCCTCCACGCGGTGCCACGCGTGCCCGAGCAGCGACATGCCCCCGGCCACCGGCAGCAGCTGCTTCGGCCGCGCCGCGCGCGACGCGGGCCAGAGCCGGGTACCCGACCCGCCCGCGATGATGCCTGCGTACCGATGTTCCGCGTGCGCGCCCATGGTGCCCCCTCCCTCAGCTCACGCCGCGCGAGCGCAGCGCCCGCGTCACGATCTCGTCTGCGCCGAGCGACTCGCCGCCGGCCGCCGCCAGCACGCGCTCGATCCGCTGCCGCGCCTGCGCGCGCTGCTCGCCGAGCGCGACCAGCACCTCCTCGGCGTCCGCCGCCGGACCGACCGGAAGCGCGCCCGCCATCGCCGATCCCATCGCCGCGCTCACGGCCGCCGCCGCGGCGACCGCGCCCTTCTCGAGCGCGCGCCGCGTGGCCGAGGGATCCTTGAGGAACGGGTCGAGCTTTCCCTTCAGCTCCACGATCGTGCTCTCGGCGGTGCGCTTGCCGATCTCGGGCAGCGTCGCGAGGAACTTCGCGTCGCCCGCCGCGATCGCCTCCGCCATCCGCGCGTGCGACACCTGCATCGCGCGCAGCGCCTTGCGGTTGCCGATCCCCTTCACGGTGGTGAGCAGCTCGAAGAACGCCCGCTGCTCGCGCGAGCTGAACCCGATCAGCCGCGGCACGAAGTGCGAGCCCTGGCCCTGCGACTCGAGGTAGTGCAGCGTGAAGAACGACACCCGCCGTCCCTGCTGCATCAGCAGCTCGCCCGCGTCGCACGCGGGGACGAGCACCTCGTAGATGAGGCCGCCCGCGGGCGCCGCGCCGTGCATCGCGCCGGCTTCATCGCCCACGCGCACATCCCCGACGCGCACATCCCCGACGCGCACTTCGGCGACGCCGTCGACCACATCCTCCAGGACACCTTCGATTCGCGAGATCATGTGCCGCGCATCCTACGGCGCATCCGCGGCTATTCCCCGCGCGCTGCAAACGCCCGCAGATTTCTCTCCACCGCCGCGGCGTCGACCGTTCCCGCGGGCGCATCGTTCACCGGCCAGCCGGTCTCGCGCCGCAGCAGCTCGAAGATCCGCTCCGCGCCGTCACGCCCGTGCCCCTCGGCGCCGGGCTGCACCAGCGCCACGAAGCGCAGCCGCGCGTGGGTCGGCTTCAACAGCGCGTCGTACGCGGTGTCGGCCACCTCGCCGGGATCGATCACCGCCACCAGCACCGGCGCCTTCGACCGCGACAGGATCAGGCGCAGCCCCCCCGAAAACGGCCTCAGCTGCCGCGCCGGCCGCTCGATCGCGCCCTCGGGGAAGATCCCGAGCACGCCGCCCTCCGCCACGTGCGCGATCGCCGCCTTGAGCGCCGACGCGTCGCGGCTGTCGAAGCACACCGGGATGATCCGCATCCGCCGCCACGCCCACGCCAGCTCGGGCAGCATCATCTCCGCGCTCATCATCCAGCGGATCGGATACGTCATCGCCGCCTGGATCGCCACCGGATCGAGCCCCGCGCAGTGGTTCGACACCACGATCAGGCCCTCCGGCCCGACGCGCCGGGGCACGAGGTGCCTGCCCTCGATGGTCAGCCGCTGGAAGTACTTCAGGTAGGGGATCGAGAGCAGCCTCGCCCACCCGATCACCGCCTCGCCGTGGTAGGAACGCCGGCCGATCGCCCGCAGCGCGAGGAACACCAGCAGCGGTGACCCGATCAGGACCCCGAGCAGCGCGAACGCCGCAACTGCAGGCCCGACGGAGGATTCCGCCAGCACCGCCGGATGGATCGTGACCGCCGCGGGGTTCATCGCGCCGCACGGTCGCCGCCCGCGGGCAACCTGTCAACTGCGCGTCGACGCCGTCCGTGGGGTCGGCACTTCGGTTACACTCGTAGAAATTTTGCGCCACCCCCGCGGCAACGCGGGACAGTCCGACCCTCAGCCGACGCCACCACGCCCATCCTGGACGGTCTCCACGACCGACGACGCTCATGCCTCGCCGCGACGACATCCACACGATCCTCATCATCGGTTCCGGCCCCATCGTGATCGGCCAGGGCTGCGAGTTCGACTACTCGGGCACCCAGGCATGCAAGAGCCTGCGGGAAGAGGGGTACCGCGTCGTCCTCGTGAACTCGAACCCGGCCACGATCATGACCGATCCGGCCTTCAGCGACCGGACCTACATCGAGCCGATCACCGCCGAGGCGGTCGAGAAGATCATCATCCGCGAGCGCGAGCTCGGCACCCCGATCGACGCGCTGCTGCCGACCCTCGGCGGCCAGACCGCGCTCAACTGCGCCTGCAAGCTCTTCGACGACGGCACCCTCCAGAAGCACGGCGTCGAGATGATCGGCGCCGACCGCCGCGTGATCCACCGCGCCGAGGACCGCGAGATCTTCCGCCAGATCGTCGAGGGCCTCGGCCTCCGCCAGCCCAAGGCCAAGACCGTCACCAACCTCGACGACGCCCGCAGGTTCCTCGAGGAGATCGGCCTGCCCGCGATCATCCGCCCCGCGTTCACGCTCGGCGGCACCGGCGGCGGCATCGCCTACAACCGCGAGGAGTTCGACGACATCATCCGCCGCGGCCTCGCCGCCAGCATGATCGGCCAGGTGCTCATCGACCAGTCCGTCCTCGGCTGGAAGGAGTACGAGCTCGAGGTCGTGCGCGACACCCGCGACAACTGCATCATCGTGTGCGGCATCGAGAACATCGATCCGATGGGCGTGCACACGGGCGATTCCGTCACGGTCGCGCCGATCATGACGCTCACCGACAAGGAATACCAGCGCATGCGCGACGCGGCGTTCGCGATCATGCGCGCCGTCGGCGTCAACTGCGGCGGCTCCAACGTCCAGTTCGGCATCGACCCGAAGACGGGCGAGATGGTCGTCATCGAGATGAACCCGCGCGTCTCGCGCAGCTCCGCGCTCGCGTCGAAGGCGACCGGCTTCCCGATCGCCAAGATCGCGGCCAAGCTCGCGGTCGGCTACACGCTCGACGAGCTCCGCAACGACATCACCGGCAACACCAGCGCCTGCTTCGAGCCGTCGATCGACTACGTGGTCGTCAAGATCCCGCGCTGGACCTTCGAGAAGTTCCCCGAGGCCGACGAGACGCTCACCACGCAGATGAAGTCGGTCGGCGAGGCCATGTCGATCGGCCGCACCTTCAAGGAAGCCTTCCAGAAGGCGCTGCGGTCGATGGAGGTCAAGCGCTTCGGCCTCGGCCTCGACCGCAACGACAAGTGGCTCGCCGCGCGCCGCGCCAGCGCCGCGGACCTCGCGAAGGGCCTGCAGGTCGCCGACCGCTCGACGGTCGAGTGGCCGATCCCCGAGGACAAGCTCACGCGCAAGCTCGCGGTTCCCTCGCAGGGCCGCCTGTTCTACGTGCGCTACGCCTTCAAGATGGGCTGGACGATCGAGCAGGTCTTCGCGCTCACCAAGATCGACCCGTGGTTCCTCGAGGAGTTCCGCCACCTCGTCGCCTTCGAGGACACGCTGTGCCAGTACGCGCGCCTCGAGGATCTCCCGCGCGAGACGCTGTTCGAGGCCAAGCGCCTCGGCTACTCCGACGCGCAGCTCGCGAACCTCTACCTCGGCAGCATCTCGCCCGAGACCATCCTCGCCGTGCGCGCGCACCGCAAGGCGCAGGGCATCGAGCCCGTCTACAAGCTCGTCGACACCTGCGCCGCCGAGTTCGAGGCCGTCACGCCGTACTACTACTCGACCTACGAGGCGCCGTTCACCATCGACGGCAAGCCCGTGCTCGACGACGAGATCCGCATCACCGACCGCGAGAAGATCGTCATCCTCGGCGGCGGCCCCAACCGCATCGGCCAGGGCATCGAGTTCGACTACTGCTGCTGCCAGGCCGCGTTCGCCGCGGAAAACATGGGCTTCGAGAGCGTGATGATCAATTCGAACCCGGAGACCGTGTCGACCGACTATGACACGAGCGACCTCCTGTTCTTCGAGCCGCTCACGCTCGAGGACGTGCTCAACGTCATCGAGCGCCTCAACGGCGGCGGCATCGACCGCGCCGACCGCTCGGGCAAGGTCGTGGGCGCGATCGTGCAGTTCGGCGGCCAGACGCCGCTCAACCTCGCGCACGGGCTCGCCAAGGCGGGCGTGCCGCTCGTCGGCACCGGCCTCGACTCGATCGACCTCGCCGAGGACCGCGACCGGTTCAAGGCGCTGCTCGACGAGATGGGCCTCAAGCAGCCCCCGAGCGGCATCGCCCGCTCGCTCGAGCAGGCGATCGCGTGCGCGAACTCGATCGGCTACCCCGTGCTTGTGCGCCCAAGCTACGTGCTCGGCGGACGCGGCATGGAGATCTGCCAGGACGAGGCCGCGCTGCGCACCTATATGACCACCGCGGTCAACGTGAGCGACCTCGCCAACGCGCCCGTCCTCATCGATCGCTTCCTCAGCGACGCGACCGAGGTCGACGTCGACGTCGTCGCCGACTTCGAGCCGAGCGAGGGCACGCGCGCCCGCATGATCGCGCACGACGGCGACGCACCGCGCGCCCTCGTCTGCGGCGTGATGGAGCACATCGAGGAGGCCGGCATCCACTCCGGCGACTCGACCTGCATCGTGCCGCCGTTCTCGCTGTCGCCCGCGCTCGTCGACGAGATCCGCACCACCGCGCGCCGCCTCGCCGAGCGCCTCAAGGTGCGCGGCCTGATGAACGTGCAGTTCGCCGTCAAGAACGACACGGTGTACATCCTCGAGGTCAACCCGCGCGCCTCGCGCACCTCGCCCTTCGTCGGCAAGGCGAAGGGCGTCGCCTGGCCGTTCATCGCCGCGCAGGTGATGATGGGCCGCTCGCTCGCCACGCTCGGCACGAAGGAGATCCCCAACACCGGCTTCTACGCCGTCAAGGAATCGGTCTTCCCCTTCGCCAAGTTCCCCGGCGTCGACGTCGTGCTCGGCCCCGAGATGCGTTCCACCGGCGAGGTCATGGGCGCCGACCGCTCGCTGCCCATCGCGTTCGCCAAGGCGCAGATGGCGGCCGGCGTGCATCTCCCCACCAAGGGCAACGTGTTCCTCTCCGTCCGCGACGGCGACAAGGACGAGGCCATCGGCATCGCCCGCGACCTCCGCTCGATGGGCTTCGAGGTCTACACCTCCAAGGGCACCGCGGCGTTCCTCAAGACCTACTCGGTCGAGACCAAGTCGGTCCACAAGCTCAGCGAAGGCGCGCGCCCGACGGTGCTCGACCTGATCGCCAACGGCGAGATCCACCTGATCATCAACACCCCGACCCGCAAGGGCGGCAAGACCGACGAGGGTCGCATCCGCGCCACCGCCGTGCGTGCCGGCATCCCGATGATCACCACGATCTCGGCCGCCAAGGCCACGGTCGAGGCGATCGCAGCGCTGCGTGCGGGTGCGTGGACGGTCACGGCGATCCAGGACTACTTCCCGCACCTCGCGCGCCCGAAGGCCGAGCGCAAGGCTGCGGAACTGGTCTCGACCTGAGCGTCGCGTTCCGGGGCCGACGGAGCCGCGCGATTCCGCAGCAATCACGAGGGTCTGTCGGAACCAGGTGTGGGAAAGGTCTGTGCGGCGGCGGCGCCTGGCGAAAAATGCGAAACAGAAACGGCCGTGGTTGACGGCAAGTGAATTCGTCTTATCATCAGGCGCGCAGTGCCAAATGAGCCGGCGTCTGCGAACTCACTGCTGGAGGCATCAGATGTTCAGCGCACTCGCCCTGCTCCTCACTCCGATTCTGGTTCCGGGGTACCCCGTCTCCGGTGCGACCGAGCCGGCGACCGGCGAGGCCACGTGTGCGCCGGCGCTTTCCGGCCTTTCCGACGATGCGCTCCCGCGGTGGCAGCGCGAGCCGAGCGGACCCTTCCTGGATTGCTATGACAATTTCAGGCTCGCGGGTTTCGCTCCTGCGGAAGCCAACCGGCTCGCCCACATCGGGATCTACGGCACAGAGCCGTCCGCGGGGTCGGAAGGCTGCCACTACTACGTCGTGACCGTCTACTACTGCGAGGGGGGAACCCGTCGCTACCGGCAGTTCAACGTGGGAACCATCTGCATCGAGGATTTGGTCGGGTCCTGTCCGACCATGACCTGTCCCAGCGGACAGCAGGCGTTCTATCGAATCACCACGGGCGCTGGCTGCAAGCCCGATGCCACCTGCGCCTGGGTCGAAGTCTCGGGCGTGTACAGCACGGGCCAAGCCGACATCTGCGACAAGCTTGTGGACTGCTCCTGCTGGCCGGGGCTTTCCTGCGGCGCGAGGGTCTGCGTTCCCATGTCGGGTATCCCGATTCAGCCCAAGGGATGCCCGAACTGCCCGTAGTCGGCAGACAGGGGCGGCGAACTAGGGCGGCGAACGAGGGCGGCGAACGAGGGCGGCGAACGGGGGCGGCGAACTGGCGGGCGAGTCGCGACCGCCCGATGCCCGAGCCAAATCGGACGCCTCCAGGCCTGTCTGCAGGTGCGGGCGCGCGCTTTCGGCGAGCGCCGCACGCCGTGAGTCACGCTAAACTCCCCGCCCTATGGCGTCCGGCCTCAACCTCCAGCTCTCCCCCGAAGTCGTCCAGCTCCTGGTCAACGTGGGCCTCATCGTCGCGATGGTCCATGTGATCCTGATCGGCTGCGCGTACGCGATCATGCTCGAGCGCAAGCTCAGCGCGTGGATGCAGGACCGCATCGGTCCCAACCGCGTCGGTCCCCAGGGCCTCCTCCAGCCGATCGCCGACGGCATCAAGTTCATGCTCAAGGAGGACTACAACCCGAAGGGCGTCGACAAGGCGCTCTTCTTCCTCGCGCCCGGCTTCATCGTCGCGCCCGCGATCATGGGTTTCGTGGTGATCCCCTGGGCTGGTACGACCGACCTCACGGGCGTGATCAACTGGCTCGGCGTCGGACAGGCCGGCGCCACCTACATGGTCAAGTTCATCGGCGCCGACATCAACATCGGCATCGTCTACCTGCTCGCGACCGCGGCGATCGGCGTCTACGGCGTCTCGCTCGGCGGCTGGGCCAGCAACAACAAGTGGTCGTTCCTCGGCGGCCTGCGCGCGAGCGCGCAGATGATCTCCTACGAGATCCCGATGGGCCTCGCGCTCCTCTGCGTCGTGCTCGCCGCGGGCACCTTCAGCCCCTACAGCATCGTGGAGCAGCAGCTGAACGGCCAGTGGAACCTCGTGCAGCAGCCGATCGCCGCCGTGATCTTCTACGCCTGCCTCCTGGCCGAGGCCAACCGCGCGCCGTTCGACCTCGCCGAGGCCGAGAGCGAGCTGATCGGCGGCTACCACACCGAGTACAGCTCAATGAAGTTCGCGCTGTTCTTCCTCGGCGAGTACTTCCACATCGTCACCGGCTCGGCGTTCTTCGCGATCCTGTTCCTCGGCGGTTGGTCGATCAACCCGTTCACCGGCGCCGACCTGCCCGTCTCGGGCGGCCTGCCCCTGATGCTCGCCCAGGTCGCAATCATGCTCGGCAAGGTCACGCTCATGGTCTCGCTCACGATGGCGATCCGCTGGACGCTCCCGCGCTTCCGCTTCGACCAGCTCATGCGCCTCTCCTGGGAGGGCATGATCCCGGTGTCGCTCATGCTCCTCGTGATGGTGTCGTTCTTCATGTACTTTGGCTGGACGCCGTACCTCTGGGTCGGCTCGATCGGGGTGGGCGTGCTCGTCTACCTCCTCAAGCCGATCATGGGCGCGCATGTTGAGGCCAATGAGCGCATCCGCATGATCGGCAGCCGCTTCAGCCCGCTCACCGATGACGGCGGCACGCTCGCCGGACGGCCGGGCGTCGCGCTCGACGACCGCGCGATCCCCGATCCGCGCCAGGGCATGATCAGCCAGCACTGAGCGGGCATGAGCCTGCGATGTGCCGCGCCGCGATCGCGGCCGCTGCCGACTGCGCCGCCTCCGGACGCCAGCCCCATGCTTCGATCGCTCCTCGGACTTCTCCAGCTCGGTCTCGCCACGCGGTTCCGCGTGGGCGGCGCCTACTGGAAGTGGCGCAAGGAGACCGCCTTCGGCAACGATCCCGCCAAGTGGCCCTCCGCCGCGGCCCGGCGGCACGCGATGCTCGAGTACGCCGCCTGGGCGCAGCGGATGAAGCGCCACACCCGCGCCTGAGCGGCGACACCCGCTGGCTCACTGGCTCGCCGGCTCGCCGGATCCCGGATCACCGGATCAGCGACGGGGAAATCTCTTCCTCGACTTTCTCACCGGAAGTTTGGTGATTGTTCGGGTCGTGTCGCCGCCTGCCCGTAGACTCGCGCCCCATGGCGAAGACGCGCACCGAGTTCCTCTGCCGCGAGTGCGGCGGCAATCACACCAAGTGGATGGGCAAGTGCCCCGACTGCGGCGCGTGGGACAGCCTGGAGAAGTTCTCCGTCGAGGTGGAGTCCACGAAGGCGTCCTCCGCGCCGATCTGGGGCGCGCCCACCGACGGCACCGACGCCGAGGAGCTCGCGCGCTCGGGCATCGGGCGCGCGGTGGCGCTGGGCAGCGTCCCCGAGGCCCAGGTGCCGCGCGTCCCCACCGGCATCAGCGAGTTCGACCGCGTGCTCGGCGGGGGAGTGGTCCCTGGTTCGGTCATGCTCCTCGGCGGCGATCCCGGCATCGGCAAGAGCACCCTCCTCATGCAGGTCGCGGCCGCGGTGTCGGCACGGGGTGCGTGCGCGCTCTACGCCTCGAGCGAGGAGAGTCCGCAGCAGGTCCGGCTGCGCGCCGAGCGGCTCGAGCCCGTGGTGCGGGCCGGCGGCGCCGCCAAGCTCGGCGACCGGCTCCTCGTCCTCGGCGAGAGCAACGTGGCGCGCATCGTCGAACAGGCGCGGCGCTCCCACCCGACGCTCGTGCTCGTCGATTCGATCCAGCTGGTGCACCGCGCCGACGTGTCGGCGGCGCCCGGATCGATCGCCCAGCTGCGGCGCTGCTGTCTCGACCTCGTCGGCCTCGCCAAGAGCACCGGATGCGGCGTGATCCTGGTCGGGCACGTCACCAAGGACGGCGGGCTCGCGGGTCCGAAGCTCCTCGAGCACCTCGTCGACGTCGTGCTCTCGTTCGAGGGCGACCGGCACTCGGCGATCCGGGTCGTCCGGGGCGTCAAGAACCGCTTCGGCTCGACGCAGGAGATCGGCCTGTTCGAGATGCGCGGCGACGGCCTCGCCGAGGTCGAGGCGGTGCGGGTCCCGCACACGGGCGGTCCCGCGGCCCCCGGCTGCTCGTTCGTCGCCACCATGGCCGGCACGCGCTGCCTGCTCGGCGAGATCCACGCGCTCGTGGCCACCGGATTCCTCGGCAGCACCAAGCGAAAGTCGAGCGGGCTGGATTCGTCAAGACTCGCCATGCTCATTGCCGTCCTCGAGAAGCACGGCGGACTCCGACTCGCGGATCAGGATGTCTTCGTTCAGTCGCTGGGCGGCCTGAAAATCGCGGAACCCGCGGCGGATCTGGCCGTTGCGCTCGCCGTGGCCGGCGCGTTCTACAACCGCGTGCTGCCGCAGGGCGCGGTGGCGATCGGCGAGGTCGGCCTCACGGGCGAGCTGCGGTCGGTGCCGCAGATCGAGCAGCGCGTGCACGAATCGCTGCGTCGCGGTGCGCGGATCGTGTTTGTTCCGAGTTCAGCCCGCGTGGAGCTGCCCCCGAAGGTGCGGGGCGGCGAGGCGGGCGACGGGCAGATCGTGAAGGTTGGCACGATCTCGGCGGCGCTCGAGTTCCTCACCCCCGCGCAGCGAGGGCTCGGCAGCGAGCCGAAGCCCCTCGCAAGCGACAGGAAAGTCAGGGTGGGGAGCGGCGGTGCGTCGCCTGCAGAGGCGGCACGCAACACCATGCAATAAATGGATTTAAGGTGCGCGAGCGCGATGCCCTGGCGCAGCGTTCGCACGCGTGAATTCGAGGGCGATTCACCGTCGACTAGACGATCCCCCGCAAACCCTGTAACTTCCCGCTCATCGTTTCGGCCAGAGTCGGCCGATGTAGGAGAACCGTCCGGCTGAGGCCTTTGGTGGTCCAGCAATAGACGGACGGGTGGATGACGCAGGTCGGAGATATCCGGCCATACAACTAGTACGGAGAGTTTCATACATGAGTCTCACCAAGACCGTCGGCTTCTTCGCCGTCACGACCCTCGCCGTTGGTGGCGCGGCCTTCGGCGCCGAGCAGAACAACGACACGCTCGCGCAGATCGCCGAGCTCAAGGCTGAGATCGCGCAGCTCAAGGGCGCTCAGGGTGGCCAGTGGCTCACCGAGCAGCGCGCTGCCGAGATCCGCGGCATCGTCACCGACGTCCTCGCGGACGCCGAGACCCGCAGCAGCCTCCAGGGCGCGGCCGGTTCGGGCTACAACGGCGGCTTCTTCCTGTCGTCGGCGGACGGCAACTTCTCGATGAAGATCAACGTCCTCGAGCAGATCCGCTGGACCTTCAACGACAACGACTCGACCCAGGCCTACGGCTTCGAGAACAAGCGCACCCGCCTCAGCTTCGGTGGCAACATCGTCGACTCGAGCTGGAGCTACAAGGTCGCCTACTACTTCGGCTACTCGAACAGCAACGAGAGCTTCGGCGCTGGCGAGCTCTCGGACGTGAGCGTGACCAAGGACCTCGGCAGCGGCTGGGGCCTCACCGTCGGTCAGTTCAAGCTCCCGTTCTCGGCTGAGTACGGCCTCGACGCCGGCAACCTCCAGTTCAACGACTACTCGGTCGTGAACACCCTCATGGGCACCGGCTACGGCCAGGGCATCAACCTCGGCTACGCGGCTGACCAGTTCCGCTTCAACGCGGCCTACGTCAACGCGATCGGCGAGGCCAACGAGGCTTGGAACGGCACCTCGCCGAACGCCGACTGGGCGTTCGCGATCCGTGGCGAGTACAAGCTCTCGGGCGACTGGTCGCAGTTCAACGACGGCCAGTCGTGGAAGGGCGAGGGCTTCGGCGCCCTCGTCGGCATCGGCTACGCGGCCGAGCGCTCGGACATCTCGGATGACACCCCGAGCTTCCTCACCGTCGACGCCACCGTCGACTTCGGCGGCGCCAACATCGCTGCTGCCTACTACATGACCGACGCCGACACCGGCGCCGTCACCGACGAGGCCACCGGCTTCACCGTTGCCGGCGGCGTGTTCCTCGCCGACGACTTCGAGGCCGTTGCCCGCTACGAGAACTACGAGCCGGATGGCGGCTCGGAGCTCAACACGCTCGTCGTGGGTGGCAACTGGTACATGGCCAAGAACACCGCCAAGCTCGGCCTCGAGTTCGGCTACGCGTTCGACGCCGTCCCCGGTGGCGCTGAGTTCGCCGGTTGGACCAACTCGGGTACCGCTGACGGCGAGTGGCTCCTCCAGGCCCAGATGTCGTTCAGCTTCTGATCAGATTCGTCTGACAGAGCGAGACATCCACCCGGACGTTCAGGCCCGCGCGGTCTGAACCTCACACAGGCTCAGTCGGCCGCCCCGCAAGGGGCGGCCGATTTTCCTTTTGCCGCGGCGCGTTACGCTGACCGCGCGCGCGTGTCGCGCCCGGAGGTGTCCGTCCCGACCCCTCCGGCACATCGCACCAGAGGAGAGCAGAACAGATGCATCGTTCCAGCACCGTGGTCCTTGCCACCGCCGTTTCGTTCGTGGCCACCGGCGCCGCCGTCGCCGTGCCGCAGTCCGAGTCGCCCGCCGCGCAGCTCGCCGAGCTCAAGAAGCAGGTCGCCGAACTCAAGAAGAGCTCGGGGTCGTGGCTCACCGAGGAGCGCGCCTCCGAGATCCGCGCCATCGTCACCGATGTGCTCGCCGACGCCCAGATGCGCGCGAGCCTGCAGGGTGGCGCAGGCGCGGGCTACGACGGCGGTTTCTTCCTCTCGTCCGCCGACGGCAACTTCTCGATGAAGCTCAACGTGCTCGAGCAGATCCGCTGGTCGTTCAACGACAACGACTTCAACGCGCCGGTCGGTGGCGGCGGGGGTGGGGGTGGCGTCGCTCTCTTCGGCTTCCGCGGCACGGTCCTCGACGACACCCACCAGGCGCACGGCTTCGAGAACAAGCGCACCCGGCTCACGATCGGCGGCAACGTCGTCGACGCGAGCTGGAGCTACCGCCTCGCCTACCAGCTCGGGTACTCGAACAGCACCGAGTCCTTCGGCGCGGGCGACCTCTCCGACGCGTTCGTCGCGAAGGCGCTCGAGTGCGGAGCCACGGTCAGCGTGGGCCAGTTCCGCCTGCCGTACTCGGCGGAGTACGCGATCGACGCCGGGAACCTCCAGTTCATGGATTACTCGGTGCTCGAGAGCGCGTTCGGCGCCGGCTACGGCCAGGGCGTCAAGGTGGGCTACGAGAACGACGCGTTCCGCGTGGGCGTCGCCTATGTGAACGCGATCGACTCCGCCAACGACGCGTGGGGCGCCACCTCGCCGGAGGCCGAATGGGCCTTCGCCGGCCGCGTCGATGCGAAGGTTGCCGGCAACTGGAGCCAGTTCGACCGCGGCCAGTCGTGGCGCGGCGACGGCTACGGCGTGAAGGTCGGCGCCGGCCTCGCCTGGGAGCGCGCGAACGCCGACCCGGCGCGCACCGACACCGGCCTCACGGTCGACGCCACCGTGAACTTCGGCGGCGCCTCGCTCGCGGCGGCCTACTTCATGCAGTGGACCGAGGACAGCGGCAGCGTCGCCGTCGACGATGCGACGCCGAGCGGCTTCCTCGTGTCGGGCGGCGTGTTCGTCACCGACGACCTCGAGCTCATCGCGCGCTACGAGTACGCCGACGCCGACCAGGACCTCGCCGGTGCGGAGAACTTCTCGACGCTCACCGTCGGCGGCAACTGGTACCTCTCGAAGAACACCGCCAAGGTCGGTCTCGACTTCGGCTACGCGTTCGACGCCGTCAGCGCCGTCTACGCCGCGGAGGCCGCCAGCAACAACTGGCTCCTCGATCCGACCGGCGAAGACGGCCAGTGGGTGCTGCGCACGCAGCTGTCGCTGAGCTTCTGAGCGCGTCGCATCCGCGCGCCGCCGCCCTCGCCGGCGGCTGACTCGATGCCCACGCGGCCGCCCCCGGGATCGTCGAACGGTGCACCCGTCCGACGGTCCCAGGGCGGCCGCGGTCTCTTTTGTGGCGATGGATCCACGGCCTTGCCGATAACGGGCGACGGTGCCAAGTGGCGCCGACTCAAGGAGATGGCAGGATGGCCACAACACGAGAAATGAACGCCGCGACGATCCGTCGCATGGTCCGCACCCCGCGTCTGCTGACGCCGCTCATGCTTGCCGCCCTCGGGCTGGCCGGCGCCGCGCGCGCGCAGGACGCAGAGCCCTCGACCCGCGAGCTCATGGAGCGCATCGAGCGCCTCGAGGCCTCCAACCGCGCGCTCGCGAGCGAGGTCACCACGCTCCGCGCCGGAGACGGCGACGCGTGGCTCACCGAGCAGCGCGCCGAGGAGATCCGCGGCATCGTGAGCGACGTGCTCGCCGACAGCGCGAGCCGCGACTCGCTGCAGACGTCGATGAGCACCGCCGGCTGGAACGACGGCTTCTACCTGCAGAGCGCCGACGGCCGCTTCCGCATGGAAGTCGGCGGCATGATGCAGTTCCGCTACATCTACAGCTACATCCCGGACGGCCTCTCGGGCATCAACATCCCCGCGGGCGCCGCCTCGTCGTGGATGGCCGACAACGTCGAGACCCGCACCGGCTTCGACACGCCGAACACCCAGATCGACCTCAAGGGCCATATCTTCGGCCCGAGCTGGCAGTACAAGATCAAGGGCGCCTTCTCGAACACCGACGAGGCGATGGTCGGCCAGAACCCCTTCGGCAACCTCGGCAGCGGCAGCGGCACCTTCCGCGTGCTCGACGCCTACATGCGCGCAGA
>Ga0208788_1000605_pt1 | contig 17447 bp, 12 predicted proteins | sample Wag4_2014_7_11_3_FD_187363 | JGI IMG/M metagenome (GOLD analysis project Ga0208788, IMG submission 187363) | Fresh water mixed with fracking chemicals microbial communities from Ohio, USA - Utica-2 Time Series FC 2014_7_11 (SPAdes) (version 2) ...
AGCCCCAGGTTCGTGCGCTCATCAAACACCGCGGCGAAGAGTGCCCGCTCGCCCGCTAGAGACACTTGGATCGAGTCGCGTCGCCCTTGGTGCACCATGGTGCTGAACTCGGTCTCGCCCAAGAGTCGAGCGAGTTCGCGGGTGGCGGCAAAAGAGCCGGCCACCAGCGCGGCCACGGATTCCAAGCTGGCATCGGCACAATCACCACGCCGCGTAACAAGGTGGCCTTCGCGATCGATCACGAAAGCCGCGCGTGCTTGCGACAGCTCCAAGAAGCCGTCAAGGGCCTCGTTCAACGCGGCCACATCGTGCGCGTAGAACACCATGCGCTCCGAGCGCAAGCGTTGTTCGCGACTGGAGTGCTGCACACTCACAGCAGGCCCCCTGCGAAGTGCATGGCTGCCGCTCCCACGGCCAAGGCCGCGACGATGATCAACACATCACGCGCCTTTAACGGGAAGGAACGGCGCGGCGTGGATTCAGCGTGGACGTCGGCCTGCGGTGTGGAGCGCGGAGCTGTGCGCGCCTCAGGACGCGCATCGGGCCGCGGAGCCGTACGCGGCGCCGTGCGAGCCGAGGCCGGAGGCACGTACGTGCGCGGCGGCTGTGTGCCGTAAGCAGCCGGAGCGCGTGGACTCGCAGCAGGCGGCGTCGGTGCAGCACTCGGCGGTGCCGTACTCGCCGATGCACCTGACACCTGCGGCACGGGCAACGGTCGAATATTCGTCTTCGACAGCGATTCCGGAGTCGTGCGCGTGGGCGGCAGCGCAGGAATCGACGGCAACGGGATGGCCTTCGTCGCGGCTGCGCCCGTGGCGACTGCAGCAGGTGCAGCTGCACCAGCCATGACCGGCACAGGTGCGGCCGCGACCACAGGTGCGGCTGGCGTCGCGACCGATGTCGGCGCCGCAGGACCGCGCGCACCCGCGTGAATGGACTGAATCACCACTGCCGCAAGCGCCTTCAGCGTCGGGAACACACCATGTCCTGTGTTGGCCACCGCCTCAAACGACGGCACGCCGTGCGGATTGAGCAAGCGCTCGAGCTCTTCGACTGGCAAAGCATCGGGCAAGTCACGTTTGTTGTACTGGATCACGAACGGCACGTCTTCCAACGACTTGCCGTACTCCGCCAAGTTCTGCTCGAGGTTGCGCAAGGACTCGAGGTTCTCCTCCACCATCGAGGCCGAAGAATCCGCGACAAAGACCACGCCGTCGACGCCCTGCAGAACGAGCTTGCGCGTGCTGTTGTAGTAGACCTGACCGGGCACGGTGTAGATCTGGAAGCTGGTCTTCAAGCCAGCGACTGTGCCGAGATCCAACGGCATGAAGTCAAAGAACAGCGTGCGATCGCCGTCTGTGCTGATGCTGGTCAGTTCGCCACGATTGGTAGGCGGTGCCTTCTGGTGGACGATCTCAAGATTGGTCGTCTTACCGGACATGCCAGGACCGTAGTACACGATCTTGGCGTTCACTTGACGCTCGCCGAAGTTGATTTGAACCATGTTCCCTCTGTTGTTCCCTGCTAGCCCTCTGCCCCTGAAAACCGCGGTCGCTAAGCAGCGCCGCGGCCTTGATCGATGTGAGTGAGTGTTGCGGTTGTCCGCTCGGTGTGACGCGTCAAACGCGTCACCGCTGCATCCAGCGCCGGTCCCACTTGTTCCAATGGCGCACCCGAGTCGACGAGCACCACAAGCAAGCCCGACTCAAGGTTGTGCACATACACACTGCCGCGCGTAGCACGCACGAGAGCGCGCCGCGGTGTCGGCAAGGACAAGGCCGTAGCTGCTTGCTCCAATTCGCGCAGGTAGCCCGCGGCCAACGCACCCAAAGCATCGGCCTCCAAAGCAGGATCCGCGCCCGAGCACACGACAGGCACACCATCCTTCATGACGAGCGCGGCCATGCGCACACCGCCGATGTTGCGTAGAGCATCCAGTACTGCCTTCATCGTGCTGCTCCTGTATCGAGCGCGTGCACCATCGCAACTAAAGCCCGGGTGTGACGTTCGTGCGCTGTACCGCTCACTCGTACGGCAGCCGAGCTGTGGTCACTGGCTTGTACAAGCACGGTGGCAGTAGCCTGGTCATCGAGCGCATGCTCGCACCGGACCTCGCGCAATGCCCCCAAGCCGAGTTTGCGCGCCAGCGCACGCGAGGCTGTGGTGATCTCACGCGCCCCGCGAGCCGCACGCTCAGCCGAGGCGCCCTTTTCCCCGTGAATCAGGGCCGTGGAGCCGCGCTGAGCGCAAGCAAACTGGACAGTCGCATCGCGCTCGACACAAGCGGTCAGCATGTCCCGCACATGCGCAGGCTGCGCGCCCTCGTCACGACTGGAGGCTTCGCTGTCCGCTGCTGCAGGCGTGGCGACCTCGTCGGCCAGACGACCTGTGCGCTCGACCTCACGCAGCGCCGTGTCCAATTCACTTGACCGCGGCGCCAAGGCTGCCAATGTGCGGTGACGCACCTCTAGCACGGCATCGCCGGGGCTCAGTTCCAGCAACTTGGCTGCACTGCGCAGAGCCTCCGCATAGGCACCAACCCGCGCGCACAGCTCGAGGCGCAAACGCAACGGACGCTGATCCGCAGGTGCAGCCGCACTGGCTTTGGCACACAAATCAAGGGCTGTGCGCGCATCCTCACGGCGGCGATCGGCAAAGTAGCGTCGGGCGCGCACCTCTGCTTGCGCCATCCACGCTTCGGCACCTCCGCCATGACGGCTCCACTCGAGGGCAGCTTCTTCAGCCCGTTCCAGGCGGCCAGCCTCCAGCAACAAGGCACACAACTCGGCGCGCAACGCAGGGCGCGGTGCCGTGCTCAACTCCTGCGCCAATTCGCGCAAGCGCGCCTCACGCAGCAGCGTGGTCGCGCGCTCCAACAGCCGCTGCAGTGCTTCATCATGTGCATGCAGCCCCAGTCCCTCGCGCGCCGTGCGCGCAGCAGCCCGGGCATCCCCGCGCAATGCCTGTACATGAGCAAGGGCCGCGTAGGCTGCGGCACTTGGGTCCGTAGCCAGAGCCCGTGTGAGTTCACGGATACGCCCTTTGTCGGCGCCGCCCAAGCTCACGATGCGAGTGAAGAAGCCCATCAGCGTGTCTCCCGTGCTGCCAGCCACGCAGTGATCGCAGCGGCATCACGCGCCGTACGGTCACGGTGCTCCCAATCCGCATCGGCGATCTCGAGTGCGCGACTGTAGCTGGATCGCGCTTGTGTGTAATCGCCGCGCTCCGCAGCCAAACGGGCTTGGTCGCGCAACAGTTCGGCTTGGGCTCGCCGTTCGCGCAGCTCTTCGACTACCCGCGCGGCATCCTCGGCAAGACGCGTGCGTGCCTGCTGAATATGGCGTTCCAACTCGTTGCGCTCGCGCACTGCACTGGCCATACCAAGCCACGCTCCACGGCGCTCCAGCAGGTCATCGACCGCAGCATGACGCGCTTCCAAGGCGGCCAAGTCTTGCGGTACGGCTGCGGGCAAGTGGGCCCATTCCGCAGCGACCGAACGCTCACGACGCACCACCACACCGGTGGCAGCCAGCAGCACGAACACAGCACTCGCCGCCAACCACGCGCGGCGCAAGTGGCGGCGCTTTTGCGCCTTTTCGTAGTGCAAATCGCGGATCATGCGCGCCACATCCTTGCGCGTGGGATCCACCGTCAACACCGACTGGAGTAAGCGCAACGCATCGCGCGTACGCCCTTCAGCCACAGCGCTGGCGGCCTCACGCAGCAATGCGTCCACGCGTACAGGCGTGTCCGGAGTACCTACCGCCGGCTCAGGCTGATGCGCAGGAAAGCGCGCGTCGATCGTCTCACGGAAGGCAGCGGCACGCTCGGTGCGCCCCTCGTGCTCCAACAGCAACGCCAAGCGCTCTCCTTCGCGGCGCACATCAATGCCATGACGCGCCAACAAAGCCGGGTGTGCCATGCCGAGCACCAACAGTGCTTCCAACCGACGCAGGTTGAGTGGATCCTGGCACAGCTCGCCGATGAGCGCCCGAGCAGCCACCTGCGCAGTGATCTCGTCTACACGACTCGCTGCGTGCTTCATGCGCGCCGCCAGAGCAGCAGCCGGAGCTGCATCCCCGTCCACGCCTGACAATGCACGCACCAAGTCCTCGACCACAGGGGTGGAATGCGCTTGCTCCATAATTGCAACCTCCTAATCGTCGCGCCCACCCCTGCCGACTGAAATGCGCTTGGAAAAAGCGAGCGGGCCGCCCCAAGGGACGGCCCGCTCCAAGGTCGGCGACGGGAGGTCCTCCGCCGCGCATGGACCTGGCGTCAGTTCGGTTCGGTCGGGTCCACCGTCAAGCTGCTGCCGCTGTTGCCAGCGTAGTCAGCCACGCTCGAGATGCGCAGCTGGTGAGCCGCACCGATCGGCGACGACGTCGTGAGACGGTACAGGCGATAGTTGCCCGACTGCACTTGCTCGGCGAAACCGACCACGTTGGTCAGCGAGGCGCTACCGCCTTCGATGACCGTCCAACGCATCGCATCACCAGCCTGAGCCGGCAACACATCCTCGCTGAACTGCACATCGATCACCAAACCGGCCTGGTCCGCTTCCCAGTTGATGTACGCACCCGAGATCGTCGGGCTCGTGACATCGCCGCTCGCGGTCGTGGCACCGTTCGAGCCACCAGCGACCTGGTTGCCCGCGCAGTCACGCACACCTGACACCGCGACCGAGATCACGGCGCCCTGACGGAAGTTGACACCGTCCGGGTACTGGATGCGCACCGTGTTGTTCGTCGAGTGATAGCTGTACGTCGCACCCGTGTTCGACTGGCTCACGCCGTCGACGGTGACCGAGTAGTTGCTCGCCACCAACGCGGTGGACAGCAAGAGCGGTTCGCTCCACGCAATCTCGATCATGTCACCGCTGTAACCAGCCGTGAGCGTGGCCGAAATCGACATCGTCGGCGCAGTGCTATCCGCGCTCGCGATGGCCGTGGTCGAGCTTCCGATGTTGCCGGCCAAGTCAGCCAGCACCCAGCTCAGCGTGTCGCCCACCGTCACGAGTGACGAGAAGGTGAGACGGAAGCTGCGCTGGCCAAGCGATTCCACCGAGGTCGGAGTGTTGCCACCCAGGTCCCAGTTCGACGCAATCAGCGCCACCGCGGAGTCGACCGCTTCGCTGACAGTCACGTAGATCGAGTTCGGATCCGTGCTGTCGATGCGCGCATCGTTGAAGGCCACAACCGGAGCGGTCGTATCGCCACCGGCGAGCACGCCCACTTCCGTGGTCGCGGCCGACATGGCGATGCCCTGAACAGAACGACCGTTGGCGAACGACAGCGTGTAAGAGCCGCCCGTTTCCAGGTTGGTGTTCGAGCCCGAACGCATGCCGATCGTGACGGTGTTGTTGCCATCGAAGCTCAACACCGCGTTCGTCAAGTCAACCGCGCCACTCGGGCCAGTGACGGTCCAGTTCGACGCGTCGGTGATGCCCCAGGGGCTCATCGCACGGTCAAAGCGCGTCGTCACATAGTCGTTCAGTTCACCTGACACAGTCGTCAGCGACGCGAAACCCGCATCAAAGGCCGGTTCGTTGCTGTCTTCGGCTTGCGTGCTGGTACCGAAGCTCGGGTACATCTGGTTGCCCGCTGCGTCGCGCACATAGAGCACATCGAGAGTGTCCAGCGCCCCCACCGTCACGGCGAAGTCGAGGTTGACACCAAGGCCACCATCAACGAGCGTGCCGCCAGTCGGATAGACCGTACCGCCGCCAACAGGGTTCAGCACAAAGCGTGCGCTGCCCGACGGGTTCGATACCGGGTTGTACACATCGGTCACATCGCGGCAGTGCTCGCTGAAGCGCACACCGAGGCGCGTCGTGGTCGAGCCATCACGCACGATGCTCGTCACGAACGGCAGGATGGACTCCGAGGCCACCGAGCCCGTGGCGGTCGTGCCGAGGTGGGCGTTGCCGCCGACATCGCGCATACCCGCAAAGGCGATAGAGAAGTTCGTGCCGCGCGTCAGGTTCGTGCCGTTGGCCAACACGACCGTCGCCGTCTTGGAGTCCTCGTTCCACGAGATGGTCGCGCCCACCAGCGACACCGAGGTGCCGACCGGCGACTCGAGGATCCACTTCGAGGCATCCGACACATCGCCGGTCCACATGATGTCGTCGAACGACACCGTGACCACGTCGTTGTTCACACCCGCCACAGCAGTGGCGGAGATGGACGTCGTGATCGGCGCATCACCGTCCGTAGAGGTGGCTGTGATGCCGGTCACGGCAGTCATCGTGTTGCCAGCCGTGTCTTGCACCGAGCTGCAACCCAGTGTGTGCACGCCAGGCACCACGGCGCTGTCAAAGACCAAGCGCACGGTGTCCTGGTTGGGCAAGCGCGTGGCCGAGAGGCACGTGTGCGTGCTGCTCGTGGTCCAGTTGCCTTCCGTCTCGGCGGCGGAAGCGGAGACCGTCTCGTCAAAGCTGACATCGACAGTCGCGCCGCTTTGGTCTTGCACACGATTCTGGATCGCGCCGCTGATCGTCGGAGCAGTCGTGTCGCCGATGGCGAGCACGCTGCGCGTGGAGGTGAAGGTGTCACCGTCCACATCGAGAGCCGCCACTCCCGTCACGGCCACGGTCTCGCCGTTGGCGATGTCGGCCGTGAGCGTGATCGTCAGGGTCTTGCTCAGCAGGTCGTAGCTGAACTCAGCGTTCGTCAGGTCGAGCGGCGTGCCGCCCACCGTCACGAGCCACGAGGCCGGCAACACTGCGGTCGTGGGGTCGAGGGCTTGCGCCGTCTCGATCACGATCTGGTCGTTGTTCAAGCCCGACACCGTCACGGCGCTCGGGTCGGTGCTGTAGTCGTTCGCCACGGGCGTCGACTGCGCGACAGCTTGGGCACCATCCGGATACGCATTGCCATGCGCGTCCACCATGCCGCTCAAGGTGACTTCATCGCGGCCCGGGACAATGGGGCCGCTGAAGGTCACGCGCAGCGTCTCGGGCGAGCCGAAGGGCTGCTCCACGCTGGTCGCGATCTTGTCGAGGCTGCCGGTCGAGAAGTTGCCGGTAACTGCGGCAAACACCGGGTCCATCGCTTCGCTGAAGGTGAAGTCGACCACGCGGCCGAACTCATCTTCGCTGAGGTTCTGCTCCACCGAGCTGAGCGTCGGGGCCAAGCTGTCACCCACAGCAGCGCCCACGCGGCTCGTGGTCGCAACAGTGACATCGGCCACGCTGTGCAGGCCGTTCGAGCGCAGCTCGAAGTCCGCGTGCAGGTTGGCGAGATCACCCAAGGTGATCGTCAGCGCTTGCGACAGCGGTGAAAAGTCAAAAGTCGTACCATCCAGGTCCAGCTGCGTGCCGTTGATGCGCAACGACCAGTTCGCGCTGGTTTCCACATCCGCTTCAACGACCCACGGGCCGTCGAACTCGATCTCAATCTGGTCACCGCCGAGGCCGGGGACTTGGGCCGCGGAGGTGATCGACCACGTCGGTGCGCTCGAGTCGCTCGTCGTCACGGAGACGTAGGAGGAGGTCACACTCGGCAGACCGATCGCACGCACGCGTGTGGACGGCGTCACGCGCTCATCCCACACGATCGTGGCCACGGAGCCAGAAACGGAAACGGAGACCGGCTGTGCGCCGCTCTCCGCAGTGAAGGAAGCTGTGGTCGCGCCGGACAAGCCGGACGCGGAACCAAAGGACACGACCGTTGTGCGGCCGCTGGGATCCACGGTCAGATTCTGGACCGCAGAGCTGATGCTGTTCGCGTCACTAGACCCGCCGCCGGAGCAACCGGCGACTGTCAGTGCGACCAAGGAGGCGAGCGCTAGGCTCGCGTGCTTCCCATGGTTCATGTTTCGGGGACCTCTGTTGTTGTCGTCTCGATGCGTTCCGCATGTCCGGAACGTGACCTGTCGCTGCCCTAGCAACGCTGCTAGATCCGCGACGATGGTCTCTTCGAGTGCGCGCAGAGGCTCTCTTGAAAGAAAGCACGCGGAAACGGTGGCAACCGTCTCCGCGTGAAGAAGTTTCCTACTCGTAGGACGCTGCAGGACACTTCAGGGCATCACGAGCGGCTCACACAAGGTGGTGCCGGCTCGCCAACCGGTCGGTGTGCGGAAGATGGCCTGCATGTGACGACGCGTACCAGGCTGGGCTAGCGAGCTCGGCAGCGACAGCTGCCCTTGGGCTTCGCCAGCGGCATTGCAGGGCACGCGCAGCATGCGCGCACCTTGGCGCAGGACCAGCAAGCTGCCAGTCAAGCCACCCAGGCTTACCGGCGGTTTGGCCGCCTGACCATCGAGCAAGATCACGCCTTGAGCGCCCGCGAGGCGAGCTGCAAAGCGCATGGGTGCACCCGCGCTCACTTGCTGGCGCATGACGAGATCGCGTGAGCTCAGTTCAATCGTGCGCACCTCACCACCAGCAGCCACTTGGCTGGCGTGCACCGACTTGCATCCGGCGACTACGCGCCGGCCATCGGCGGACATGCCCAGAGCCATGGCGCTGCCGCCCAAGTCCCACTGGCTTTTTGTCAAGTTGGTTTGACGGTCCCACACGATGACCTCGGCACGCGTGCCACCATCCCCCCACAGACCAAAAGCCGCGCGGCGCCCATCCGCAGACAGACACAGGGCTTCAGGGTAGTTCTGCAGGCCGCCTGCTTGAGCGGCTTGCTGGTCGTGGAACAGGCGCGTCGAGTTCGCCAAGTCCCAAACTTCCAAACGCACTCCGCCCGCCGTCGTGGCCGTCCACCATGCAACCGCCAAGGTCTGACCATCGCCAGAGAACTTGACACGCGTGGCAACCTCCAAGGGTTGTGCTTCGATGGTGCGCAGCAACGCATAGCCTTGGCTGCCTTGCGACAACACCTTGAGCTGCGCTCCTTCGCCATACGCCACGCGCGCGCCGGTTCCGTCGAGCGCCAAGGCGGCGGTCGATTGCGCCAGTCCTTCACTGGCCAGCAACTGACCTTCCGCACCATAGATGACGAGCGTTGCTCCATCGATGAAGGCCACACGGCCGCCATCATGGGCCGCTGCCAAAGCAGCTAACGTCTGGCCAGGGCGCGATTGCCGCCAGGCCAGGGCACCCGTGTCGCCCCGCAGCGCATCCACGATCACCTGCTGTTGGAGATCGTCGTATTGTGCGGCGTAGACGCGCGCGCCATCCAAGGACACGGCCAAACGCGCGGCACCATTCCCGATGGACGGCAGGTCATGCTGCCAACGCTGGGCAGCGCCGCCAGCCCCCCAAGCCAATGCATCCAAGCTGCGCACTTCCGTGACGCGCAGGTACGGGCTGCCCAGCGGGCGCTGGCTCAAGCTGTAGAGCTCATCAAGTCCATCGCCCGCGGCAACCGCGAGGCTGTTGGTGCTGGTGCCAAGGGCAAAGCTCGCCAGCGGTGCCTGCGCGCCCGTTGCGCCGAGCCCGACCAGCTCCAAGCGTGCGGCCGAACCGCTGCGAGCCACCAACGCCAGGTCGCCACCGGCCGTCAGAGCCACGGCACGCGGAATGGCTGGGCCAGCGGGATCATCCGGCGTCCAGGTAGACACGCCGGGGATGAACGGATCCTGAGCCCACAACGGGGCAGCCGAAAGCGCGACAGCCAGAAGAACTCGGTTAGGGAGCGTGGTGTTCACAGGCAAGAGTAGCCGGCTCCCCGACCGAAGCGCAGGCCCGCATGGGCCTTCAGCAAGCACTTCCAGACCGTCAGGGCACGGATCCGGCAAGGACTTCCACCTCTAGTGCCCGCCAGAGGTGGCGCGCGGCGTGTCTGGGAAGTATCTTCCTCCCCGTACGATCGAGTCGAGCACCCACAGGGGGAGAGTCCGGCGGCCGCAAGGCCAACGGCGCCGAAGGGGCAAGCGCAACGCGCGAAACTCTCAGGCAAAGAGGACCCTTGATGGGCGACGCTCTGGAGCGGTCGCGCAGCGTGTAGGTTCGGCGAGAGCCACGCGGCGCGGGCGGGACAGGGAGCACAGCTAAGCAGCACCCGGACAGCCCCCACCCATGCAGACCGCCTCCACGGCCGCACCCAAGCGGACGCCGCTCCATGATGTCCATGTCGCTCTCTCGGCCAAGATGGTCGAGTTCGGCGGCTGGTACATGCCCGTTCAGTACGGCCCGATTCTGGATGAAGTGCGCACGGTGCGCACCACCGCGGGGCTATTCGATTTGTCGCACATGGGTCGCGTGTTGGTGCGTGGCAAGGATCGCATCGCCTACCTCGATCGCATCTGCACCAACTTCGTGGCCAAGATCCCGCAGGACGCGATCCGCTACTCGCTCTTCTGCAAGGAGAACGGCATGCCCATCGACGACTTGCTCGTCTACAAGGGCGCTGAAGAAGTCTTCTTGTGTGTGAACGCGTCGAATACGGGCGTCGACTTGGCGTGGATGCGCCAGCACACTGCGGGCTTTGAGGTCACGATCGAAGACCAGACGGATGCGTTGGCGATGATTGCCATCCAAGGCCAAACCAGCACGCAGATCTTGCAGCCGCTGGTGCAGGGCCTCGAGTTGGCCAAGCTGGGCTACTACAAGTTTGGCTTCGGCACGGTGTGCGGCATCGCGAACATGCGCGTGTCGCGCACAGGCTACACCGGCGAATTGGGCTACGAGCTCTATATCCCGCGCGCCCAAGTGACCGCGGTTTGGCAAGCCGTCATGCAAGCGGGAGAAGCGCATGGCTTGAAGCCCATCGGGCTCGGTGCGCGCGACACTCTGCGCTTGGAAGCCGGCATGCCTTTGTACGGGCATGAGATCGACGCGAACCACGATCCACTGAGCGCTGGTCTTGCGTTTGGTGTGAGTTTTGCCCCTGAAAAAGGCGAGTGGATCGGCAAGAGCGCCTTGCAGGCCATTGCCGCCGCGCCGCAGTGGAAGTTGGTCGGCATCACAACGACTGGACCGCGCGTTCCGCGCCAAGGCTACGGCATCGCCATCAACGGCATGGTCGTCGGCGAAATCGCATCGGGCTCCATCTCACCGATGCTCAACACCAACATTGGCACCGCCTTCGTGCCGGCCTCGGTTGACGAGGCTCACGCGAAGGTCGAACTCGACATCAAGGGCAAGCGTCAGGAGGCTTCCTTCTGCGCGCTCCCGTTCTTCTCCCGCACCCGCAAGTAAACTTGACAGGTACCCCCACCATGCGACCGAACGACCGCCGCTATACGCAAACTCACGAATGGGCCAAACTCGAGGGCGACAATGTCGTCGTCGGCATCACGGATTTTGCCGTGCAGGCCTTGTCCAACGGCAACGTGGACGACTTGGTCTACTGTGATCTGCCGGAAGCCGGCCGCGCAGTCGAAGCCGGACAGACCTTTGGCGAAATCGAATCGGTCAAGGCCGTGTCCGATCTCAATGCACCGGTGACTGGCGAAGTGGCTGATGTGAATGCCGCCATTGAAGATCACCTCGAAGTGCTTTCGAAGGACCCGTGGGGCGCTGGCTGGATGATCAAGATCAAGCCCGGTGCAAAGAGCCTCGACCACCTGATGGACGCGGCCGCGTACGAAGCGTTCCTGCAGACGCAGGCACACTGATCTTTCTAGACAACACTTCTTTCTAGACGCAGCAGGCTGGCAACCGTGAGCACGACACCGACGATGAATCCCGCACGCGACACTGCACGAGACGCTCAAACCGCTGAGTCGCTCCAGCGACTCTTCCCGCAAGACCGCTTCGAGACGCGCCACATCGGTCCGCGCGATGCGGATGTGGGAGCGATGCTCGCGACTCTGTCGATGAGCACGCTGGATCAGTTGATCGATGCCTGTGTGCCGGACGCCATCCGCCTGCGTCGCATGATGCAACTACCGCCGGCGCTCTCCGAACGTGACGCGCTGGCAATGGCTGTCCAAACGGCTGGACAGAACCAAGTGTGGCGCAGCATGATCGGCCAGGGCTACCACGATTGCGTGACGCCCCCGGTGATCCTGCGCAACATCTTGGAGAACCCGGGCTGGTACACGCAGTACACGCCCTACCAAGCCGAGATCAGCCAAGGGCGCTTGGAGCTGATGCTCACCTTCCAGACGATGGTCTGCGAACTGACCGGCATGGAGATCGCCAACGCATCGATGCTGGACGAAGGTACAGCAGCGGCCGAAGCGATGGCCTTGTGCCACGATGTCGCCAAAGACAAAACGGCGAATGTGTTCGTGGTGGCCGCCGACTGCCATCCGCAGACGCTGGAAGTCGTCAAGCAGCGCGCCGAACCGTTGGGCTTTGAGATCCTCGTCACCGATCCGCTGACCTTTGAGTTCAGCGGATCGAAAGCCTTCGGTGTGTTGGCGCAGTACCCCTCCACCGATGGTGTGGTCAAAGACCTCTCCGGTCTCTGCACTCGAGCGCACGCCGCGGGCGCCTTGGTGGTGGTGACAGCTGATCCCCTGGCCTTGGTGTTGCTCACACCTCCGGGCGCGTTTGGCGCGGATGTCTGCGTGGGTTCCATGCAACGCTTTGGCGTGCCGCTGGGCTACGGCGGCCCGCACGCTGCGTACTTCGCCACCAAGGAAGCCTACAAGCGCTCGATGCCCGGACGCTTGGCGGGAGTCTCTCTCGACAAGCGCGGCAAGCGCGCTCTGCGTTTGGCGCTCCAAACACGCGAACAGCACATTCGTCGCGAGAAGGCGACCTCCAACATCTGCACCGCTCAAGTGTTGTTGGCCAACATCGCGGCTTGCTTCGGCATGTGGCACGGGCCGGAAGGCTTGGAGCGCATCGCGCGCCGCGTGCAGACCATGACGGCCACGCTGGCCGAAGGACTGGCGCGGCGTGGGCGTGCTCCGCGCCCGGGCCTGTACTTTGACACGCTGCGCGTGGATCTCTCCGCAGCGGATCTACGCAAGGTGTTGAGCAATGCCGAGGCCAAGCGCATCAACCTGCGCTTGCATGCCGATGGTGTGAGCGTGTCGCTCGACGAGACCACGCGTCCCGAAGATGTCGCCGATCTGCTGACGGTCATCACGGGCGTCGAACACGATCTCACCCATGTCGCCGCGCTCGCTGCCAGTGTGCGCTTGCCGGACTATGGACCTTGTGCGCGTCAGGGTGCAGCCCTGCAGCACGGCATCTTCTCGTCGATGCGCAGCGAGTCCGACATGATGCGCTGGTTGTCGAAGCTGCAGGGACGCGACTTGTCCTTGACCACCTCGATGATCCCGTTGGGGTCGTGCACGATGAAGCTGAATGCCGCAGCCGAGATGCTGCCCATCACCTTCGCAGGCTTTGGCCGCATGCACCCGTTCGCACCTCAGGCCCAGACCAAGGGCTATGAGCGCTTGTTCAAGGACCTCGAAACGTGGTTGGCCGAAATCACTGGTTTTGCCGCTGTTTCGCTGCAACCCAACGCCGGCTCGGCGGGTGAGTACGCCGGCCTGCAAGTGATCCGTGCCTACCACATGGACCGTGGTGCCGCGCGTCGCAATGTGTGCTTGATCCCGCACTCGGCTCACGGCACGAACCCTGCCAGTGCCGTGATGTGCGGCATGAAGGTCGTCGTGGTCGAATGCGACCACGATGGCAACATCGATGTGGTGGACCTCAAGAAGAAGGTCGAACAGCACTCAGCCGAACTGGCTGCCTTGATGATCACCTACCCGTCGACGCACGGCGTATTCGAAGGCACTGTCAAGGAAATTTGCGCGCTGGTGCACCAGCACGGCGGCCAGGTCTACATGGATGGCGCCAACATGAACGCACAGGTTGGTGTCTGCCGTCCGGGCGACATCGGGGCCGATGTGTGCCACCTCAACCTACACAAGACCTTCTGCATTCCGCACGGTGGCGGTGGTCCTGGTATGGGCCCGATTTGCGTGGCGAAGCACCTAGCGCCGTTCCTACCGAGCCACCCGACGATCAAGACGGGTGGCACGAATGCCATTGGCGCCATCAGTGCTGCTCCGTGGGGCAGCGCGAGCATCCTGCCCATCTCGTGGATGTACATCGCGATGATGGGTGCCGATGGCCTGTTGAAGGCCACGCAAGTGGCGATCCTCAACGCCAACTACATCGCCAAGCGCTTGGCGCCGCACTACCCGATCCTCTACACGGGCCAAGGTGGTCTCGTGGCACACGAGTGCATCTTGGATTGCCGTCCGCTCAAGAGCGCAGGCATCGAAGTGGAAGATGTGGCCAAGCGTCTCATGGACTATGGCTTCCACGCCCCCACGATGAGCTGGCCGGTGGCGGGCACCCTGATGGTGGAGCCGACGGAGAGCGAGTCGAAGGAAGAGCTCGATCGCTTCTGCGATGCCATGATCGCCATCCGCGCCGAAGTGTCGGCCATCGAACGCAGCGAGATGGACAAGAAGGACAACCCGCTGAAGAACGCGCCGCACACGCAAGACATGGTGCTGTCCGGCGAATGGACGCATCCGTACACGCGCGAGCAAGCTGCTTTCCCGGCCCCGTGGCTGTGGGAACGCAAGTTCTGGCCGTTTGTGGGACGCGTGGACAATGCCTACGGGGACAAGAACCTCGTTTGCGCTTGTCCGCCACTCGATTCGTACGCGAATTGATGTGGTACTCGCAGTGATGCGCACGCGTACCGCGTGAGCCTGTAGCCGCCCGCGAACGTGTGCGAACTACGCACATGTCCGTGGGCCTCTGCGTTCTTCTCGGAAGGGAATCCGCGCTGCGCGTGCGTTGTCATACGCACGATGACCATGGATCCCGCCCTCGACCTGCACCGGCTGCAGTTCGCCTTCACGGCCACTTTCCACTACCTCTTCCCACAATTGACGATGGGCTTGGCGCTGCTCGTCTTCGCCATGAAGACCATGGCGCTGCGCACGGGTCAGGCGCGCTGGAATGAGGCCGCCCGCTTCTGGATCCGCGTCTTTGGCATCAACTTCGCCTTCGGAGTCGTCACGGGCATCCCGCTCGAGTTCCAGTTCGCCACGAACTGGGCGCGCTTCACCGAGGGTGCCGGCGCGGTCGTGGGCCACACCTTGGGCATGGAAGGCATGTACGCCTTCTTCCTTGAGTCGAGCTTCCTAGCCCTGCTCGTGTGGGGTGAACGACGCTTGTCGCCACGCGCGCATTGGGGCGCAGCACTCGCGTTGTTCGTGGGCACATGGCTGTCGGGTTGGTTCATCGTCGCCACCAACGCCTTCATGCAGCATCCGGTCGGCCACAAGGTGCTGTCGGATGGCAGCGTCGTGCTCGAGTCGTTCAGCGCGTTCCTTACGAACCCATGGGCCGTCGTGCAGTACACGCACACGATGATCGGCTCATTGGTGACGGCGAGCTTTGTTGTGGCCGCGGTCGGCGCGTGGTGGTCGCTGCGTGGCGAGCACGAGTCGGTGGCGCGCACGAACCTCGCCGTGGGAACGAGCTTCGGTCTCGCCTCGGCCATCCTCGTCGCCTTCCCCACCGGTGATTGGCAAGGCAAGCTCGTCGCAGAGCACCAACCGGCCTCACTCGCCGCCATGGAAGGCCGCTTCGAATCAGGCACGCACGCCGAGCTGGTGCTGATCGGCCAACCCGACATTCGCACGGAGACGATCGACAACCCGATCGTTGTGCCCGGCATGTTGTCCTTCATCGCCTACGGCAGCTTCTCGAAAGACGTGAAGGGCTTGGCGGACTTCCCGCACGGCGAGCGCCCTGACCAGGTCGAGCTTCTGTACTACGCCTTCCACATCATGGTGGGCCTCGGGACGCTCTTCATCGTGCTGATGCTCCTAGCGAACATCTGGCGCTGGCGCGGCAAGCTGCAGGGATCCAAGCCACTCTTGTGGGCCTTGCTGCTGGCGGCTCCCTTCCCCTACATCGCGAACACTGCGGGCTGGATGACCACGGAGCTCGGCCGCCAACCGTGGGCGATCCACGGGATCCTGCGCACAGCCGACGCGAGTTCGGAGCAAGTGCACGGCGGCTCGACGATGTTCACCTTGCTGGGCTTCATGGGCTTGTACCTCGTCGTGGGGATCTTGTTCCTGTTCCTTGTCGGGCGCGAAATCGCGCATGGCCCCAAGCCCGCCGTGGGCGCGTGAAGGAGACGAACACATGGAGATGATCTGGTTCGGCATCGTGTCGGTGATGGCCGCCCTATGGGTGGTGCTCGACGGTTTTGACATGGGCGCGGGCGCGCTGCACTTGTTGGTGGCGCGCGAAGAACGCGAGCGCCGCTCGGTGCTCGCCGCCATCGGCCCGTTCTGGGATGGCAACGAGGTCTGGCTGTTGGCCTTGGGAGGTGCCTTGTTCCTCGCTTTCCCGGCCGTCTTGGCGACCGCGTTCTCCGGGCTCTACATGGCGGTCTTCTTGATCACATGGTGCCTGGTCGTGCGGGGGCTCTCCCTCGAAGTGCGCTCGCATGTCAGCGGACGTGAGTGGCGCGCGTTCTTCGATGTGCTGTTCTCGCTTGCAAGTCTGCTGCTGCCCGTCTTGTTCGGGGCAGCACTCGGCAATGTGCTGCGTGGCTTCCCCATCGACGCCAGCGGGCAGTTTTCGCTCGGCCTGTTCGGCGACTTCGATCCGAGAAGTGCCTCGGGCGTGCTCGACTGGTACACAGTGCTCGTGGGCGTGATGGCGCTCGTCGCCTTGGCGCACCACGGCGCTTTGTGGCTCGCGTACAAGGCCGCTGAGCCCGTGCGTGCGCGCGCCGCGCGCTTCGCCAAGCCGTTGTGGCTGGGCACGGGAGTCTTGTGGTTGGGTTGCGGCCTCGCCACGCAAGCGCTGCGCCCGGACCTGATGGAGTCGGTGTGGTCGCGACCACTCTCCTTGGCCTTGGGCATCGTCGCGTTGGCGAGCTTTGGCGCAGCTTTCGTGCTCTCGCAGCGCGGCCGGCACGGACTCGCCTTCGTGGCCTCGGTCACATTCTTGTTGGGCTTGCTAGCCGCCACCGCCAGCGCCGCTTGGCCGACGATGTTGCGCTCGAGCTTGTCGACGGACTGGTCATTAACCGCCCTCAACTCGGCCACGCCGGCCGAAGGCCTCGCCACCGGACTCATCTGGTGGTCGCTGGCCTTTCCCATCGCGTTGGCGTGGCTCTTCTTGTTGCTGCGCCTGCACCGCGGCACGATCCAACCCGCCGCTGATGGCGAAGGCTACTGAGCCAAGCTAGAGTCACACCACGATGAGCTCGATCCTGCTGCTGCTACTCGCGTTGGCTCCCGCCACCTTACACGCGCAAGACGAGCGTCCCGCATCGCTGACGCCCTCGTGACCCTTGTGACCCGGTGAAGGGCGCGCCGTCCGTGGGACGGGGCACACAGACGGTGGAGCGTTCACGCTGGGCGTACGTTGGTTGCCAGGCATCGATGTCGATCGAGCGGAGCTGCGTACGACACTCGCGTACCAGTTCTCGGGCGCCTTCTCGGCGGGTCTGGAGTACAACCCGCTGGCGGATGATCTCGGTGTCATCGCGAACTGGCGCTTTGTCGAGGAGACGGAGACGACGCCTGCATGGATGCTCGGCACGTCGAGCGACCGCATCGGGACTCCCAGTGGTCGTAGCGTCTATTTG
>Ga0208788_1000610_pt1 | contig 17411 bp, 14 predicted proteins | sample Wag4_2014_7_11_3_FD_187363 | JGI IMG/M metagenome (GOLD analysis project Ga0208788, IMG submission 187363) | Fresh water mixed with fracking chemicals microbial communities from Ohio, USA - Utica-2 Time Series FC 2014_7_11 (SPAdes) (version 2) ...
GTTGCTGCCCTACTTGCACTGTTGATCTTTGTTGGTCAAGCATTAAACCCAGCGCTAACAACTGCAATCCAAGCGATTGCCATTGTTTATGTAATTGGTCTAGTGCTATTTGGTCTATTTGGTCGCAAGAAACTTGTTCTCTCCCCAGAGGAGCAAGCTGCGATCTCAGGACATAAATAAGCAGTAAAGCAATAAGTTAAGAAAGAAGTAAAGTTAAGGGGCCAGCAACGCTGGCCCCTTAATTATTTGCCTAAATAGATTAGGATTAAATAACTATGTGCCGCCTACTTGGTTACTCATCGACGACAGCTACTACCTTTGAACAGGCGGTGGGTAAAAACTTTGATCAGTTTGTCTCACTTGCTAAGGATCACTGTGATGGTTGGGGTATTGCCACAACTGATAACCACAAAGCCTCTCTCTACAAAGAGCCAGTTGCAGCGAATAAGAGTGAGCACTTTAAGGAGCAGTTAGAAAAACATAAATCAAATGCAGCCCTATTACACCTGCGCTGGGCAACAGAGGGCATGCCGGTAACAGAAAATAACACCCATCCTTTTACCTACCAAGATATAACCTTTATTCACAATGGCTCTATCTCCCCCTTTGATTGCCTAGATCCATTAATAGATAAGAAGTATTTATCTCTTGCCAAAGGCACAACCGATTCCGAGCGATACTTTCTCTACCTACTTACCCAAATCGAAAAGCATGGCTTTATCGATGGTGTTAAAGCAGGACTTTCCTATATTAAAAACAATTGCGCATTCTCAGCCATTAATATGATGATTGTTAATGACACTACCTTTATGGCAGCTTGTATTTATAACCAGGATAAAATTCCAAGTAAGTTTAAAGATTCATCTGATTACTACCACCTTAAATACACCACCCATGATGGGCAGGTAGTTGTGGCATCCTCTGGCTGGAATCAGGATGGCTGGCAAGAGATCCCTAATGGGAGTGTGTTGGTGGTGGATAGGATTGAACAGAAAAGTCAGTTAAGCAAAATATGATTATTTGGGCTTGATTTAGCCAAGTATATTTAGAAAGCTAGCTGGATTTGAGCGGTAGCCGATTGTCACCTATAGAAAGTAAAGTAAGTACATGAGCCTAGATAAACCATCTCAGCAAGATATCGAATCTTGGTTGTGGGAGTCTGCAAATATTTTGCGCGGCCCAGTTGATCCAGCGAATTTAAGAGATTTTGTATTTCCACTTCTTTTTCTTAAACGGTTAAGTGACACCTGGGATGAAGAGCAGGCAAAAGCTATAAAGAAGTTTGGTAAAGATATTGACGAAGAAACAGCTGCAGATTTTCACACATTTCAAATCCCTAAAGGATGTCACTGGGCAGATCTTCGCCGGGCAGCTGAAAACCATGGCGTGCTCATCCAAAACATTATGCAAAAAATTGAAGAGGCCAATCCAAATCAATTAGCTCAAATCTTTGGTAACGCTCCGTGGGCCGATCACAACAAGATGCCACCAGAGCGTCTTGAAAAACTTGTCAGCCACTTCAGCCAACGAGATTTATCCCCAAGCAAAGTTTCCAACGATCTTTTAGGTGGTGGTTACGAATACTTGCTTAAGAGATTCTCTGATGAAAGCTCAACTAGTGCAGGCCAGTTCTTCACCCCTCGTGCGGTAGTCCATTTACTTGTTCGAATCCTTGGCCCAAAACCAACAGATTCAATATATGACCCAGCTTGTGGCTCTGCAGGAATGTTGATTGAGGCTGCAGCTGAGGTAAAACAATCAGGTGGCTCAGTTCAACGAATGCGCTTCTATGGTCAAGAAGTTAACCAAACATCTGCTGCTATTGGACGCATGAACCTTTTCATTCACGAAGTAGAAGATGCACAGATTCGACGTGAAGATACTTTGAATAATCCAAAGTTCATAGATGCAAAAGGCAAACTTGATCAATTTGATTTAGTAGTTGCCAACCCACCTTTTAGTTTGAAGGATTGGGGCGCAGATAAGTGGGCAACAGATCCACATAAACGTGCGATCGGTGGTGTCCCACCGAAAAACAATGGCGACTACGCATGGGTGCAACACATGATCACATCGATGAAGTCAGAAACTGGTCGAGTTGGCGTTGTTATGCCCCATGGAGTGCTCTTTAGAAGCGGTGCAGAAGGTGCTATTCGTAAGCACCTCATTGAATCAGATCTTCTTGAAACGATTATCGGTCTTGCACCAAACCTCTTCTATGGCACAACCATCCCAGCCAGCTTGATGTTCTTTAGGGCAACCAAAGATATGAAGCGAAAGAAGCACATACTTTTTATTGATGCGTCTAAGCGATTTGGCAAGGGCAAGGCCCAGAACTTCCTAACAGATGAAGATGTTGAAGATATCTTCTCTGTTTACCAATCAATGGGTGAGACTGAAAAAGTAAATATCTCTGCACGCCTGGTGTCTCATAGTGAAATTGAAGACAACAATTGGGATCTAAATATTGGTCGCTATCTCAAGGCAGATGCTGCAGAAGTTGTTGACGTTCAGGATGCACTTGCCTCGTTCGATCAAGCACGAACTGAATTAGCTGCGGCTGAGAAGGCGCTGCTCGCAAAGCTAAAGGCTGCTGGCTATGCGTGATGATTGGCTTGAAACAACTTTCCGTGATTTTGCGTCATTAGAAAAAGGAATTTCCTATAAATCATCGGAGTTATGTGATGAGGGTGAAGGCATGCCGTTTATCAACCTTAAATCGATTGATAGAGGTGGTGGCTATCGAGCCGATGGGCTCAAGTGGTATTCGGGTAAATTCAAATCCTCACAAGTGGTTGAGCCTGGCGACCTAATACTTTGTTGCACAGACTTAACCAAACAGAAAGCTATTCTCGGATACCCCATCTTAGTTCCTGCTATAGGTTATTCCAGATTTTGTATTTCCCTCGATCTTGCAAAAATATTAGTCGATGAAAAAAAGATTCTGAAATCCTTTTTGTTCCTACTATTGCAAGATCGCAGGATGCGTGAATTCATGCAAAGTCGAAGTAGTGGAACTACAGTCATGCACCTAAAAACTTCTGAAGTCCCAGATGTTCAAGTGGAATTACCCCCACTCCCCGAACAAAAAAGAATTGTTGACCTCATCTCATCGGTCGATTCCTACATCAATGCCCTTCAGCAACAGATAGAGAGTGCGAAAAGATCCAGAAATGCTGTGCTGCATGAGTTGCTGACGGTGGGTGGCGAGGGTTGGGTTGAGACAACTCTTGATGGAATAGCACAAGTGGTTATGGGTCAATCTCCTGATGGAAAGTCTTACAACCAAGAAAGCAAAGGGTTGCCATTTATGCAAGGCAGTGCCGAATTCGGTGAACATAACCCCGTGCCTGAAAAGTGGTGCTCTGATCCCAAAAAGATTGCTGAACCAGGTGACTTACTCTTGAGCGTGCGAGCCCCTGTTGGAGACACAAACTTCGCAGATCAACGCATAGCTGTAGGACGTGGGTTATCTATTATTCGTGCAAACAAGGAATCTCTGACCGAATTTATAAGGCTAGTAATTCAATTGAATGTTGCTGAACTAATTGCATCATCGGGCAGCGGAATGTTTGCGAGTATCACAGGAAAAAATCTAAAGGAATTCAAAGTAAATCTGCCCCCACTCCCCGAACAAAAAAGAATTGTTGAGATTATTAATACAATTGATGAAGTTATTGCTAAAACAGCTCTAACAACCAATAAAGCTATAGAACTTAGATCAGGGTTGCTGTCAGATCTACTCAGTGGAGAACATGAAATTCCTGACAGCTACGACAAAGTCATCGGTGCTGCGTGATGATGCATCCTATTGAAAGCCAACTCGAAAAAGATTTTGGGGAAAAAATGGTTCAGATGGGTTTGGCTGACCATCTTTCTCGACTTGGTTGGGTATGGGCAGAAGATGAAACTCTTGGACGCCCATTTGAAAGTGTTTTCTTAAGGGATGATGTAATTAAAGGGTTAGTTAACTTGAATCCTGAGATTGCCAAGGTGCCTGCTCGAGTTGAAGAGGTACTTTCAAAGTTACGAGCTGTTCTTCTCGGAGTTCGAAATGATGGACTTGTTGCATCTAACGAAGAGTTTATTGCGTGGTTGTGTGGTCGCAGAACGATCAAATACATAGGCACAGATAAAGATGTGCAGGTTAATCTGATTGATTTTGAAAATCCTAAGGCGAACACTCTGCGAGTTACAACAGAGGCTACTTTTCACATTGGCCGTGAGCATCGTAGGTATGACCTCGTTCTATGGGTCAATGGTTTTCCTTTAGTTGTTGGAGAGATGAAGACACCAAAGGATAAGAATATTTCTTGGTTAAACGGTGCAACTGATGTTCACAATGCGTACGAGAAGAAGACTCCTGAGTTCTTTGTTCCCAATGTCTTGTCCTTTGCATCAGAAGGTCGTGAATTTAGATATGGCGCAGTGGGGCAACCACCAGAGTTGTGGTTGAACTGGTCATCAACAACTGATGTGATCATGCCTCCAGGGCTTCCTAACATGTTGAGATCTGCAGAGTTGTTGCTCACTCCCGAAATGGTGCTGGATATTTTGCGCACCTTTACTTTGTACTCTTCACGCAGAACTGCCAATGGGGCCCTTCGCACCAAGGTGATTCCACGTTATCCGCAGGTTGAAGCGGTAGAGGCGATAGTTGCTCGCTGTAAGGACCCAAAGAAGAAGCAGGGGTTGATCTGGCATCACCAAGGTTCAGGTAAGACATTTGCAATGGCATATGCAGCGGCCAAGCTTCGCCATGAGAGTGAATTGGATGCGCCAACAATTGTGATTGTGTTAGATCGCTTGGAACTAATTCAACAGACTGAATCCGAATTTAAGTCTGTGGGTATTCAATCTCTAAAGACAGCTGAGACAAAAGATGAGCTTCGAGCATTACTAAAGAATGATGCTCGTGGCGTAATCATTACAACAATCTTTAGATTTGCCGAAGCTGGGCTACTAAATGATCGATCCAACATTGTGGTGATGGTCGATGAAGCACATAGAACGCAAGAAGGTCGTCTTGGTTTAGATATGCGTGAGGCACTGCCAAATGCCAAGTTCATTGGACTTACAGGTACACCAATATCTACAGAAGATAAAAACACCTTTTCCATGTTTGGCGACATGGATGATCCAGATGGTGCTCTAAACCATTACTCAGTTGAGCGTTCCATCCATGATGGGGCAACACTTCCTGTGCATGTTGAGACTCGTTTAGTTAACTTCCACTTTAATGGTGAAGATCTACAAGCAGCTTTTGATCAGTTGGCAGATGAAGAGAATTTGAATGAAGAGCAACGTGGAAAGCTTGCAGCAAGAGCTTCACACATCTCTACTGTAGTTCGAGATAAGGATCGTATTCAGGCGGTCTGTAAAGACATAGTTGATCACTATCGATCACGTATTGCACCCCTTGGATTAAAGGCACAGGTTGTTGCCTTTGATCGAGCAACATGTGTTGCTTACTACGATGAAATTACAAAGTTACTTAACCAAGGCGAAGAGGCAACGGTTGTAATGACAACAGTAAAAGATGATCCGCAGGAGTGGGATCGCTGGAATATTGACCGTGAGCAAGAGGCAACGATTAAGGATCGGTTTAGAGATATCAATGATCCGCTTAAGTTTGTAATTGTTACTGCTAAATTACTGACCGGCTTTGATGCACCAATTGAGGGCGTAATGTATTTAGATAAGCCACTTCGCGCTCATACATTGTTCCAAGCTGTCTGCCGAACAAACCGTAGGTGGACAAACCCAATAACTGGCCAACAAAAACTTCATGGATTAATCGTGGATTATGTAGGTCTTGGTAAAGAGCTAGCTAAGGCTCTATCTACAAAGGCGACAATGAAGCCAGGACAAAACCAAGAGGATGTTGAGATTTTGCTTGGTGAACTCACTGCAGAGGTTGCAAAGACTATTTCTCAATTTGAAAGCGTCGATAAGCAAGCATCGGTCTTTAATCAGATCCATGATGCACAGCAGATTCTAGATACGATCGAAAAGCGTGATGAGTTTGCTGCCCAGTTCATGCGATGTCAGGGTTTGTTTGAATTCTTATGGCCAGATACCAAACTACGTCCAATTGAAGAAAGTTATAGATTCTTAGCTCGAGTTTATGCATCAATTGCACCAAATAACTCTGCCGATCTTTTGCTTTGGCAAAAACTTGGTGCCAAGACAATGGAAATTGTGCATACGCATCTAACGGGAATCACAATTGATGCAGATAAGTTAGATAAGGTTGCAATGGATGCTGAAGTGCTTGAGGCGCTTAGGGATAATGGATTATTTCCTGCTCCACCCAAAATTGGTGCACCAGCACCTACAGCACTTGAAGTTTTACAGCGTTTAGAGGAACGAATTCAAGCACGCATTACTGGAGTTGGTGGCGTAAAAATATGGAAGTCTTTAGCTGAGCGTTTAGAGCTGCTGAGATTAAGTCGTATCTCAAGTGCGGCGGAGAGTGTTGAATTCTTGCGTCACTTGTTAGAGCTTGCTAAAGATTTACTTGAAGCAGAGCGTGCCGATGATGAAGGTCGTATTAATGAGATCAAGATTATCGATCCACGTAAAGGGGCACTCACTCAGATATTTGAAGAGTTTAAGCCAAAAGGTGTACCAGTAGTTATTGAAAGCGTTGTTGAAAATGTTGACTCATTGGTGCAACCGGTAAGAGGAACAGGCTGGCAGACATCCCATCCTGGTGATCGAATGGTTCGACAAGAACTTCGTTTGATTCTCAAGAGCTCAGGTCTGCCACCAGCTGGCGATCTCTTTGATCGTGCTTACGCCTACATTCGAGAGAATTACTAGAGTTTAGAATGAAAGCCAAATCACTCGTAGACCAGTGGGTTGATTTAAAAGAGGATTTTCCAAGACATATCGTGCTAATTCAATGTGGAGTTTTCTATGAAACTTACCAAGAGGATGCCGAATTTCTTTCTGAGATTTTGAACATTAAAACATTTCTTCGTGGCCCTTCTAACGTTGCTGGATTTCCAATTAAAGCAATACAGAAGTATCAGGCAAATATTGAAGGTCTGGGTTATGCAGTCGTGGTGGTCGACGAAATTGCGTGGGATGGCAAGAATAAGATTAGAGGGATCAACTATGTGACTGGCAAAGCCAATATTGCTCAAGATGTCCAAGAATACAAACGTGAAATTACTGCCGTCACACCAAAGAAGGCGGCTTCTAAAACTCTAGAAACTCTAGACATGTCCAAATCTCTCAAAGCCCAGTACAGAGTCGACATCGCACTCACTCAAATTGGACATATGTTTAATGCGTTTGATGATGATGCCAAAATTCTTAGCGAAAGAATTGGTCTAAAGAGTTTTGAAAAGTATGGATTTCTTACTGTGGGCTTCCCAGTCAATGCGAAGGAAACCTATTTCGGAAAGATTAAAGAAGCTCAATTGTCATTCTTAACTATTGTGGAGACAGGAAAAGATTCAAGAGGCTCGATCCGACAGTTTGGAGAGGTTTTTCCAAAGGGGAAAGCAGAGCATCCTGTAAAGGATTTGCAGTCTCCAGTTCGATCAATTAAAACCATTGACCAAAACTCATTGAAAGCGGCAGCTCTAGCACACGCAAAGAATGGGTTTTATGTTATACCGCTAGTTGAGAACTCAAAGAGGCCTTTAATTTCTGATTGGCAAAACCGAGCAACGACAAATCCTTTGCAGATTGACTCATGGTGGACTGAGCATCCGAATGCGAACATCGGAATTGCCTGTGAAGTTTCCAATTTAATAGTAATTGATTTAGATATATCAAAAGGAGCAGTGCCTTCTAGCCCCTGGAATGAACTGGGTGCGAAGAATGGTGAAGATGTATTCAAGGAGATCTGTAGAAAAGCTGGTGATTCCCAGCTCTTTGACACATATTCAGTGAAAACTCCATCTGGTGGAAAGCATCTCTACTTCTATGATCAAAACGTTGCCATCAAACAGGGAACGGAGGTTAATGGTTGGTGGCGAGTTGATACACGGTCTAAAGGTGGGTACATCGTTGCCGAGGGTTCACGGCTCATAAATTCTTTAAAAGGAGAATCGGATCATTACCAATCTATTGGAAATTCTGTTGTTTTAAACTTCCCAACTTGGCTAAGGGACGAGCTCTCACCAAAAGCCATTAAAGAGAATTTCATTGCTCCCTCGTCAATTCCCGCTTCAAATGTTGCAAGTAATACAATATTTTCACGTGAATTTGCAGTGCAAGTTCTATCGGAAAGATGCACCCTAATTAGAAATACTCCAGAAGGACGCCGAAATCAATCGCTTATAAAACATGCAACCTATATCGGAAAAATTATTGGTATGGGCTCACTAGATGAAAAAACAGCTTCTGACAGCTTGCTAGAGGCTGCAATATTTTCTGGATTAACTCAATTTGAGTCCGTAAACGCAATTAAAGCAGGAATCAAATATGGAAAGAATTTAGTCAACTAATAATCTTACAACCGATTGATCAAAATCGAATTCAAAACGAAAAGTTGATTCTTTATTCATTTGGTGTTGAGAAAATCCGTGACGAAGCATGGCCGTAAAGCCAGTCCAAAAGCCAGAAGGTACGAATTTCACACGTTGAATAGTCTCCAGATGATGACATGAACATGAAGTTTGGAATTCAAAGCCTTCGAAAATTTTCTTATAACCAGCAGGCAGAAAGACAATTCCACTCGTAATTACATTCAAATTTGGCTTCACACTCAAAATTCCCTTAGAGGCATCAGTCATTTCATATGAAACTTCTGAAGCATCTGACGAACCGCGAATGATCTGAATGTAAGCATCTAGCTGATCTTCGGTTACTTGAGTCCCCACGAGGCTGTAAAGCGATCTTCCATGCGATCTCATAATGGGGCTATTTAACAGATAGACGGTCACCGAACTTACATTTATTCTTTTATCGCGTAAAGCAAAATTCACTACGTCATTGGAGTGCAGGATCCCTAGATTTGCCTCTGAGAATATTTCGATCAGCCATTTCTCAAGATATTGGAAATCGACTTCTTTGATTAAGCCAGCCGCGGATTTTTCGTAATTAGGTGGGTCACTGGCGAGTGTCAATATTAAATTGGTGAGATCAGAAATGGAGCCTATTACCGAAACCCCCCTGTAATTGCCTGTGCGTTGAAGACCTTTCAATAAATCTTTAACCTCTAGGGGTGAACTTACTTTCAATTGCTTAGCAATTGAATTTTCAAACATCGTGTCTAAATTCTTTGTTCGGGCTAGGACTAAATTCCCACTTCGAATAGATCTTGGGTAGATCTCAGAAATTATTTTGAAAGCTTTGTCCTCAGTTATTTCATATTTCTTTGAAACTACTCTTAGGTCGTAAAGGCCAAATTTCGATCGATCCTTTTTAACTAGAATTCGAATTGGCGAATTGACGCCTGATTCAGATTCCAATTCCAAATGCTTTTCATATACTCGATTGGCCAGAGTGTCTGGAGCGAGTATCTGAGTAAGCCCCAAAAGTTGTTGCCAGGAAATCTCTTGACCTGAAAATATCTCATCGTTGGCCACTCTGGCATTGAATTGATCTTCATCATCACATTCTTCAAAAATCTCAACTGCTTTCAATAACAATGGAATATCGTTCTCGAGTTCAACTCTTACCTTCATAAGTGGTTCAACTATCTGCCTTACTCGTTCACGAGTAACTCCCCACCTTTTACCGATTTCATCAAGAGTTAACCCTGGTTCTCCAAATGCTTGGTGACGGTACTTCAACATGGCAATTGCTCGCTCATCAACTTTTGGCAACTTTAGTAACTCTCGATCTAGCTCTTCATACAACTCAGAAAATGTAGTGCATCTTTCAAAAGGAACTTCTGTTTCTTGATTTTCCATATTGTCATTTAAATCAAGCTCACGCTTATTAGAATCCAAGATCAACTCAACTATGTCATCATAAGAAAGGTTAAACGAGCCAACCAAATCTTGAATAAACTTACGAACATATTTCATAACATGACTTTCAAAATCATGATTAGGCTTATCCGAGAAGGAATTAATTCCTGCAAGTAATCCTAAGTTTCCCGCGATCGTTCGAGCCCTTATATCTCCATCTTCGTAAAGGCGCTTGGCAAGCGCAAAACTCAACCGAAGATTTGCATCAATTAGATGCTCAAGGGCAGTTTCCTGATCTCTTTTTCCGAACATCATTCTTGTAAATGGATTTTTGTTGGGCAATAATTCCTGCAAAAGTTTGTGTCTCTGCTGAGGGGTAAGCAAATTAACTGAGCCAATCCTTTTTAGATATCTATCGAGATCATCATCAACTATTAATTTTTCAAGTATTTGCAAAGATGTAACAGATTTTATTTGTAAAGTGACACTCGCTGCAGAATCTAAATCCTTAGATGAGTTTAGATTTTCAAAAAAGGTTATCAGTTCATTAATTAGTTCCTCTGCTCGTATAGGACCGACATTTCTTGCATCAAATAAATCTTGTATCGAAATCTTTGTTAATAAATCAAAGCTAAAGCCAGTTAATTCTGACGCTTGATATGCGCCGCTTCTCTGTATCGCCCTTTGTAAAGTGTATTGTGATTTCGCTAATATCTCATCCCATGGAAAAACTTCGTAAATATCATCAGGTTCCTTAAGGTGGTCTGATAAGTACTCCATTATTGAAGGTCCAGTAAGCCTGACTGAAGCGCAATTATGAATCTAGGAATGAACTCCTGCTGCTTAACAAAAATACTTGATGCATCAGGGTATCTATCAGGATGCTTTTCTGAGTCTCGTTCTACAGCATAAATTGAAAGCTGTAGCGCAATAATTTCGCCAATACTTGCTTGTGCAGAAGGCGAGTTCTCATACTCAAAACCATTTTCCATAACCCTTCCTAGCACTTTAGAAATTGATCTATGTTTTCCATAAATCCTAATAACTAATTGCCCATCCTCTGGCACGGTATCCACTCTTCTGGGTGGATTATCTTGTCCAACTATTTCCATTCTTATTTTTGGATTTTTGTTTCTTGCACTCTCAACGATTGCTACTGAACAATTTGTTACTTCTTTGTCCAGTTTTGCTGTAACAATTGCTTCACCTTCATCGACTCCAGCCAAAGCCCTAATTACTATTTCGGCTGATTTACCGCTCTTAGAACTCTTAAACCTTACTTGGGTCGGTACTTCCAAACCACCAAAAGAGGATTTTACCTGAACTACTTCGCCTACATATTCAAGTGGTCCTCTAAGTATCAAGTTTTTAGCTTTCAGTGGAGCAACTTTTACATGGAAAGGATCAAAGATCAGGGATTCGGGTTCAATCTCACTTACTGGTTCGAATGCAACAGCAATCAATTCACATTCGGCTCTAACATCACCAGACGATGCACTCAGGGTTCCTGTTCCACGAGATTTTGCGAGCACACGAATTGTTCTCTGCTTTACAGGAAGACGAGGGTGTTTATTCCAAGAAATCTTTTCAATATCAACAATTTCAAATGAATTTGATTCAGAAAATAGAGCGAATTTTATTAACTCAAGATCTAAAGTTTCTGGGGCTCGTACTGTGAGAGAAACAATTTCTCCAATTTTAATTACTCTACGAGGAGGGATTATTGAGAGCGAGAAATTGGTTCCATCGTCATCTGAAGAAGTAGGAAGTTCGCCAGCGTCAGCCTCATCCAAAATTTCTTGTAATGTGTTCGCAAGAACTTGACTGAGGGCATCGAATCTTTTTCGAAGCTTGTCTCCTTCTTTTCTTTGTGCCCCTTCTTCATCAGCGATAGCATCAAAGAGCGGTTTAAGTACTTTTTCTACCTCTGATCCGAGTGCACGAAAATACGGATGATTCTGGACAAGTCCATCGCGCTGACGGCTGACAATTCTTGTTGGATTAAGCTGACTTGCACTTTTATCAGTATCGATTGATCGTGCTAGATCGTGAATTTCAGGCGCATCCAATCGGCCACAAAACCAGCCCGCCTCTGGTCTCTTTGAAAGATGTAAGAAGCTATTTTCATAGGCGGCCCCTCGGCCTGAAACAACGAGTCCGTGCACTGAATACTCATCTAGCGTAGAAGATTCCTTAACGGGAAGTCTATAAATTTCAATCTTTACTGGATGCTTGAATCTTGGAATTGTTAATTCTTGATCGATGACTTTTTCTCCAGTTGGCACAAGTCCGTTCAATTTTACTTCTAATTTGGATCTCTCATCAAAATAGAAAACATCGTTTCGATTTAGTAAATCTCGCAATTGAACATGGTTTTGTAGTTTTGTGACCATATCTGTAGCGCTCGGAATACGATGAATGGTTGCCACAAATAACTCAGCTGTTAATCCACTTTCTCCTTCTTTCAAAAGACACTCCTCGTATGCAGATCTTGTTGGAGATTCATCAATGTCTTCCATATTGAATTTTGCCTTTACGGGATCAATTTCCAACGAACTGAATCTTCCAGCTCTTATCGATGCAAATCTAGCTTTACCTAAAGCTGCAACATCCTTAGCACCTCTTCCAAAAAGTCCACGGGTTCCCATATCGCCGACAAATTTTTGGTTTAGATCACCTAAGCGAGCAAAAGCTTTTTCCAGTCCATCAGCATCAAGGCCTGTGGCCTTATCGTGAACAGAGATCTTAACTTGATATGGCGATTCAGATTTGAGAAGTCTAATTTGAATTTCTCCACCTTTGGAGTTGTATGCGTCATCTGCATTTGTTACTAGTTCTATGAGTGCACGAATAACATCGCCTTTCATGGCATCTTCTGAGTCCTGTTTAAAGGCACGAGCCGTGTATTGAAGGTCACCAGTTTTTTTAATAGTCATGATTTTCTCCCACTAATAAACTGTGCTTCGATAAAATCAGCAAAGTTCAAAATCGATTCATCTGAAAGTAAGTCTCCTGTACGCCTTAAGTCATTCACACGTCCTGACCAGACCGAAAGTGGGCTCGCAGCTGAACACTGTAAAGCGGCGGCGGCATCAGAAATTTCAACCGTTGCTGGATCAATCAAAAATTTCGCCCAAGCATCGGACCTCTTCAGTTCGTGACGCCTTCGCTCATGTTGGTTTGTGGTCTTGGATGCCTGAACAATGGCTTTTGAATAATTCTTTTCGAGGATTGCTCTGTAGCTTTCTACCCATTTAATGCCTTCAAGAGTTAAACGCCGCGAGTATTTGTGAGGACGATGTAATAGTCCGACGTGCGTAGTAGCTTCAATTGACTGCAAAGCCTTAGATGTTTTCTTGTAATCTGGAATCTCTGGATGGGTCCTCCACCCCAATCTAGCCGGAGCTAGTTCAAAACATTTCAAATATATCTCTTCTACGTCAACATCTTTGTCAGCGCCTCCTAGTAAGTACAGAGCCCAAACAAATACATCTTGATTATTCGCTTCAGGACTCGGAGGTTCATTTCGGACTCTTGACTTGTCACTCATGCCCGTAGCTTGCCATCTAAGACTGACAATGTGAATTAATCATTTACAGGACTTTTCTTACTCATGATCCTGTATAAACTCAGAGATATTACCCAAATAGATCAATTCTTGCCCAATAAGAGTAGATGCATGGCCATCTTCATCAATAAAAACTCTTCCACCTGAAGGTCTTATTCGAAGCCAATCTTCGGCTACTTCTATTCTTAATTCCTCAGAGATTCCATCGAGAGGCTCGCTCGTTTTTGGATCAATAAGATCTCGCTTACCTACAGATAAAGTAATTTTCTTCTTACCTTTTGGTTTGTTCCATGCACTTCCTACCTCCAGAAGTAAACTCTTTGGTTGTATCTTGCGGGATTGCCTCTTAGGAGAATCATCATTAATTATGGAAATACTTCCTGCTAAAGAAGCTATTATTTTTTCAATTTCTTTTTCAGTAATTTCATCAGATTTTTTCTGCGCATTCAATTCCTTAACTTGTTCTCTTAATTCCTGAGCTTCTTTCTTTGATTTCTCTAAATCTTCATTTAACTTATTAAAGTCAGAAGTTTTCTGCTGATTAGATTTAGTTAAATCTTCAATTTTTGAGTTACTTTCTGAAATAATTCTTTGGACGTGATTTAGTTTTTTCTCTTTATCAAGTAGCAGCATATTTTTCTCGATAAGTTGATCCTCCATTTCAGCTTTTTGCATTTCTATTTCGTCCAGCTTTGAAACTAAATTTGGATCGACCTGAAAGGTTTTGCCGGCTTCTAAATCATTCAATCTTCTAATCATTAAGTTGAACTCTTCTATGCAGACAGAGAGATTTAGCTCTAAAGCAATGTCAAAGTAAACCTCAACAGCCTCCTTGGTAGCACTATTCGTGTGCTTAAAACTAAAATGTTGATTCTCATTTCTAACTCTTTTCAGTATGGTCAATTTGTTGTAAAACGAGGGTGATTTTGAAACTATTTTTCTAAGCGGAGAATCAGAACTCAATATTTCTTTCAAGAGAAAAGCTAAGTCATATAAATTTATCTTATACTGCTGCCGCAAGATGCCAAGTTTTTTTAACCAATCTGGGCCATCTATTTCTCTCATTTTTAAGTCACAGAATTTACCAAGCTCCTGTCCAAGTAGTTTAGTGCAGTCAAAAAGAACCAAGTGATTTTTATCTTCGCTTAATTCATTTGGTAAGGATAAGATATTGCTCATAAATTTCTAAGTCTGAAAATCAGACACTAATCCTCTACCTTCCAAAACACATCTCCCTCACACTCCATTATCTTCACGCACAGCGCATTAAGGGACATAGCCCCATTGTATTGCTCTTCAATTTGGCCAAAGGTATTTGTACCAACCACATTTCCTTCATTGTCTACAAGTGGACCACCACTATTTCCACGAGATAAGGGTGCAGTAATAAGTATCTCTAGCTTTGTGCCATTTAAAACATTACCAAAAGCAACAGAGCCTTCATAACCATCAGCACTTCCAATTGCTGCCACCCAGTAACCAGGAAATGGTTCATACTCAGATAATTTTAGTGGAGGCACCTCAAGGACGGCAGCAATGGAAGCTAAATCATTCTCTGCATCCCAATTATCTATAACCGCCTGATACTCCTTGCCAAAAAGAGCTAAGACTGTGACTTTTCCCTTGCCATCTAAGCACTCATCAATTACATGGTAATTAGTAATTAAGGTTGTTGGAAATCTCTTGCCCTGCTCATTCTCAAGATCTATCGCCCAACCAGAGCCAAAGCCACCCTTGTTTTTAGGATCATTTGGCCGACAAAAAATTGTAACTGTGGAGTCTTGAACATTAGTAATGAGTTTTTCAATATTTCTAGGTGGGACATATCCATCACCTCTTGGATCACTTAGGTAGAACTGTTGGGCAGGTGCCCAGGTAAGTAGGAATGCTCCCAAGGCAAAGGGAAGTGCAATGATCGTGGCAAAGGCGGTGATCTTCTGAGCTAAGTTGTTTTCCATTATTGGCACCTATCCCTTAACAATCTTTAAAGTAGGACCTTGGTTACTGGTTGTAACTTCAGCATCCTGTTCAACCTTGTTTTTACTTTCAAAAAAATCCTTAGAAACATCAACTGTTTCATACTCAGTGCTCAAAACAGACCATTTATCAAAATCTATTGCATCTGAAAAAGCCTCAGCCTCTTCAACGCTTCTAGCCTGGACCACTATTTGTAGCGTACTTGTAACGACTGCACTTACTCGGTATCGCATCTCTTCTTCATTCATGCCTTGATTGTGCTCCTATCCACTGACAGTCACCAGGCCTATACTTTTGCTTAGGTCAAGAACTAAGCGTTAATCCCTTTAGCTTGCTTAGTGCCAACCGCGCTCTGACTGCGCACGGTGGTTCTAAAGGAGGACCTGCCGATGATGAAAGACACCATCGGATGAGCAGGAGGTTATAAGTATGAGCGCAATTATTCTTACCGGAATTAGACATGGCAAACACCAATTCACTTTAGATTATCCAGTAGTTGATGGGCAAAAGATATGTATGGCCCATTGTGAGTGTGGTTATGAGGTAGAGATCCTCTACTTTAAAAACTATGGGGGTATTAAGTACTTACAGAAGATGTGGGAGATGCATATTGGAACTTGGAAGGGCTGGGTTTGATTACTTTGGGTGTATTAAATTAATACAGTTTTGCCAATAATTACTCTCTGATTCCCAGACGCTAACTTGTCGTATTATATGACAGGTTTATTTAAAAAATCTTATGGCTTAAATACCATTTATAAAATCAGAAATTTGCTCCCATGCATTTTCAAATTTACTGCCTTCGCCTGGCATTTTGTTTTTACGGAATGAGATTGATTTACCGAAACTCCCAGAAGATTTACCTCTTTTACTGAATCGGAGTAAATACTGGGTAGGAAATATCCAGTATTGAGGATCTTTTACTCCACTTTCAGCTCGACCACGTTTTCCAAAATTGTATCCACGATTCAAATAGACCAAAACTACAAAATCACACTCAAAGTTTTGTACCAAGAAGTTTCCTGAATCTGTTGCCCAACGAGATTTAACTTGAATTCTTGCTTGTTTGCCAGTTTTTGGATTAACAGCCAGCACGTCCCAACCTGGAAAATTAGAATACGCCTTAGTTGCCTGAATATCTCGTATAAGTAAATTCGCTAGTACCAAAAACTCTGCGCCTTCACTTCTTAACTTATTCTGAGCCATGGAAGCTCGCGCTTTTTTAGGAATTTTCTTACTCATGAGTTAGCTGGCCGATCCTTGTATTTCTCCTCAGCTTCGGACATGGCTTTTTCTAACATGTCCCAGTTTGCAGCCTCTGCTTCTGGATCTTCACGATCGCCATAAATCTCTTGCCATTGTTTGTATACCTCTTGAGTAATGCGCAATCTTTCTGATCTAGGAATTGTCATACTTTTATTACCCTTCAATCCGATTAACACTCGGTAGCTCCAACTTTGGCTTCTCCTTATTACGCCTGGTTATCTCAGATTTAATCTCTTTGATGGTTTCTGGGATGCCGTTTTCATAGGCGTAGAGGGCGAGTGCAAATAATCTAGCAAAGGCTTTGCCATCTGCTGCGGAAAACTTAAGCCCACTAGTTTTCTTTCGATTTGATACCCCAATAATAAAATCATTGCCCTCTTCATTTCTGGCAGCAGATAACATCTTGGCAAAGCTCCACTCAGTGGTGTTAAGTGAGCCAGCAAAGATAAGTCGTTGATTAGTTAGTTTTACTAACCCCGCCTCTTTATCTATCTGCATCTCTTGTCCTGGAATGACAGTTCCAGAGAATTGACCAACTCTTAAGCGCACTCCTGCCACTACTGGAATTGATACCCCAGCAGATCCGCCCTTATATGTGGATGGGGTTCTACCTGCTTCATGAAAGATAGCTTGGCCAGTCCATAAAACTAACTCACCTTTTTTCTGAACCAATTGGTGATCCTCTGGTTCATCACCTTTAGCTGCGTTGGTAAAGATATCTAGGG
>Ga0208788_1000611_pt1 | contig 17402 bp, 17 predicted proteins | sample Wag4_2014_7_11_3_FD_187363 | JGI IMG/M metagenome (GOLD analysis project Ga0208788, IMG submission 187363) | Fresh water mixed with fracking chemicals microbial communities from Ohio, USA - Utica-2 Time Series FC 2014_7_11 (SPAdes) (version 2) ...
GCCCCCGGTTCCGGTGTCTGACAAGCAAATCCAGGTAGGCAATTGAGGCGTGCCCTCGTTGATTTCAAGGCAATGGGTGTCGGTGTTGTACAAGACCAAGCCTTCGGCAGGCAGCACAATTCCATTGCGCTGGGCCGTGCTGAGTCGGGGAGGAAGGAAACCTTGAGAGGGACTTGCGACTTCAAGGGCCGCCGATGGGTCTGGATTGGCGGTTTGAATGCCCACGGATTGGGAAAACAGGTTTTGAAGCAACAAGAGCCCCATGCCGATTAAAACACATTTCAAGGTTTGCATGTGCAGGGAATGTATAAGGTAATTCATCGGTTAAGGTAAGAAAGGAAAGCGGTAAAAGTGCAAAAGTTAAAGAAAACCTAAAGTCAAGTAGAAAAAGAATGCCGGGGTTTTTTTGAGTGGCCTGCGGGCCGGATGGAAGAAGGTTGCCCGCAAGGGGCAGCTTGGATTCTGGCGCGCGGCGGCAAGGGCGACCTTGGGAGCCACTTGCCGCCCGCTGCCGGAACCAAGCTGCACCGCGGACAACCTCTGACAGCCGGAACACCCGCCCCAAAACAAGACAAATAACGCTCTGCGATGCAAATTAAAGGGCAGCATGCTTTTTGAATTGTAAAATTTAGAGTAGGTTTGAGATCTAAACTTTGAAATATGGTACGTCGAGGGCTTTTGATTTTTTTCTTTTTCTCTTTGGTATTAGGACTTGTTGCTCAGGCAGATAGTGCTGTACAGCAGGTCGCGGCAGACAGCCTTCAACAAACGACGCAGGCCGATATAGCCCCAATCAAAAGCAAAGATTTTAGGCTGGGCAGCGAGGGAATGAGTCTTTCTTCGCTACTAAGGGGTGCAATTGGCATTGTTGTTCTGGTTATGATTTCCTTTTTATTCAGCACCAACCGCCGGGGCATAAACTGGAGGCTTGTAGGCATAGGGGTTTTGTTGCAAGTGGTTATCGGCGTTTTGGTTTTAAAGGTTTCCTTTTTTCAATATGGGCTTGAAATCGTGAGCCTTGGTTTTACTCGGGTTTTGGGTTTTACTCAGTCGGGCGTTGACTTTTTGTTTAGCAGCATGGACACCGGAACCATGATGCCGGCCCTGAAAAGTTTTGCTTTTGTGATTTTACCCACGGTCATTTTCTTTTCGGCCCTGACCAGCCTTTTGTTCTTTTTAGGAATTTTGCAGAGAATCGTATTTGGAATGGCTTGGGTCATGAAACGCACGATGGGGCTATCGGGACCCGAAAGTTTGGCGGCGGCGGGCAACATCTTTTTGGGGCAAACCGAGGCTCCTTTGTTGGTGAAACCTTACATTGCCAGCATGACAAAGTCGGAGTTGATGTGCCTGATGTCGGGGGGTATGGCCACCGTAGCGGGCGGGGTTTTGGCTGCTTATGTTCGATTTTTGGGCGGAGGCGACCCTGTTCTGGAACTTTATTACGCCAAGCATTTGATTACAGCCAGCGTGCTGTCGGCACCGGCGGCCATTGTTGTTTCTAAAATTATGGTGCCCGATAAAGAGCAGGTGCAAACCGAATTGTCTATTCCAAAAGAAAAAATAGGGGCGAACTTTTTAGAGGCCATCAGCAACGGTACGGGCGATGGCCTTAAATTAGCGGTGAATGTAGGAGCCATGCTGCTGGTTTTTACCGCCCTGGTAACCATGGTGAATTTTATGCTTCAAAACATGCTGGGGGAATGGACGGGGCTGAATCCGCAAATAATTGCATTAACAGATGGGCGCTACCAAGGCCTAAATTTGCAGTTTATGCTGGGATATGTTGGCGCCCCAATCGCTTGGCTGATTGGCGTGCCGGTAGAAGATATGGTTTCGGTGGGGCAGCTGGTGGGCCAAAAAACAGTGCTGAACGAATTTTATGCCTATGTAGAATTGGCTCAGATGAAAGGGGCCGGGGCTTTTGTGCACGAAAAGTCGGTGATTATGGTAACCTATATATTGTGCGGGTTTAGCAATTTTGCCAGCATCGGCATACAAATTGGTGGCATTGGTTCTTTGGCGCCGGCCCGCCGAGGTCAGCTTTCTGAGTTGGGTTTCCGGGCCATGTTGGCGGGCTCGCTGGCCTGTTTAATGACGGCGGCCGTTGCCGGAATGTACTATTGATGATGAACGAAACCGGACCGTTGGGGCATACCTATCCCCGAGGCTTTGCCAGCGACAACTATTCAGGAGCCCACCCAGAGGTGTTAGAGGCCTTGGCTGGTGCCAGCCGAGGGCATGCTTCTTCGTACGGCTACGACCCCTTTACCCAGGCATTAACCCAAAGGTTAAGGGATGAACTAGGTGCCGAAACGGGTGTTTTTCCGGTTTTTAACGGAACTGCGGCCAATGTGTTGGGTTTGCAAACCCTGATTCGGCCCTACCAAGCTGTTCTGTGTCCCAGCAGTGCGCATTTGAACGAAGATGAATGCGGGGCGCCCGAGCGGTGGCTGGGTATTAAGCTGTGGGATGTGCCCACCGAAGACGGGAAGCTGCGTCCGGCCGATATTGAAGCCTGTTTGCATGGGCGGGGCGATGAACACCGGGTGCAGGTGGCCGCCGTTTCCATAACCCAACCCACGGAATGGGGCACGTTGTACTCGGTGGCCGAAATACAAGCCCTTTCGGCATGCTGCCGAAAGCATGGATTGTGGTTGCACATGGATGGAGCTCGGATTTCGAACGCGGTGGCCGCCCTGGGCCGCCCGCTGCGCGAAATAACCGTAGATGCGGGGGTGGATGTAATGAGCTTTGGGGGAACCAAAAACGGATTGGTGTTTGGAGAATTGGTTTTAACCTTTAGGCCAGAACTCGCAAAGGAAATGCTGTATTTTAGGAAACAAATGGGGCAGTTGCATTCGAAAATGCGCTTTATTTCGGCTCAATTTTTGGCTTTTTTTGAAGGGGATTTATGGTTGAAAAGCGCCGGGCATGCCAACGCCATGGCAGCGGCATTGTCGGCCGGATCCGCAGGATTGAAGGGCGTGGAATTGGCGTATCCTACCCAGGTAAATGGGGTTTTTGCTTGCATACCAAAGGACTGGATTGCTCCGCTGCAGGCGCAGAAGCCTTTTTATATTTTCGACCCGGGGCGGAACATGGCGAGGTGGATGTGCAGTTTTGATACGGAGATGGGAGAGGTGGAGGAATTTTTGGAGGCGTTGCGGGGGATGGGGTAGAGACTATTTTTATACCTTTAATCCAACCAGCCACCACTACGAATGAAATGTAGAATTCTGCTATTTTTTGCCGCAATTCCGGTTTTTCTTTTTTCTCAATCCGTCGGCCAACAACGCTCCATAGCCCTTAGCTCGGCCCCTGAACCGGGAGGCGGGCTGCGCCTAACTTGGAAAATCCCTCCGGGGAACCATACTGGCTTTTCGGTCCGTAAAAAAGACTGTGCTCAGGCCGCCTATTCCAATGTGTTGGCCACACTTCAGGCCACCGATACCACCTGGGTGGACGCCTCGGCGGCTCAAGGCTCTTGCACCGACTATGTGCTGCAAGCCTTGGGCAACAGCCTGAATCCCAGCGCCAGCATCAGTGCCGTTCTCGACTATTTTCCTGCTTTGCCGGGAGGCATTGCCCTGGTGCTCGACACCGGGTTGATGGGCCCTCAAGATGCCCGAATTCAACGCTGGATTGTGGATCTACAAAAAGAAGGCTGGTCTGTTTTTGTTTTGCCCACCCATGCCCAGGCAAGTCCGGTATCGGTGCGTCAAGGCTTGCAGGCTTTGCGCTTGGCTCATCCCCAAATAACCCAGGCCGCCTTAATGGGGCGTGTTCCCGTTCCCTACAGCGGAGACATTTATCCCGATGGGCATACCGACCACCGGGGAGCTTGGCCGGCAGACGGATATTACGGCGACCTAGATGGGTTTTGGTCGGACCAATCGGTGAACAGCGTTACCGGCAGCCAAACCCGAAACCACAACGTGCCCGGCGACGGGAAATTTGACCCTTCTATGCTGCCCTCTGATTTGGATTTGGCCGTGGGCCGCATGGATTTTTCAGACATGGGAACTTTTGGAGGGCACAAAGAACTGCTGGAAAGATACTTAGATAAAAACCATGCCTTCCGGTCGGCCGATTGGAACCTACCTGAAATCGGGATTGTGGACGACAACTTCCCCTCGTTTCAAGAGGGCTTTGCCGCCCCCGCCTGGAGGGGATTTTATCCCATTTTTGGATTGCAAGGCCTTCAGGAAACCGATTTTTTTGGAACGGGCAATGGAAATGGGGCATTGATTGGATATGGATGCGGAGGGGGTTCCTATCAAAGCTGCTCGGGAGTGGGCAGTTCCTCACAGTTTGCCACCGACAGCTTGAAAATCCCCTTCAACCTCTTGTTTGGCTCCTACTTCGGCGACTGGGACAATGCCAATGCTTTTTTGCGGGCACCCCTGGCTTCCCGCGGCATGGGCCTTATTAATATGTGGGCAGGTAGGCCCTACTATTATTTACATCCCTTGGCTGCTGGCAGCACCTGGGGCGAAATGTTTCGAAAAAGCGTCAATGTGCCCTCTTATTCGTTTGGAAATGCGGTAGGACAACGGGGAGTGCACACCGCGTTGATGGGCGACCCCAGTTTGGTCTTGTTCCCGAGGAAAGAATCGGCCGATGTTCAGGCTCAATTGGACTGCGACAGTCTGCGTTTAAGCTGGCCCAATGTGAGCATTGCTTGGCCAGAATGGGTGGAATTTGCCTGGGCAAGCGACAGCCTTTCGCCTTTGCAGCTGATGGGTCGGCAGCCTTTTTCCAACGGGCAATGGACCATGGCATTGCCTTCCGATACCGGTCGGCTGTTTAGCCGGCTCTTGTTCAAACGTCCTACGGGTTCCGGGCATTTTTATCAGTTTGGTCCTGGGGACTGGTTTTCTGTTTCTACCCAAAGACTTAGCCTTAGCGTGGACAGCCTTTGGGCGGAGTCGGCTTCGGGTGCCTGCGATGCCGGCACAGCCCTTTCGGTTTCGGGGGGGCAAGCGCCCTATCAAATTGCCTGGGTGCAAGTTCCGGGCGGGCAAACCGGAACGGGAACTTCCGGGTTGTGTGCAGGCACCTATGTCTTTCATGTAACGGATGCGGCCGGTTGTACCCAGAACAGCGATACGGTCGTGATTCCCGGGGTTAATTCCTTGGGGGAACCGAATGCGGAGGTTTATGTTTATCCGAATCCGACGGAGGGGAAGGTTTGGGTGAGGGGCCTTGCACCCGGGACATTGTATCGCATTGTAGATGTGCTGGGAAGAGAAATGGGCCGGGGATTAGCGGAACAGGATGGGGCTATTCCCGTTGAATTTTTGAGTTCGGGAACGTATTTCATCGTTTTAGAACAGGGCGTTTTTCAGGTTGTTAGGAAATAAAGGGAACTTGCATGGTCATTCTAACGCCGGTATACAACGATTGGGAAAGTTTAGGGGAATTGCTTCGGGAATTGGCGGAGGTAAAGCCAGAGGAAGCAACATGGGAGGTTTATGCGGTGAACGACGGGTCAACGGATTTGCCGGGTCGGTTAAATGTGCCTGCCGGGTTGTCGTTGCAGATTCTACATCTCTCTATGAACATGGGGCATCAGCGGGCCATCAACATTGGATTGTGTTACCTGATGGAATCTCGGCAGGATTGGGATAGCGTATTAATAATGGACTCGGACGGAGAAGACCGACCTCAGGACATAAAAGCCCTTAGAGAACGGTTTGATGGAACGGGCTTGGTTTTTGCGGAGCGGCGTAAGCGCTCGGAAGGTCCAGCATTTAAAGCTTTTTATCTGGTATATAAAGCGGCGTTTAAGCTGCTGACCGGTAAGGCAATCACCTTTGGTAACTTTAGCCTTGTTCCCCGAACAGCCGTAAAAACCATGGTTCAAAACGCTGATTTTTGGAACCATTATCCGGGTGCAGTACTAAAATCCAGATTGCCCTTTTTGTCCGTACGAACCGAGCGGGGAATCCGCTATGCCGGGACCTCAAAAATGAACTTTACCAACCTGATTGTGCACGGATTAAGTTCGTTTTCTTTGTACTTGGACACCATAATTGTGCGCATGCTGATGGCGGCAGCCGGGTTGATTTTGACGGCATTTGGAGGAATGGGGCTGGTCTTGTATATGAAGTACATATCAAAAGTGGCCATACCCGGTTGGACCTCTTTTTTGATGGCCATTATATTAAACATCTTACTGACCGTGTCCTTGTTTATTTTTATGATAGTGCTTCAACACTTGAACAACCGCCGGCAACCGCCGTCTCGGCCATTGGATTATTATAAAAAGTTTATTGAAGATGTGGAAACTTGGGGATAAGCAGGCCGCGTATTTTGGTGTTTTGAGGCTAGGATTGCTGTTTTTTCCCCTGCTTTTCAGTTATTTTACCCTCAAACAAAAGGGAGATATTCGGGGAGTAGAAAGCAACGTTGTTCATTCTCTTCAGCGAAGCTTATTGAATCCTGCGGACTTGTATTCCGACCCGGAAGCGTTGCCCTTTCATATTAGTCAATATTCTCCGGCCTATTGAATGGCGGTGGAACTTGCTTTTCATGAAGTTTCTACCATGATGCTGGGGAAAAGTGATTCAGCAACCTTTTGATGGAACAAGTGTTTTTTACCACGCCAGGATAAATTTCATTGGGAGGACCCTTTTAATTATTTGATGGGGAGCAATTTTAAAGTCAGCTAGTTTGGAACTAAATGTGCAGGGAATAATGAAGGATATTCAACCTGAAGTTTTGTTGTGGTGTTTTTGAATCAATTTAAAAATGAAAGACCGGCTTCAGAAAAGAAACGAACGGCGTTGCAAGCCACCAATAAATTCAACTACCTTTGTACCGGACACCTGAAAACAAATTGGACGCCTTTCAGCACATTAGAGACGATTACTGGGACCGGATTCTGCGACCAAGCAGGCCTTGGTGGAAACTGCCAATACGCGAAATTTGGGAGTACCGAGACCTAATTTTATTGTTCTTTCGTCGCGATTTGATTTCCGTATACAAGCAAACCGTACTAGGCCCAATCTGGTTTTTTGCGGGGCCATTGTTTACAGTAGCGGTGTATACCTTGGTATTTGGTCAGGTGGCCAAGCTGCCTTCCGATGGAGTACCGCCCCCCCTGTTCTATATGTCTAGCATTCTCCTTTGGTCTTTCTTCTCCTCAAACTTAACCGCAATTACGGGTAGCTTGGCACAAAATTCCTCGCTGTTCGGCAAGGTGTACTTTCCACGCCTGGTTGTTCCCCTGTCCATTTTAATGTCAGGTTTGGTAAAATTGGGAATTCAAGCCATTATGCTTATGCTTATGCTTGGCTATTATGTATTGAATAAAGATTTTTCTTGGAGGCCGAATCTTGCGCTTTTCATGCTTCCTCTATTCATGCTTCTTTTAACTATGCTTGCTCTAGGTTTGGGGCTAATTTTTGCTTCATTTTCCACCCGTTACCGCGATTTAAATCACATGGTAGGCTTTGGCATGCTGTTGCTTATGTATGCCAGCCCGGTCATTTACCCCGCCTCTTTTGTACCCCCCTCGCTTCAGCCTCTTTTTGCGCTTAATCCAATTGCCCCAATTTTAGAGGCGTTTAAATCAGGGTTGTTTGGCCTGCCTTTTGTTCAATGGGGGGGCTTAGCTTACAGCTCGGCCATTGCTTTCCTTACGTTGGTTTTAGGATTAATGGCCTTTCAACGGGTAGAAAGCCGTTTTGTAGATTACATTTAGGGTATGGGAGCTGTGCTGTTTGTAGATAATTTGAGCAAAGAATACCGCTTAGGTCAACAAAATGCCAAGCGATGGATTGCCAAAGCCTTGCCCTTGGCCAAGCAGGATTCTGGAACCATAATCAAGGCACTAGATGGAGTGTCTTTTGGTGTAGAGCAGGGCGAGGTATTGGGCATAATGGGAAGAAACGGTGCAGGCAAAAGCACCTTGCTGAAACTCCTTTCCCGCATAACAGCACCCAGTTCGGGTCAAATAAAGCAAAAAGGCAGAATGGCCAGTTTGCTTGAGGTGGGTACCGGATTTCACCCCGAATTAACCGGCCGAGAAAATGTGTTCTTAAATGGAGCCATACTCGGCATGCGAAAAGCAGAAGTGCGCCAACGTTTGGATGAAATTGTTGAATTTGCTGGCGTAGCCCCATTTTTAGACACTCCAGTAAAACGATACTCTTCGGGAATGTATGTGCGCTTGGCCTTTGCCGTGGCGGCTCACCTTGACCCCGAAATTCTAATTATTGATGAGGTTTTGGCTGTGGGCGATGCCGAGTTTCAAAAAAGATGTGTAGAAAAAATGAAAAGCGCATCGGCTGGCCAAGGCAAAACAATTTTATTTGTTTCCCATAATCTGTCTTTAGTTCAAGCGTTGTGCCCAAGGGCAATATTGCTTGAACAAGGACGTTTAACAGCCGACGGGCCTACTGCCGATGTGATTCAGCGATATATTCAAGGCATTCAGCCTTCTCATTCCACCCTTACCCGCGCAGGCTCCTTACAGGCCGAATTGCGGAGCTTACAAATTTTTAACGAACGGGGCCAGCCAGCAACCTTACTACAACAGGGTCAAACCTGCTCCTTTGTCTTAGAATACTACGCAAAATGTTCGTTGGAAGAAGTGACTGTTGCCCTTGGGTTTAATGCAATGGGTGGGCAGCGCATCTTGTCAGTCTGGTCTGAATTTCAACAGCAACGGTTTACATTTAGCCCAGGCTTGAATACCATTCGAATCACCTTGCCCGCCATGAAGTTGATGCCCTCTAACTATATGTTGCTATCCTATCTTACCTCAAACGGATTGCTTGTGGAGGAAGTAGAGGACTTCCTGCAACTCTTGGTGGTTGCCCCCTCATTAAAAGAAGGCTTTGCAGCTCCTTCCTTAAATCAGGGTGTTTTTAACGATGAGGCCACAATTTTACTTGACTCCCACCAATAAATGAAAAATTTGGATTTGCATTTGGCGGATTTTCTGTTGCATCGCCTTGCCATATATCGGAATTGGCGCGGCATGAAACCACAGCACTTCAAACAATGGAAACAACGCTATTTGTTTGAACTGCTGTTCGGGAAAAAAGACCGAATTCCTTTTGCACTTACTGGGAGTCTTCAAATAATGCTCGAAAAAAACAATCAACTCTCTTTTGCTATTTATAAGGGCTTCGAAGAAGAAGAACTTGCGTTTGTTCAAGATTTTTTGCGTCCAGGAATGGGCTTTTTAGACATAGGTGCTAATGTTGGCCTATTTTCGTTGTATGCAGCAAAAATCCTTAACGGTTCTGCCCCTTGCATAGCCGTTGAACCAGCTTCTAAAACCCGTAAAAAACTGGAAGAGAACCTTGCCCTGAATAGCATTAGCCATGTTCAAATTTTGCCATGGGCTTTTTCCGACATGCAAGGTGAATTGCCCTTAATTCTGGCTGAGGACGGATTCGATGCATTTAACTCTTTCGCCCCGCCTTCTATTGGTGGCCAAATAGGACACGAAATGGTTCAGACCCAAACCTTAGACAATTGGTACATAGAGAATCCAGACTTTGCCGCTGCCATTCGGTTGGTTAAGATGGACGTTGAAGGGTGGGAGGTAAAGGTATTGCAAGGAGCTTCCGATTGGCTATCGCAGCCTCAAGCCCCTATTTTAATGGTTGAATTTACTGAAATAAATGCCCGGCAAGCGGGGCATTCCTGTGTTGAACTTTCAGAAAACATCTTAAAACTTGGCTATACCTTATTTCGTTACCAGGCTAAAACAAAATCCCTTGTTCCAGAGCCAGCAGGGAAAACCTACGACTATTGCAATCTACTGGCGATTAAAAACCCCAAGCAGGTTGATCAAATTTTGAATTCCAAATGAGCAATTCGCTTAAATCATCTCGGGCTTTTGCTGTTTAATCTCGTTTGACTGGTTTCAACTTGATTTTAATTACCCCATGTCCAACCAAAACAAATACACACATTTTGTGCAATACTGCCGTCCCAAGCTAGCCGCATGGTTATTCTATAATTTCAACGTGCTTAAAACAAGCAGCCACTTTATTGGCTGTTTTTCCAAATCAGCAAAACCATAACATTTTTAAGCGGTGGCAGTCAGGCTTATAGTAAGTCTGTTGTTGGCAAGTCATTGTCAATCAACTTTACGCGTTTTCCCAAGGTTGCCGGCGCAGCCCGCGGGCAAAAATCTGCCACCATCTCGGTCCCCCTTTTTTCAATCCTGCAGCCAAATCCCTATAGCTGCCTTGAATAAGCGTATAGCGATTCGTTTTGACCCCTACTATCCAGAACAATAAACCTGTTAAGTCTAACCGGATCTCCCCGAATTAAAATCAAGGTATACAGACTTGCAGCCAGGGTTTTTGATGGAATTGGCAGGAATTGTGCAACCCTTCGTCGTACCAACCTTCCCCCGAACACGTTGTTTTTCCCTATGCCCCATCACATTGCTTTTGACAGAATGGCAAATATTCGGCTTTTAAATTATCAGTTTTTGAGATATCTCATCTACTTTAACTTAAAAAATTTGAATAAAACTTTATTTGGCTTTAATTTTGAGTAATTTTATTGCTCATTATGATTGAAGGCATTATCGGTTCAAAAACCCGAATACGTTTGCTGGTCAAGTTCTTCTTGAATCCAGCTGTTACCTCTTATCTCAGGGAAATTGCAGCCGAATTCGGTGAAAGCACAAACGGGATTCGTTTGGAATTGAATCGTTTGAGTGACGCCGGGTTATTGGAATCTTCAGCAAATGGGAAGACGGTTCGGTATAGAGCAAACGACCGACACCCCCTTTTTCCTGAAATAAAGGCCATCGTGGGGAAATACACGGGGTTAGATACACTGGCTCAGCAGGTGTTTCATAGGTTGGGAGACCTTACCGCTGCGTATTTGGTTGGAGATTACGCACAAGGCAAAGACAGCGGCATCATTGATGTGGTTTTGGTGGGAAAGGTGGACGATTCAGTTTTAAGAGAGTTGGTGCAAAAGGTCGAATCGCTAATTTCTCGACGCATTCGTTGTTTGGCGGTAAGTCCGGCCGAGTGGCAAAAGTTATTGGATAAACAGACCTTTGTGCGGCCTATGTTGGCCTGGTCTAGAGATTGAAAAACGCGTCCGCTTAACATAGGGATGAATGATTTTATATGGGACTCAAAGGGCGCAGCTATGCCCAAAACTAAAATCCTGCCTAAGTTTTGATGATGCACCCAATGAATGCTAAGCCAAATATTAGTATCGTTTTAAATACGTAAACCACGAAAAGTTTATTCGTAAGGCCATAGATGGGATCCTAATCTCAGATTTGTCCAATGTACTAGAAATAATTATTACGGACGATGCCTCAACGGACAATACCTGCCATATAATAAATGAGTTTCATTTTCCGGAATCATGTTCCTTCCGAAAAACATTTAGTACTGAAAATGTGGGGATGAATAAAAATGTCTTGGAAGGATTGAAATTGGCAAAGGGAGGATTTGTGGCTCTGTTTGAAGGAGATGATTATTGGACAGATCCCCAAAAATGCGCTGAACAGAATATCTCATTGTATAAATCAATTTTAGAGTCCAAATAATTTTGATGGCGGATTATCCTTCTGTTACCATTGTTACACCTTCTTACAACCAAGGTGAATATATAGAACAGACAATAGATAGTATTCTCTCTCAAAATTATCCAAAGATTCAATATATAATTATGGATGGCGGAAGTACTGACGCTACACCTGAAATTTTAAGGAAGTTTTCAAAGCATATACATTATTGGGAATCCCAAAAAGATAGAGGGCAATCGCACGCCATCAATAAAGGTTTGGCAATGGCTAATGGGACTCTTTTTAATTGGATTAATTCAGATGATTGGATGGCCCCCAACTCACTAGTCTCTATTGCAGAAATTTACAATGCGCACCAAGCGGAGGTTATTTTAACCCGTACAAATTTGGTGAGACAGGGGCAGGTAATTGGGGTGAATGGACACACTAAAATTAATGCAACAGCCGTTGAAAGCGCGCTTGAAAGAGGCCTTAATCAGCCAGGGCATTTTTATAAAACAGAAGTGTTAAAGAGGCTAAATGGTGTAGATGAATGCTATCAATTTTCAATGGATTTGGATTTGTGGGTACGCTACCTTTTAACCTTTGGCCAAGAAAAAACAGCCACATCCGATACCATTACAACCTATTTTAGGTTTCATCCTGACTCAAAATCTGAAATTCAGGGCTGGGATCTGGGTTCGGGATTTGACTTGGAATCTAAAGCCATGAGGATACGCCTAGCGCGCCAGTTAATAAATCCCCAACCGGCCATAGCCTTTCAAAAATTGTATTCAGATGCCGCCCCACATTGCCTAGAAAAACCTGCGATTTCAATCGTGCATCCAGAAAATTTGAGCAAATGGGCCAATTCAATTTTGTACCCGGAAATTCAAAAGGCATTTTATTTGGAAAATTTTAATGACGCAAAAACTCTGGCAGAAGGAATCCTTTCGGAACTACTGCCGTTAGATGCCCAAAAAAATATTTCAGCCTATAAGAGGTATTCTGCTTGGACAACACATTTTCCAGGAAGTATTTTACATCCAATATTTAAACTAATTCGCCATAATTTAAAGCGAGTTAGAGGCAGATAAAATGGAGAAAAAGGGGCTTGTCTCTGTATTAATGCCAGCGTTTAATGCTGAAAAGCATATTGAACAGGCAATAGATAGTATTCTTAATCAAACCTATTCACACTTTGAATTGCTGATTTTTGATGACGGCAGCTCAGATTCAACAGCCGAAATTTGTGATGTGGTTGCAAAAAAAGACACTCGTGTTTTCTTGTTTACAAGTCCAACCAACATTGGGAATTTACAGGCAACCAATTTCCTGTTTTCTAAGGCTCAAGGAGAGTTTATTGCCATTCAAGATGCAGATGATTTTTCAGACATCAATCGATTTGAACTTCAGGTTCAATCCTTTAAGGACGAGCCAGATTTGGCAGTAGTAGGTACGCAATACGTTAAAATTAACGATTCAGGTTCAATCTTATTTTCGGGCTTTTTGCCATGTTCAGAGCATGAAATACGGGAAGAGCTACGCTGTCAGCTAATCCCCGTTTTATATGCATCTGCTATGGTGAAAGCTAGTGTTGCTAGTAAAGCAGGTAGATTCCGGATTTTTTTTAATCGCCAAGGGTATGCCGATATGGATTGGTTGGCAAGATGCAGCCTGTATGGAAAAGTAAAAAACTTAAAATTTAAAGGTTATTATTACCGAGAACACCCTCAATCATTTTCTAATTCCACCCCCAGAAAATACTTTTGGTCGCCTTTTATGTTTGAATTACTTATTGAGGCTCATCAACAACGTATAGCTGGAAATCATGATTTTTTTGAGGCACCCAACATTCCTGAAATTCGCCGGTTTTTATCCATTCTCTTGCTAAAACGAGGAATTAATCAGTTGCAAAAAAAACACAAATCATTTATAGGCCTCAAGAACATCTTACACGCATTAGCAATCGGTCATTTTAAACGGGAAATTTTGTCTGCAGCCTTTTATCAGATGCGCCCCTTGTTTAAAACAAAATGGAGAGAGCCCAATCTGATTTAACCTCAATCCATCCTTCTAGATGCCAATTAAACTACAAACCAATACCCCTACAATTCTAATAATTGGAGGCTGTGGCTTTATAGGTAGTAACTTGACATTAACGTTTTTGAAGCAGGATTGGAATGTCATTGTTTTAGACCCAGCACCATGGCCTTTTAATATTCCTTTTTCAAGGCTAACCCATTTTCAAGGAACATTAGAAAATCGCACCATTGTTAAAGAGGTGTTTAAAAAAAAGCCTAATGTCATATTGCATGCCTATTCTGGGTTTAAAGGAACAAGTGATTTTGAAGCGACCATACACGACTTGCACTCCAATGTTGAGCCTAGTGTTTTTTTGATGAGCCAGACTCTTTTAAATAGGAGTAGCCAATTTGTTTTCATTTCATCAGGAGGGGCAATTTATGGACAGTCAAAACGCCTTCCAATCAGAGAGACCTATCCCTTGGCACCAATAAGCGATTATGGCCAAAGTAAGCGAATTTTCGAATCTTATATTGAATATTATTCCTCAAAAGGATTAGATTCACTCGTTTTTCGCCCTGGAAATATTTATGGCCCCCATCAAATGTCCTCGTCCAATTTAGGATTAATCAATGAACTATTAAAGGGTATTATTGAAGATCGACCTATTCCCGTTTTTGGGAATGGAATCCGAGACTATCTTCATGTTGAAGATTTTTGTCGTGGCGTTTTTATGGCCATTAACCAGAAATTAAACGGCGTTTTTAACATTGGAACAGGCACGGGCAGCTCTATCGAGCAAATTATTGATTTAATTAAAGAAACAACGGGAGTTGCCCCCAAAGTAGATAAACAGCCGGCTCGGAAAGGCGATGTTTTGAGTAACATTCTTAATGTAGACAAACTGAAAAATGCGCTAGAGTGGCAGCCTCAAATAAATCTGAAATCAGGCATTAATGAACTTTGGAGAAAAAAAATCGGCAAATGAATCGTCTGGGCATCCTTTTTGTAATCAATGATTTACAGCCGGGGGGGGCAGAAATGTTCATGTTTAGGCTGGCCGCCTATCTTCAAGACCGTTTTGCCATCTTCATTTTAAGTTTAAATCCGGAAAATGACGACGAAGCGTTTGTCGCTGCATTTCAGGCTCAACAGACCTTCCAGCGAATTAGCCTTCCCGTTCTGAAGGAAAAGGGGTTTAAAAACAGGGTGTTTTGGAAAATAAATGCCTTGGCCTATCATCTGGGTATGCCCGGTATGCATCGGCGCCTTATGAAACGAGATTTTTACCGGCAGTTGGGTACGCTGCTGAAAAAAAATAACATCGTTGTTGCAAACAGTTCCTCCTCCAGGTCGGATGCCTTCGCCGTCCGTACGCTCAAGAAGCGCTTTGGTATTCCTGTATTAATAACCATGCACAGCAGCTACAACTCATCCTGTTGGAATCAGTTTGGCACGAAAAATCAACGCATCGCCCATTGTTTGGAGGTGTTTGAAGCCGCAGATTTCATATTCTATACGGCAGAGGAAAACACGGAAATCTTCAAGGAATTGCCCAAGGACGTTGGCCAAAAGCGTGAAAAATGCTATCTGGGATTTGAAATACACGGGCGGTCGGAAATGGCTTTGCCCCAAATGTTAGAGATTCCCGATAAAGCCCCTGTTTTTTGCATGATGGCCAGAGGAATTCCCGAAAAGGGATGGTTATCAGCAATTTCCTCATTTTTAAGGGTGTTGGAAATAATTCCAGAGGCACATTTGGTTTTAATTAGCACTGAAACCGAATATATTTCAGACTTAAAACATCGGTTTGGAATAAATACCCACATTCACTTTATAGGATTTCAATCCTTTCCTGCTCCCTGGTTGGCTAGGGCCACTTGCACCTTGCTGCCTTCACGTTTTCCAGAAAGCTTGCCCTATGCCATTATTGAATCCCTGGCGGTTGGCACCCCGGTTTTTGCAACCCCGGTGGCTGAAATTCCAGAAATGATGCAATCCAGTTGTGGTATGGCCGGAGCGCTAATCCCATTTGATGCCAATGGAAATGCAGATGAAGACGCCTTGTTCCAATTGCTCAAACAGTCCTGCGAGTCTCCTGATGATTTGGCCCATTGGCGACAAGCCGCTAAGGCTTCATTTCAAGAGAAGTTTTCAATGGAGGTGTGCGGAACAGTGTACGAAAATCGATTTAATGCAATAATGAATGGGAAGCAAACCTAAGCAACTCCCCACTATTATTATTGTTATTCCTTCGTTTACGGCTGGTGGCTCTGAACGGCAAGCTTTATATTATGCTAAAGCCATTCAAAGCCAAGGCCGTTTTCAACCGGTTATGATTGGGCTAGGGCGCGACGGCGAACTCAGCCCTCAAATCGATCAGGCGGGAATATCTAAATTTCTTTTTCCCGCAGTCTTATTTTGGAATGGCACTCTTTTCCAAAAGTTTAAGACACTTTTCTCTTTTTGGTTGTTTATTAGTAAGCTAAAGCCTAGGTATATTCTTGCCCTAACCTATTGGCCTACAATTTTATGCGGCTTGGTCTATCGATTTACTTCGGCAAATAAGTTTTATTGGAATCAAGGTTCGGTAGACACCTTTTTGCCCTTCACAAAATGGGAAAGGGCGGTTGCTCGATTTTGTAAGCCCACCTATTTGGCGAATGGTGCTTCGCCGGCCGCCTTTATTTCAGAACGGCATTCCATACCCCGCTCTAAGGTTTCCATCATTTACAATGCCCTAGAAATTCCTGAAACAATAGCACAGCCGTCATCCGAAACGCTGAACGTGGTGATGCTGGCCAATTTTTTTCCGGAAAAAGATCACGAAACCGTTCTAAGGGCGTTCGCACTCATTATTACAGACATTCCCAATGCACGCCTTCATTTTATTGGGGGCGCACCGGGGCAATCTCCTCGGCTTATTGCGGCCAAGGCCCTGGCTTTTGATTTGGGCTTAAGCCGTAATGTTCAATTTCATGAAGTACTTGCCGAGCCCCAACTCATTTTGAGGCAAACTGATATAGGAATTCTAAGTACCTTATCCGAAGGGTTTTCAAATGCATTGATGGAGTATATGGCTTATGGTTTGCCGGTTGTTGCTACCGACATTCCTCCAAACCGGGAAGCGCTTGGCGAGGCCAATCTTCCTTGGCTGTTTCCTGTGGGAGATGTGCCCGCTTTGGGGCAACGCCTAATCACCTTACTGACAAATGCCGACCTGCGCCGAAAATTAGGACTGGCAAATCGAGAACAGGCTCAACAACGCTTTAATTTGGAACGCTTTAATTCCAACGTGAATAATCTTTTTGCGTGCTAAGAATCTGATGCCGAAATCGGTACACGTAAACTTGCCTGCCCCAAGGTATGCTGATCCGGATTTGATGGAATTTCTGAATCAAAACCAAGCCTATACTATCCTCCAGCCAGGGATAGATATAGTCTCCAATGCCGTTGTTTCCCGTAATGGCTTGGTATCCAAATACGGATTTTTAAACCGGCATTGCATGCCTAATCTATTCCCCAAAAACGACATTTCTTAATTCTGGAACTTCCGAAAAGAAGTTGATTTTCAAGAGGCTGTTTGTCGATTTGGAAGTAGTTTAAAGGTTAAACGTTAGACAAAAAAAGCGACTACATTCTAATCCATCATAAATAGTTTGAATATGCATTTTGGATGTCATGTTTCATGCTAAGATTGTTAAGGGCCTTGGCACTTCCAAAATCACGAATGATATTGCTTTTGGTGTCAAAACGCTGGTTGAATTCCCCTTTTGTTGCAGAAAGCATCAATAATATTGATATTGATTTGGAAATTTTGGATTTAGATGAACACGCCTTTGTCCCCCGCCTGATTTTACCCCACAGC
>Ga0208788_1000612_pt1 | contig 17392 bp, 15 predicted proteins | sample Wag4_2014_7_11_3_FD_187363 | JGI IMG/M metagenome (GOLD analysis project Ga0208788, IMG submission 187363) | Fresh water mixed with fracking chemicals microbial communities from Ohio, USA - Utica-2 Time Series FC 2014_7_11 (SPAdes) (version 2) ...
GGTGTCGTCGGTGTCGTCGGTGTCGTCGGTGTCGTCGGTGTCGTCGGTGTCGTCGGTGTCGTCGACCATCAGATCAAGTTCAATTTCCTCGTCTACCGAGTCAGCCCACTCCGCAATATCAGAAGCATCGGTTTCTGCAGGAGATTCCATCGCCGAACCACAGATACCGCAAAATCTTGCGTCTTCTGGTTGCTCGTGCCCATTAATACAATTCAACATGGAAATTATCCCCCCACACTTTCTTCGCGTTTGTCACTGTATACCAACAAGTACTCTGAACCAGAAAAATTGAAGTAGTTCGCAGCCGAGATCTGTCCGCTATTGCCGTAACGACAAATTCCAATTTTGTTGATTGAAATATTTCTACATTGCTGTTCGTCGACGACTTTGGTAAACCAGAAGTATCCGAATCCGCTTAAAGGAAGAATGAACGCCGCTGCACAGCTTGCGAAGATTTTTTGCTTTTTGGCCCGTCGGCGAGTTTGCTCTGCGGCTTCTTGGTGACGCCGTTGCTCTTCGATATCGAAAAAACTGGCGTCATCGGCATCTGCACCATTACGCGAGGAATGTTGACGTTTTTTAGGTAGGGCTGGAACATACGGCGCTGCAGGAATCGATATTGAATGACGCAGTTTTTCTGGTGCGAGAACGGTCTTTCCAGAAGGCGAGCGCACTCCAGTAATCACATCAATCTGCACGTCTCCTCCACCTGGAAGATTCAATTTTCGATCTTCGGTGGGTTTACCACTTTTTCGTTCTATCTCGTGGGTAATTGTTTTGCGGGGTGACTTGATTTGGATCTGTGCATGATTCACAAATGGTGATACTGGCCATGTCCATTGAACTTCAGCTGACTCAATAGCTATCTGCGACGTAATTGAAGCTAAACCTGCTTCAACAAGTCCATGTTCAATTGCTCTGTCTAGAAGGGGATGCCTTTCGAATTTATCGAGTGAACCAGTTGAGAAATGAAGGGCGATTTCTGTTTCACGGGCTTCTGAGAACATTTCTTCAAGTGCTGCTTGAGTCTGTGGTGGTGAAAATGAAGTGATTGAGGGAGGTAAGTCAAGTTTGAAATGAGACGAAATGTGTGTCTCTCGGCTGAGCAAAATTCTTTGCCTTGATGGAATTGAAGTTTCAATGAGGCGTTCCTTGGAAAGATGGATCTCAGCTAGTGCGACAGTTTCTTTGTCGGTTTCATTCCGAATCTCCGCAGATTCTCGAATCACATACCGAGCGAAACCTGATTCATATGCCCGTCTTATCGCAAGTGAGTCACGAGAATCATTTCTAATGTTTCTCAGTTCATGCGAAAGAGATTCAAAAACATGCTGCCAGCCAGAGTTGTACGTTTCTATCAGCGCATTAACGAGTGATTTACTTTGGAGATGGTGAAATTTATGAATTTCGTTGACGCTTGGGTAGACGGAATACTCTTCGATGAGAAATCTCCAACACCAAAGTGCAAAAAGCGCGCGATCTGATTGAAGAGGGTCCAGTCCGCTTGGAACATCCCAAGTAGGAGATTTAATTGGATTTTTTTCGCGCAGTTCAGGTGTCGTAATTGAGTCGGCATCAAGGATAAACACTGATGGAGTGACTCCTAAGCGAACCACTAAATTGTTGCCCGAGTAATCCGAATACACAAGTCCGTGTCGATGAACTGTTTGGATCGCATCGTGCAAGTCGATTGCAATTTCTAGACGATCTTGTTCGCTGATGTCAGGTTTTGCGGATGTAACTGCTTTTCTATTGAAGTAATTCTTGTCCATCAAGAACTTCATTTGCAGCAACTGTCGACTAGTTCGACCTGCAGTTGTCAGAGAAAAGTATGCATCGTCTGGTGCCTTTGGCATTGAAAAGCCGATGATGTTCCCGCTTGTACCGAATCCTTCTACCGGCCAACTAAATCTCGTAAGAAAGGTTGCTCGATCGCTAGGGCGCGCCCACTGCTGAATATCAATCAATCTTTCGAGCATCTGTGCAATTTCGCCGGTTAAGGGTGAATTCAGTTTTTTTAGGTAGAGATCTTGATCAAAGGGGTCGCGGTAGACCGAAGCAAATCCGCCACTATTGACGAAGTCGTTTTTCGAAACATTCGGGAAATTTGAGTTAATCATGATGTCGCTACCGAGAGGCACCTTAGGGTCTGTACCGTCAAAACCCCAAAATTTGGTCTGTACCAAATATTGTGCTTAGAGTAAGTCAATATCGAACGTGGTCGGGGGGACTATGTCAAATGGAGCGAATTCTGTAACAAATCAGATTCATGGTCTCGCTAAGGGTATGTCACCTGTCCTTGTCATGACAGTTGCTGGCCTCTTAGGCGGCATTGCTGGTTTTATCTTGTCGGAGACAATTCAGGGCGGAGATACAACCAATTTCTTTCCCGAGAGCCTGTATCTATCCACCGGAGTTTGGTTTTTACTCATCATCGCAGGCATCGGCCTGCTGCTAAGTGCGTCTCAGGGAATCATTGAGAAGAACGTTGAGAAAAGCACCTCAAATATTTTGACAGCTCTCCCTGCGCTAGCAGTTGGTGGATTTGTTTCAGGAGCAGTTGCTCAAAAAGTGTATGAAATGTTGCTTGAGAACGATGGAAGTCAAGTAACTGCCCGCACGATTGCTTGGGGAATTGCAGGTGGACTCGGAGGCTTAGCCGTAGGCGCCGGATTTAGATCTCTAGTGCGCGTGCGAAACTGTGGCATTGGTGGTCTTGGTGGTGGCTTGCTTGGAGGATTGCTCTTTGACCAGATTGCAACAGATGGCGGAAGTTCAGCAAGGTTTGTCGGGATTGTGTTGATTGGAACCCTCATGGGTCTCTTCATCGCTCTTTTGGATGCAGCGACGACGGACTACTACCTAGAACTTGCAAGTGGCGAGCAACGTGGCCAGCAATTTGTACTTTTCGATAATGTGTCAATTATTGGATGTGCTCGAACCGTGGCTGTGACCCTGGTGCGAGATCCTCTTGTTACTGAACAGCACGTCCGTGTAACAAAAACGAGTGGCGGTTTGGCCATTGAATGCCTAAAGGGCGCATCTGCAGTTTTGATTAATGGTCAATCAACTCAAAATGGCACACTCCCAGTGGGGGGAACTATTCAAATTGGGAACACGGTTCTTGTTTTGCAAAGCAAGAAAGGGAAATCTGTGCGACCAGTTGGATCTGTTGCGGCTGTGCAAAATTCTGGAGTGCAGGCACCACAAACATCAACTAACGAACCAAGCCGATCAAGCGAATCGGTGAGAAGTCGTCCAACCATTCAAATGAACAATAAGCCAAAGCAGTAAGGAGCGAACATGTCAACTGAAACTTCAGGTAACGCAGTACTTCCGTTTTACATCCTTTGCGATGAGTCTGGATCCATGGATGCAAATGGTGGAATCGATGCAATTAACAGTGGTTTGCCGGAGTTGCATGCAGCAATTGCAGGTGATCCACTGGTTTCCGACAAGTGCCGAATTGGTCTTTTGACGTTCTCTGATATTGCAGAGGAGCTATTGCCGCTGTCCAATTTGTCGGATGTTGGTGCAATGCCCGGATGTGCTGCGAAGGGATTAACAAATTATGGCGAAGCTTTCAACTTGCTTCGCGTCGTTATCCAGCGTGATATTGCAAACTTGAAATCGCAAGGCTTGCAGGTTTATCGTCCTGCCGTGTTTTTTATCACCGACGGCGAACCAACTGATGACTGGGAAGCGAATCATCGTGCTCTCACAGATAAAGCTATGAATCCGCAAGCACCACACATCATTTCGTTTGGCGTCGCAGGGGCTAATGCCGCTGTAATCGGAAAGATTGGAACCAAAGCAGCCTTTATTGCCAACAATGGAGTTGATCCAGGCAACGCCCTAAAGGAAATTCTCAAATCACTTACGAACACAATCGTGAATTCGAGTAGTTCATCAACTCCAACTCTGGTTGTCCCATCTGCACCACCTGGAACTACTGCAGTTCCGCTGGACACGATGTAGATCATTCGATAGACGTGAATAATTGGGCCAGGAGATACCTGGGAACTTTCGCAAAGTCCATTGTTTTATTGGCTGCAGTATCGGCTGTGTCTGGTTTTGCTGGATCAGTCGGTGATGAGTCGACATCGTCAACCGTTACAGAAACAACTGTTTTATCTGCGAGTCAATACGCTTCAAGCACGATTCCCAATACGGGCACACCTGCAACCGAAGTTACCAATTCTGATGAAAAACCAAAAGAAAATAGCGGTGATTCAACGGTTAATAATCTCGTCCTAGTAGTTCTGTTCTTGTTGACTTCTGGCGCCGCTTTATTCCTTGTGAAGGGAATACGAGAACCTAAACAAAAGTATGTGGCGAAGTCAGGTAGCTCAAGAAGTACCAATGTCCAGGGAATTGCCGCTGGACCAACTAAATATGTAGCCCCAACTCCCGTTCAATATCGCCCGAATGTAAGTCCTGGAATTCTTGCAAAAGCTGGCACTCCGTATCCGACTCAGACTCCACGAGTCAGGAGAGAATCCATCGAATTGGTTTCTCCAGTTGAAGCGAGAACAGATTCAACGACCACTTCGGAGCCAGAGCAAAGTTCGGCGCGCGTTCGCCCAAACCTTGTACCAATCGGAATTCCAGAAACTGAAGAAACTCAAAATGTTCTTAATGAAGCGTCAGATAGATACATCATTAAGCCCCATCAAATAGGTGATCCTTCAGCATTCGCAAAGAAAAACTGGTGGGATCCAAAAGTTGAATGGTGTCAACTATCGCCGTTGGGTATGACCAGCGACATCACGTGTGATATCGGAACGTTTGGTTCCTCTGCGGTAGCAGCTGCGTCGTTACGTGGAAACAAGCACAAACTTGATGCAAAGCCCTGTCAAGACGCATTCAATGTTCAATCTGCACTTGATAAATCTGGCGCCAAGTACGTGGTTTCCGTGTTATGCGATGGAATGAGCAGTGCACGATATTCGCATTATGGGGCACGTAGAACCTCTCAGGTGTTGTCGGATGCGCTTTGCAGAATCATCGAAAATTCATACAGCGTTGATATCGAGTTCGTGAAGGCAAATATCGAACAAGTACTCGAATCTTGTAGACAAAAGGTGCTTCCGACAGAAGTCGATTTGTTTGGAGCCTCGGGAATTGATCCAAATGATGTAGTCGATTCAGACTTCAATACAACGGTCACTTTTTTGATTGCGCCATCTAGTCCAGGTGAGTTCAATTCAAAGGCAATAGTTGGATGTATTGGTGACAGCCCGGTTTTTGTTTTGCACAGTGCTCTAGGCGTGTGGGAACAAATTGGAGTAATTGACTCAGCGGATGAATTGGTTAATCCTGCAACTGCAGCCTTCCCGGGTTCAATCGCAATCGCAATTGATGAACTAGAACTGCATAAAGGTGATGTATTGGTTGCTATGAGCGATGGTGTAGGCAATTTCATCAATGTGAGAGGAAATCAAACGCTGCTTGGAACATATTTAGCCAAGCAATGGTCTACGCCGGTAAACATGGCAACGTTTGTCAACGATGTTTCTTTTGACATGAAGTCCGCTGATGACGATCGAACCGTTATTGCAATTTGGCAAAGAACATAGTGACAGCACATGCCCTTACCTATTGAATTTAGGACACTCGCATCCTCTGGGCAGATGGTGGAGCTAGGTAGGGGCGGTGAAGGAGCGGTGTTTAAAGTTCCCAACTTGGGGGACAAGGTATATAAAGAATTTTTGGCTGCCTCGTACACATCGCCAGATCATTCAGCGCTGACCCGTTTAATTGATCTACAAAATCAGTGGACTCCAGAAGAGAAGGTGTGGCTCACTAATCGAACAGTATGGCCAGAAACCATGGTGCTCGATAATGGAAATCTTAAAGGCTTCGTCATGCCTGGCATTCAACGTCGCTATTTCCGTAAACATGGAATTCGTTTAAATCCCAAGACAGTTCTGTGTGAGTGGAACTATCTATCCTTACGAACAAAATTTCACAACAATCCAAACATTGTTACTGAAGTGCCTCGAGTTACGCCGCCGGATGCGCTTGCGCTAGTGCATGACTTTGCAAAAACAATGAAGATCTTGCACAAGTACGGCGTAATTATTGGAGACATTTCAGGAAAGAATCTTCTTTGGACAGATACGCCGAGTTTTCAGGTGATGGTTATTGATTGCGACAGTTTCAGAATTATGGGTCAAGGTGGTGTGGCATCGCCAAAACAATCACCAGATTGGGATGATCCTCATTTAAATGGAAAGCCAACCAGTCAAGAAAGCGATATCTACAAACTTGCAATTGCAGCATTCCGGGCAATTTGGGCGAGCGGTACCGACAGACCATCAGCGCCTAGCTATGTAGTTCCTGCTGCACCTCAAGGAGTGCCAGATGAGGTAAGAGGTCTCATTGCGCGCAGTTTGCAACCAACTGGTCGACCTACTGCAGAGGAATGGGAGAAAGTGCTAGCCCTGCCGGCAATGTTTCGAGGTCGTCCTGCCGTCAAGATGGGCACAAGTTCGGGATCGCGTCCATCTCAACCGAATTTGAATCACGGCACGCCAATGGGAACCCCTAGGCCAACAGTAAACATGAAACGTGATGAAACTCAGTGAATCACATTCCGCCTGACCGCCCAACCATCGGTATGGATGGAAAAATCACGCCTCCGAAATCTCTGATTCCACCTAACACAGGAATCGTTCATTCAAAAAAAAGGAGACTTGCAGCAAGTAATCCGAATATTGCTGCTTTGTTGATCGTTGCTTCAATTTTGGTCTTTGCGGGATTGCTCATCGTTGGAGGTGGAAATCCATCTCCGCGTAGCACTGATGAAAGTGCTCCATTATCCACAGTTGCACAAACTGACACTATCGAACTTGCGCCAGGAATTGAAACTGTAAGTGGTGTAAATGTAATCAAATCAATTGTGCTAGTTGTTGCACAAGATAGTGGTGATGATTGCGCATACGGATCTGGTTCAATAATTATTGATTCCAACTATGTATTGACAAATTTTCATGTTGTAGAAGACGATGAAGATTGCGATATAGATAGAATATTTATCGAAACAATAGAACGTATAGATCTTGCGCCAGTGAGAACACATAGTGCAGAAATCTTTGCCATCAACAAAGAAGCTGATCTAGTGATTCTAAGAATAAAGCCACTGTCTGGAAGTGGAGCCGAATTAGTTCCTGTGAAAATAGCCCCAGAAGTTCGACTCGGTGATGAATTGACCGCAATTGGTTTCCCGGCAATTGGAGGCGAATCAGTAACCGTAACGAAGGGTGAGATTTCAGGATTTAGTAATTATGGCGGAGTGAGATGGATCAAATCCTCGATCTCGATTTCTGGCGGGAACAGCGGTGGTGGGGCTTTCAATGTGAATGGGGAACTCGTTGGGGTTCCAACTTCGATGGGCGTTCCTGGTATTGATGAAACAACTGACTGCAGACCAGATCGCGATACAAATGGTGATGGGGAGATTGATGCCGATGATGAGTGCGTTTCAATGGGTGGCTTCATCAATTCGCTTTCACCTGGGTCTGGAGCGATTGAGTTGGCAAAATCCAAGGGACTTAACCCTTAGAAAAATTGTTTGTTAGTTTGATTTAGATTGATAATCCAAAACTTAAAGGAGTAATTGTGGCACTGTGTTCAAGTTGTGGGAATGATATTTTCGGCGGAAAAGTTTGTTACAAGTGTGGTACCCGAGTTGGGGGCTTTGTTGGGACTAGTCCTCAGGGTGATGTGGCGAACCAGCAGCAAATACAACCACAAACGCAATTTCAATCGCAGCCTCAGTTCCAAGCACCGGCGCAGCAGCATCAAGCGGCTTCACAGCAAATGTTTCAGGGGCAAGGAATGCCGAGGTCAATGGGATTCTCGGAAGCGATTAAGTATTGTCTTTCAAATTATGCGAACTTCAATGGGCGGGCCAAGAGGTCTGAGTACTGGTATTTCGTGCTTTTTGCCGCAATCGTCTATTTTGCATTGGCTTTACTGTCACCAGGTTTATATTTAATTGCATTACTTGCACTGATTATCCCAACTACTGCTGCGGCTGTTCGCCGGTTGCATGATGGGGGGCGATCTGGCTGGAGTCTCCTGTGGTCGCTAATTCCCTTTGGCAGTTTGGTGATTCTTGTTTGGCTTGCAAGTGAAGGTAATCCTGGAACAAACAAGTACAACTAGCGAATTGAGGACGTCAAGAGGCAGTGATCTTTTATAGCCGCCTTGATTTGTACCATGTATAGTAATTCTAGAGTTCAATCCAATAGGGAGAAAAAGATGGATGCAGCAAAAGAAGCAAAAGCTGAAGCAAAAGCAGCTCAAGCAAAATCAAAGGCGCTTAGGCCGTGGTTCAAGAAAAAGCGGTTTTGGGTTTTAGGGATAATCGGCTTAATCGTCATCATCTCGGTTTCGTCGCAGGGTGGCTCAACTTCTACGACAAATTCTGGTGATACAAGCCAAAGTGATCAAGGATCTTCATCGGACACCGTTGCCGAATCTGGTTCTGATTTTACCAACGAGACCGCATCGCAAGAGAATGCAAGGGAATCTGCGGAAAGCTACCTTAGGTTCCAATCTTTCTCTCGATCAGGCTTGATTGATCAGCTTGAGTTCGAACAGTACAGTACAGCCGACGCCACGTATGCAGTCGACGCAATTGACGTGGACTGGAACGAGCAGGCTGCAAAAAAAGCCGAGTCGTACTTGGATACGTCATCGTTTTCTAGGCAGGGTCTAATTGATCAATTGCTTTTTGAAGGTTTCAGTCAGTCTGAAGCCGAATATGGCGTTAGTACAACCGGCCTTTAAATTGTAAATCGCCAGCAAGATTCATGGAACTTGGTCGATTGATGGGGGTGAAGTGAATCAATGCTCCAGTTGTGGTCAAACAAGCCACACAAATACGAATTTCTGTATTAAGTGTGGTGCTGCGCTTACTAACTCTGGTCCGAGAGCTTTTTCTGATCGTCCAGTTATCTCAATGGACCCTCAGAAGCAGGGTCAACTTCCTGAAAATGCAAAGCAGCATTCCAGTCAATTCTTGAATCAACCGGTACCTCAGTACCAACCTCCGCCGGCTTCCCAACAGGCAAGCCGAAAAGGCAATCAGCAAAGCAAAGTAGTAATGGGCGTTGTTGGTGCTCTTATTGCGGTTGGAGCACTTTTTGCTTTCTTTGGCAATAGGGATTCAAGTACACCAAGTGTTGCACCGAATGATCAGCAATCTGAGTCTGAATACATTCCGGACCCTTCTGACAGCAGTCGGAACTACTCAAGCTACGACGATTACCCTTATGAATTCCGCAGTGCATTTGTTGATAGCTGTGACAGCGGTGGACTCTATGGGTACTGTGTTTGTGTACTTGAAAATCTGGAAGCGTCTTACTCGGTAGAAGAAATTTTGTATTTTTCTGATTCGGGTGACTCAACATATATGGATGCCGCAGTTCAAGATTGCATTTAGCTGCGGATCAGGTGCCCAGGGAATTTATCACTGCTTATTCATTGGCTTCAATTCCATAAATCATAAAGACCTCTGTTACCTCCTTGTGGCTAACTAGGTTGTACTCCATGCCCGAACAGTTCGCCAAAACCCGCATTAGCCCTTCGGACCTCACCTTTGGCTGGTCGGGTTGCAAGCGTTGTTTCTACATGCGTTATGCCTATGGCGTGTCTCACCAAGGACCATTCCCTGGCATTGTCATGTCGCTGTCTTCTCGACAAGAGCAGTGGTACAAAACCAAACACTCACACGACTTTTCACTGACACTTCCTTCAGGCGTTGTTCACTCCACAGGCAAAATGCTGGAAAGCACCCCGATAGTGGTTAACGGGGAGGCAACTCCATTTACCTTGGGCGGTAAGTACGACTTCCTTATGGCATACGACAACGGAACCTATGGAGTAATCGACACCAAAGTGGTCAGCCAAGGCGGCAAAGCCGAGTTCTATTGGCCTCAACTTGCCGCATATGACTACATCTTGTCGAACCCTAAAAAAGACGAACCTCGTAAGTGTGAAACCCTTGGCCTATTGGTGTGGGAAATTGCGGATGCTTCACAGTATTCAGCAGAGGTCTACAACGTGGGGTTCAATTCTGAGTACGAACCGGTTGAAGTGAACCCCAAGAAGTTTGAGAGTTTTATCGCAGAAGTAGTCACGCTGCTTTCAGGCGAGATGCCAGGAGCAGGCGAGAAGTGCAATAACTGTGAGTACTTCGACAAACGTCAGAGCTTGAGTTAGAAACTAATCATCTTCGGAGTCGGCTTCAATATCCGGGTGAATCTGCCCCAGTAGTTCGACATACTCTTCGTCCCAAATAGCCAAAGCCGTCTTCACTCCTTCAACCAGTTCCAACCCATCCATGTGCCACATCATTCGCTGATGCAAGGTGAACATTCCGTTCTCGTATTCGGGGTTTCCCGTCTCTGTATTGCAATCCACCGTCACCACGGACAGATGGTCGTATGCATGCCATCTATTGGCCTCAAGGTAGGGGTTTTCCTTCGTATATACGTATGTCGAAATCTCGAATTCTTCAAAATATGGACCAGAGAACCCCAGGTACAGATACCACTCCAATTCCTCCTCGGTGGTAATGGTGATCGATACACATTCCCCAAAATCGCCTATTTCTTCTGAACGCAGCCTGGCCATGTATCCAAGTTCGTGGATGCACTCCAGTATTTCTGCTGCTGTAAATGGTGTACTGATGATGGGTCTCCCTGTTTTCGTCGTCGGCTTTCGTTTTGAGCCCAGCACTATAAGCAGGGAAGTAACACGGTTTGCAACCTTCGGTGTTGATTCCTTGACTGCATAAGGATTTAACTCGACTCTCATTTTTGGATATTCGATTAGCCTGTCGACAACGACTATGAAGAAAAACATCCCGAAAGGTATCTTCGAAGACCTAATTACAAACGGTCTGCGTGTGGAGATCGAGGGCATTCCGTCAACCTTGATTGTTGAAGAAGAGGAAGTAGATGCAGCGGAATTGCCGATTCGATTGAATCGCCATCTGTCGAAAGTCCTCCTGAGGGCCCTTGAGTCATTTTCTGAAAATGAAATGAAGCGTTTAGGGCCAGATTTAGTAAACGAAATCATCAGAAAAACTCAAGAGATAACCGATGGAGAAGATTTACTGCTGGATCAGATTTCGGATGAACCCAGAATTCTCAGAGAGATCTCGTCGAAGTTGCCAAATGGAGAAGCCCAAAAAGTTGAACGACCCATTACGTCACTCAATGAAACCACATTTTTGACAAATGCGAAAGGCGAACCGCAACTACTTAAGCAAATCGAATCAGAAATTGCATCTGCAAGAACGATTGATGTTTTGATGGCATTCGTTAGATGGGCTGGAGTCAGGCCATTATTGCCAAAGTTGAAAGCTCATATTGATTCAGGTGGAAGAATTCGATTGATTACCACTATCTATACGGGCAGTACTGAACAACGGGCTCTAGATGCCCTTGCCGCAATAGGCGCCGAGATAAAGGTCTCTTATGACACAACGCAAACAAGACTTCACGCAAAAGCTTGGCTTTTCGCCAGGGAGAGAGGTATCTCAACTGCATACATAGGTTCGTCGAACATGACTGCATGGGCCATGGTTGACGGTGTCGAATGGAATGTTCGGATATCCGAAACCACTAATCCGGACGTTATTCAAAAATTTCATGCTGTGTTCGAAAGCTATTGGGAGTCATTGGATTACAAAACTTATGATGCACTTGAGTTCGCTGAAGCCATTGATAAATCTAATGTAAGCGAAAGCAAAATCGACCTTTCACCGTTTCTAGTAGAGCCCTATCCATTCCAACAAAGATTGCTGGATGACATAGTCGCATCCAGGTATGCAGGCTTTCATCGGAACTTGGTTGTAGCTGCAACTGGAACTGGGAAGACCGCTGTTTCTGCTTTTGATTTTGCTTCAATCGTCTCAAGTGGTGCGCAATGTAGGTTGTTGTTCGTTGCACATAGAAAGGAAATACTGGATCAAAGTAGGCGAATGTTTGCCCAAGTTTTGCAGGATCCAAATTTCGGAGAACTATGGGTAGATGGCGAAAAACCAAAAAGATTTGAACAGGTTTTTGCATCAGTGCAGACACTGTCGAATCAGGATTTCTCCTCAATTTCACCAGATTATTTTGATGTGATCATTATTGATGAAGCTCATCATGTGGCTGCGCCAAGTTACCAAAGGGTCATTAATCACTTTAAGCCGAGAGAGTTAGTTGGACTTACAGCGACACCAGAGCGAGGTGATGGAAGCAGCATCTTGAGCTTTTTTGATGATCGGATAGCCGCCGAGCTTCGGATATGGGAAGCAATTGATCAGCAGTACCTAAGCCCTTTTGCATACTTCGGCATACGGGATGGTGTTGATTTGTCTGGTCTTGCCTGGCGTCGTGGAGTGGGTTACGACGTAGAGGAGTTAACCAATGTCTATACGTCTAATCACCAGTGGATATCGCTTGTGATCCAACAAGTGAATCAGAAGATCCTGAATTTCGCTTCCATGCGCGCCATCGGTTTTTGTGCGTCTGTAAGACACGCTCGATTTGTATCTGATCAATTCACTAAGGCTGGTATCAAATCGGTTGCGTTAACTGGCGAAAGTGAGTCCCAGGATCGCAAAAGTGCAATCAGTGATTTAAAGGATGGAAAAATCCAAGCCATATTTACGGTTGATCTCTTTAATGAGGGAATTGACATTCCAAGCGTAGACACACTCTTGTTGATGCGACCAACAGATAGCCCACTGCTGTTTATGCAGCAAATTGGCCGAGGGCTCCGAAAGTCAAAGAATAAAACCATTTGTACAATTTTGGACTTTGTTGGCCATCATCGAAAAGAATTTCGTTATGAAAATCGATTTAAAGCATTGGTTGGTGGAACGCGTAGAGAATTGGAACGAAATGTCCAGCTTGGGTTCCCGTTTCTTCCGGCTGGCTGCCAGATCAACTTAGATTTTCATTCACAGAGTGAAATATTGGAGAGTTTGAAAAATTCTTTACCTACTCAATGGACGAAGATGGTCCTTGAGTTGCGATCAACCGGTGATGTTTCAATGAGGGAGTTCATTGAGCGAACCGGACTCACTCTTGAAGACATCTATTCAAATGGAAGGTCTTACACGGAGCTTCGACGAGCAGCTGGATTTGATCTCGCTGAGATGCAAGACAATGAAAAGACATTGCTCCGCGGTGTTGGGCGCATTAGGCACATCGATGATTTAGCAAGAATTCGACAGTACAGATACTTTCTAAGTACAGACGACATTCCGAAATTGGGGAGTCTGAATGCCTTTGATCGACGATCATTGCGCATGCTATCCGCCGTTGTTACTTCGGTTTTCAAGATGAATGGTGGCGATGAAGAACTTGAACTGATTTGGGAGTTCCCTTCAGTAAGGCAAGAGATTTTGTGGCTCCTCGACGTCTCATCCAAAGTTGTGGACGTTGTGCATAGAGAATTTAGTGATCAGAGTGAAATACCTCTTCGCATTCACGCCCTCTACAGCAGAATTGAAATACAAGCAGCGTTAGATGATCTTAAAGATGGTCGGATTAAGGAATTTAGAGAGGGTGTCAGGTTTTTGGACCACTTAAAGATGGATGTATTTCTATTTACGGTAGATAAGTCGTCCTCTGGATTCTCACCGACAACGAGATATCGAGATTATGCAATTTCTCCCAAACTGGTTCATTGGGAAAGCCAGTCGACAACTTCATCGACGAGCCCGACTGGTGCGAGATATATAAATCACGTGAAGAACGGGACCACGGTTTTGATGTTTGGGCGTCATTCAAAGAATGATGATGCCTTTTGGTTCTTGGGTCCAGCTCGATATGTGAGTCATTCAGGCGAGTACCCAGTCGCCTTTACGTGGCAACTTGAGTACGAGCTTCCAGTCGCTCTATTTGGCATTTTTGCATCGGCTGCATAACGGCTCAGTCTGAAGCTCTTGGATCTATTCTTCAAGCATGCAGTTTGCTGAGCTTTTGAAATTTGTAGAAACAGACTTAAAGATGAGTCACGTTTATCAACCGTTAATGATCGGCTTTCTGGTCAATTCTGGTGGTGCTGCGACAATTCGACAGCTCGCTCAGGAGTTTGCAATTGCTGATGAGGCAAGCATTTTGCATTACGAGAAGCGAATCAAAGAAATGCCTGTGCCAGTCCTCGCTCGTCATGGAGTTGTGTCCAAACGTGCTGAATTGATTGAACTCCAAGTGGAAAAATTGACGTATGCGCAGAAGGCTCAGATACGTGCCGCATGCGAGAAAAGGATTTCGGATTTCCTTGATAAGAGAGGTATCGACGTTTGGAGTGGACTGCTTGAAATGGATCCAGTGCCAAGTACAGTCAGATTTGACGTACTGAAGAGGGATCGAAAGTGCGTTCTGTGCGGTGCTTCGCCTTCAGCGGATAGTGATGTACGTCTTCATGTCGACCATATTGTTCCTCGTTCAAAAGGTGGATCAAATGACATAGGAAATTTGCAAACTCTTTGCTCGGAGTGCAATCTCGGAAAATCGAATCGAGATAACACAGCTTTCCTGGCCTCGGAGTTAGAAGACCGAGGTGGGGAATCTGTGTGACAAAGGGGCACTAGTCTCATTTCGTGCTTGCATACTTGGCTTCTAAAGAGCAGTTTCTTAGAGATGCTCCAACTATTGAGGACATTGTTGCAGCCCAGGTCAAGAAGAATCTAAACCTGAGCGTTGGTCCAGGTGAATATCAGGCCTGGAAAAATTCGCTTGGGAATGCAATGGCGCACGTGATGCTTGACGCGGAAATTCCCGATGATGCCGCAGTGGCCGTGGAGTATCGCCTAAACGGAAGAAAGTTTCGAATTGATTTTCTTATCGCAGGTCAGGATGGTGCCGGAAAAGAGTCAATCGTTATTGTCGAGCTAAAGCAATGGACTGATATTGACTATTCAGAATTGCGCAATCATGTGCGCACCTTTGTTGGAGGTGGGCTTCGCGATGAACGGCACCCTTCCTATCAAGCATGGAGTTATGCAAGCCATCTCCAGATGTATAACGAATATGTATACACAAACCACCTTCAAGTGAATGCGTGCGCATATCTGCATAACTGCATGAGTAGCGAGGTAGTCGGCGCTGAGCGTTATTCCGAAGAGCTTGGAAGAGCCCCAGTGTTTATCAAAGGGGAGATTGAAGGGATCAGGAGTCTGATTCGCTCAAAGATTAAGACTGGTGTGGACTTTGAACTCTTGAGAAAGATTGATGCCTCGCCAATTCGGCCGTCTAAGCAGCTTGCCGAGGCCGTTGGTTCAATGCTTGATGGTATTGAGGAGTTTGTTCTCTTAGATGAACAGAAAACTGTTTTAGAAACAATTGTTAATACAGCGGTTAAAGGCCAGGTTGAGAAAAAGCAAGTGATCATTATTAAGGGCGGACCGGGAACCGGTAAGTCGGTTATTTCAATTAACGCGCTGGCCCGAGTTTCCAGTTTGCGAATGAATGCCCGTTACATAACGCCCAACATGGCTCCACGTGCAGTTTTTGAATCGAAACTCCGTGGAGTTATCTCCGGTGGTGAGATACATGATCTATTTAGTGGTTCGGCAGCATATGCAGGTGTGAAAACTGACAGTTTCGACGTATTGATAGTTGATGAAGCACATCGCTTAAAACTGCGCTCTCAGTACACAAAGGGTGGAGTCAATCAGATCAAAGAGATTATTGAGTCTTCTCGAACCTCTGTCTTTTTCATCGACGAGGCTCAAAAAGTTACTTGGCAAGACATTGGCGAGATCTCTTCAATAGAGAACTTTGCTAAGAATGGCGGAGCAGAAATTCAGCATCTAGAACTACATTCGCAGTTCCGTTGCGGTGGTTCCGACGACTACATGGTTTGGTTGGATAATGCGCTAGGGGTCCAGATTGACAGTGAGAGTTACTTCTCAAATGACAAATTTGAATTCAAGATTGTTGAAAGCCCCACAGAGTTGCATGATTTGATCAAAGAGAAAAACAAAGAAAACAATAAGTCACGAGTTGTAGCCGGTTATTGCTGGGACTGGGTCAGTAAGAAAGACCGAAACAAATTTGACATCACATTCCCTAACTTTGGATTTCAGGCCGAATGGAACTTGGAATCACAGGGTGGAGAATGGATCATTAAAGAAGGTTCTATAGAGCAGGTTGGCTGCATCCATACGAGCCAAGGTTTGGAGCTGGACTACGTGGGTGTGATTGTTGGGCCGGACCTCACAATTTCAGGACATGAATTGGTGACAGATCCAAGTGCACGCGCAAAGACTGATAGGTCGCTTCATGGTTTCAAAAAGGAGTTCAAAGTGAATCCCGAAGAAGCGACACGCAAGGCTGACGAATTGATTCGAAATACGTATAGGACGCTGATGAGCCGTGGGATGAAGGGTTGTTATGTCTATTTCACCGATCCGGTGACTGCGGACTACTTTAAGAGACGGCTTCCAGCATAAAAGTGAGTGTTTCTTTATGAGTAACGAGTTTAATGAGCTGATCTCAAGCATCAGGGATTTTGCTATTGCGCGTGACTGGGAGCAGTTTCACACCCCAAAAAATCTGGCTATGGCCATTACAGGTGAAGCAGGAGAATTGGCGTCCGAGTTTCAATGGCTTAAGGCTGACGAATCACTTCGCTCTGCACTCAGCCAGGAAAAGTTGGAAGCAATTGCGATGGAGATCGCGGATGTGCAGATCTACTTGCTTCGACTTGCTGACGTGCTTGGAATTGATGTTCCCGAATCTGTAAGAAAAAAAATCGAGATCAACGAATCCCGATTTTAAAACTCTTTAGTTAAGCGAGCTTTCCAGCGCATCTAGCGCAGTTGCAAGTTCGTTTGGTAGGCGGTCACCGAAAGCGGCGTAGTGGTCGCGAATTTGGGGGACAGCTTCGCGCCAGCCGTCAACATCTACCGACGTAATTGCTTGTAGGTCGGCTTCGTTTATTTGCATGCCGTTTGTGTCCAGGGAGTCTGCGCTTGGCAGGTAACCGATGGCGGTTTTGTCGGCTTGGGCGGTGCCGTTGAGGCGTTCGAATACCCATTTGAGAACACGGCTGTTTTCGCCATAGCCAGGCCACATGAAGCGGCCGTCTTCGTCGCGGCGGAACCAGTTGACGAAGAAGATTTGTGGCAGTTTGCTTGCTTCGGTTTTTGTTCCTACTTGTAGCCAATGCTTGAAGTAGTCGGCCATGTTGTAGCCGCAGAACGGAAGCATGGCCATTGGGTCGAAGCGCAGTTTGCCAACTGCGCCACCGGCTGCTGCTGTGGTTTCGCTAGCCATGATGGAGCCAAGAAATACACCGTGGTTCCAGTCGAATGCTTGGGTCACCAGTGGAACAGTGGTGCGGCGGCGGCCACCGAAGAGGATTGCTG
>Ga0208788_1000613_pt1 | contig 17389 bp, 15 predicted proteins | sample Wag4_2014_7_11_3_FD_187363 | JGI IMG/M metagenome (GOLD analysis project Ga0208788, IMG submission 187363) | Fresh water mixed with fracking chemicals microbial communities from Ohio, USA - Utica-2 Time Series FC 2014_7_11 (SPAdes) (version 2) ...
ACCACCCCGCAGCAACTGACCATTCACGATCAGGCCACTCCCGATGCCCGTACCCACGGTAATCACCGCCACACTCGCCATGCCCCGGCCCGCACCCAGCCACCACTCCCCAAAGGCCGCCGCATTGGCGTCATTTTCAACCACTACCGGCAAACCACATCGCGCCGTGATGGCCTCCGCGATGCGCGTGCCGGTCCAGCCCGGGATGTTGGGCGACGCGTAGGCAATCAGCCCCTGGATGTGATCCACCTGCCCGGCAGCACTCACCCCCACGCCACGCAGGCGATCGCGACTCTCCAGTGGCAACTGGGCGATCGCCCCATCCACCGCCTCAAGCACGCTACCCAGCACAACCTGCGACCCGCGCGTGGCCTCAGTGGGCGTCCGCGCCTCATACACCACGGCTCCCGTGGCATCCACCACCACGGTCAGAATCTTGGTGCCACCAATGTCAATTCCCACTGCCAGTTCATGCATGCCTTTATTAAAACAAAGCATGCCCACCTCTGTCCAAGCCGCGGGGTAACGGAATGGAAGCAGGCGTCACGGACCGTTTTTTAAACGCAAACAGCACCGAGTTAGCCAGTGTGCCCGCTTTCAACCAACCACAGACACCCGTTGCGACACGCTTGCACCGGGGGTCACGGGGACTGGATGGCGGTCGTAAAGCGGCGGGTGATGAGTTGCGGGCGGGTGATCGCAGACCCCACCACCACCGCCCACGCCCCTTGACGCAAAGCCCGAGCGGCTTGAATTGGCTCCCAAATCCGCCCTTCCATGACAACCGGCACCGACACGCTCGCAAGCAGGCCCGTCAACAAATCCCAGTCCGGTTCCGTCGGCACAGGCCCACCCGTGTAGCCTGACAGCGTCGGACCCACGCAATCCGCCCCAGACGCCACCGCGGCGATGCCTTCTTCCAGATTGCTCACATCCGCCATCACCGGGCGTTGCAACGTCTCTTGAATGTAGCGAATCAACGCGTGCACAGGCACCGGACGTTCCCGCATCGTCGCATCGATCGCAACAATGTCCGCGCCCGCTGCAACCACTGCTCGGGCTGCTTCAAACGTGGGCGTGATGCACACCCCACCAGGGGCGACCTTCCATAACCCGATCAACGGCACCCCAACCGCCGCACGGATGGCCTCAATGTCAGCCGGACCTTCACACCGCAGCCCAGCCGCTCCGCCTTCGATGGCCGCACGGGCCATCGCCACCATGTGCATCGCACCGTGCAAGGGTTCGTTAGCCTGAGCCTGCGCCGAGACGATCAACTGCCCCCGCAGCTTCTCAAACAAATTCGTAAGCACATCAACGCTCCTTTCACGGAACAAACTTGTAGCCCGCTCCCCGCACGGAAACAAAATGGCGCGGCTCAGCTGGCGTCGCCTCGAATGCACGCCTCAAGCGCAGAACAAAGTTATCCACGGTCCTTAAGGTGATGGCATCCGAAAACCCCCAAGCCGCGTCCAGTAGCTGTTGGCGCGTCAGCACGGTACCGGGGTGCTCCAAAAAGTAACGCAGCAGCTGAAACTCCAAAGGGGTCAACTTGACCGGTACGCCTTGATGGGTCGCTTCCATGCGCTCGAAGTGAACCGTGTTGAGCCCGAAGCTGACATGGTTTTCATGCAAGATGTCCGAAGCACTCCAGCGGCGTCTGCGCAATTGCGTCTCGACACGCGCCAGCAATTCTTCGAGGTGAAATGGTTTGGTGACGTAGTCATCCGCGCCTACCATCAAGCCTTCGACTTTGTGTGCACTGTGGTCGCGCGCCGTCAGCATCATCACGGGCATCAGCAGACCACGCTTGCGCAGGTTGCGGCAGATGTCCACCCCACTGATTCCGGGCAGCATCCAGTCCAATATCACCAAATCGACGCCCTGGGGTTCTAAAATCAAGCGCGTCAAGGCTTGCTCGCCATCAGCGATGAGCTCTACGGAATGCCCTTCGAGTTCGAGATTTAACTGCAAACCCCGCGCAATGTTGGCTTCGTCTTCGACCACCACGACATGTGCCATGTTCAGCGCCTCGCTGGAAGTGAAACGACAAAGGCTGAGCCATGCCCAAGCCCCTCGCTGTGAACGGCGACCTTTCCACCGAGCAGGCGCAACGTCTCACGCACGATGTAGAGGCCAAGTCCGGTACCTGCGCGATTTTGCGTGCGTGAATCCGGCACGCGATAAAACCGTTGAAAAATTTTCTTGAACTGATTGGGCATCAAGCCGCGCCCTTGATCAACCACCCGCACCGTCACCCGGCCACGCACCTCTGAGCCGAGCACCACACGCACACGCACCGGCTCATCTGAATACTTGACCGCATTATCCACCAGATTGAAAAAGACGGTCCTCAACGCGCCCGGCACCGACTCGATCACGCACGACGCGCCCATCACCGCCACCGCATCTGTCGACAGTTGATGTTTGGCGCGCACCTCCTGCGCGATTTCAGCCAACAGCGTAGTGAGATCGACCGCCTCGATGCGAGGCGCCTCAAAGCGTCCCAGCGACGCCGCCGCCAACACGCGATCCAACATCCCGTCCAAGCGTTCCAGATCTTCCAAAGCCGCACGCAAACACGCTTCTTGCTTGTCCGGATGCTCCCTCAGCCGCTGCAAGGTTTGCACCTGCAAACGCACCGACGTCAAAGGTGTCTTCAACTCGTGGGTCATCGCATCAATAAAAGCCTGCTGGGCGCGATTGAGACGAATCTGCTGCACAAGGCTGACGAAAAAGAAAACCAAACCGGCCAGGATCGCCGCGAACAACACGCAACCCAATGCCAGCACCACCCACCGCCACCCCATCGAGAGGCCGGAGTAAGCGGGCACCTGCATCAGGTGCTGATTGTCTGACACAATCACCACGTTCCAAAGGGCAGCCAGCACCAGACAGGTCACCAGACTGATACTGCCCCAGACGATGGGGGGCGTCAAAGAAGGAGGCCCTGCGCGTCTCACAGGGCCATTATCGCACGCTTGGGCCATTGGTGTCATAACTTCAAGGCCAAGGTCAACGACCACGCCGTCAACCCTACCAAACGACGTTGCGAACAAGCCCCACTTTTTCGAGTGACCAGACAACAATCTTGGTGGGATCGACTTCAAACCAGCGCGTGCCGTGTGCCGTTGCCCGTGGCGACGCATGGTGATTGTTGTGATAACCTTCCCCCAAGGCTAAAATTCCGAGCAAGGGCACATTCACACTGTCATCACTGGTCTCATGGTTGCGGTAACCCGCCCAACGCAAGTGACACACGGAATTGATGCTCCAGGTGACATGATGCTTCAGCACCAGGGGCAGATAGAACGCCCAGCACACACCCGCCCAACCCAACGTGGCGTAAACGGTGCAGGCGACAAGAATGTGCGGGATAAACATGATGACCGGATTCTCGAACGCCCGGTTGTACCAGTCTTTCCGGACATCGCGCGCCAATTCACGGGTTTGTGCGGAAAACTCGATCGAATTGCGCAGAAACCACTCCATGTGAGCGCCCCAAAAACCCAAATGCCGGGGACTGTGGAGGTCGTTGGGCTTGTCCGATGCACGGTGGTGATGCCTGTGATCACCCACCCAGCCAACAGGATCACCACCCAGACCCACCACGGCACCCAATGCGCCCAAAAACCGCAACGGCTCCACCATCTCGAAACCCTTGTGCGTCAAATGACGATGCAAATAAAGCGTGACGCTGAAGCCGAACCACAAGTACATCCCGAGACCCACCACGAGGTAGCTTGCCTCAAAGGGTAACCCAAAAGCCATCAATGCCGCCAAGTGCGCAAATCCGACAACCAAGACCACCACCCGATTCCACGATTGGGCGCGCAAATAGGTCAGATAATGCACGGTTCCCAGATTAAAGCCCTGCTCCTGATTGATTGTCGTGGCGTCGATTGAGGGGTCACTCACCACGACGTGTGCGTCCTTATGTTCGATTTCAAGCATGCCGCCAACTCCTTTCTAAATTTTGATCAATTCCGGCAAGCATTATGACTGATGATGCAGCGTCGGGGTGTCACCGCTTTGTCACGGTGTGTCATGGTTTGGTCATTGATGATTGATTGACACAGGTGGTCAGTGCAGCGATACTCTGTGGGTTGCTTGACGCCTTGGGAGGGTGACTGGTCCTTTCGGGTACAAGGGGCAAAGGGAGGTTTTGACATGTCAGCGAACGAACTGCCGATTCTTGCGTTCATTTTGGGCCATTACAAGAACTTTAACGCCCGTGCGACCCGTGATGCCCTGATTGCTTACTGGCAGCACATCGAAGCAGGCGGCAAGATGTTTTGGGCGGTTGCCGGTGCGATGTCCTCGGCGCAGTTGGGGATTACGTTGGCGCCTGCCATCCGTGCGGGGTTGATTCATGGCCTGTCCGTTACCGGTGCCAACCTCGAAGAGTCGCTGTTTCGGCTCGTTGCCCACCACGCTTACAAAGATTTTCCGGATTACCGGTACTTCACGAAAGCGGACGACACACGGATTCTGGATGCGCGCATGCGGCGCGTAACGGATACCAGCATTCCTGAGGATGAGGCGTTTCGGGCGGTTGAGCAGATCATCGTGCCAATGTGGCAACAAGCTTCCCAAGGCGGCGACCGCCGCTTTTGGCACGAGTATTTTTACGATCTGGTGCAGAACCTCGATTCAGCCGCCTGTGAAGGCCCACGCAACGAATGCTGGCTGTTGGCCGCTGCGGAGGCTGGGCTGCCCATCGTCGTGCCGGGCTATGAAGATTCCACTTTTGGAAACATTTTTGCTTCTTATGTCAAAACCGGTGAGTGTCGCGCATCGATCGCCAAATCGGGCATCGAATACATGGCTGATTTCTACGACCGTTATGCGGAACTGTCCGAGGGACCCGGCGTGGGCTTCTTCCAGATTGGCGGCGGCATCGCGGGCGATTTCCCGATCTGTGTGGTGCCCTCCACCAAGTATGACCTGTCGCAGTCCGTGAAGCCGTGGGCCTACTTTTGTCAGATCAGCGACTCAACCACCTCATATGGGTCTTACTCGGGTGCGACGCCGAACGAGAAAATTACTTGGGACAAACTGACGGAGGATACGCCGATGTTCGTCATCGAATCCGACGCGACCATTGTGGCGCCTCTCATCCTCAAGGCGTTGCTGGAGTGCCGGCAGCACCCCGAAACCGCCCGCGCGCTAATCACTGAACACTTGGCATCCAGCGCCCGTAACGTGGCGCGCTTGCCCGTCGCGTAAGGATCTTCGTCACAACGCCGGTCCTTCGCGCTTAAAAATCCGCCGTCCGGTAGTATTCGCAAATTGCCCGGCAGGGATTCCGAACAGCGCCTGTACCGCGTCAGCAGGGCGCTGATCCTAACAATTGTGATGAGAAACATTGGCGCAATCAATGCCGGCGGAATGAATACCGTGGCGCAAACGCCGACACAGCGGGATGAGTTTAACGGCGACTGGAACGACATCTGTTTCGCTAAGATGGCGGAGGCGTCTCACATGGTCGTTTTCGGGCCCTTGAAGACTGGTTCCAGCAGACTGTTTTCCTGGGATGAGCCTGACGATACAAACTGATCAATGGTTGAGCGTCTGAAGGTGGTAGAATTGGGGTGTCCGAAAAGGAGACCGCCGTGATGATCCCAGTCGCCAGATTGACCCTCAGCCCGGAGTTCGATGCTGAATGGTTGCAGGCGCGCTACGCCGATTTGCGCAAGAATTTGCCTGCCGCCTTTGCCGATGCGGATGCGTGGGAGGCGTGGTACTGGAACTGGAACGCGCTGCGCAAGGCTGTTGCGGGCGAGCAGAGTCGCAGGCATTGTCTGGAATGTCAAGATAGCGCCGACCCGATGGCCGCTGCGGCGTCGCAAGCGATGCGGGAGCAATTGATGCCGTTTGCGCGTACAGCCGACGGTGAGTTGCGTCAGGCTTTTTTGAAGGCGGCATGTCGATTGGACCTTGAACGCCGCTTGGGTGAGCGGCTCTTTGTGCTGTTGGCACTTGAAGATGCGACCTTTCACCCGGCCAACGTGGACTTGCAGCGGGACGAGGCGGCGGTCGTCAACCGTTACAGCCACTTGATGGGAATGGCAACGGTGACGATCGCTGACGAAACGGTCACTTTGGTGAAGGCGTTGTCTTTGCTTACCGATAACAGTGCCAGTCGCCGTGCGCAGGTATGGCAAGCGATTGGTACCTGGTTTGCATCGCAGGGTCTGGCGATTCACGCGATTTTGGATGAGTTGGTGCAATTGCGCCAGCGACAGGCGTTGAATTTGGGGGAGTCGAATTTTGTTGCGGTGGCGTATCGTCAATTGGGTCGCACGGAGTATGGCCCAATTGACGCGGCTCGTTTCAGGGAGGCGATCATCACCCACATCGTTCCGCTGGCGGCTAAATTGCGAGCCCTTCAGGCACGGCAACTGGGTTTGGGCACGGAGGCGGTGCGTGGGTGTGACATAGACTATTTTCCTGAGGAGACTTTGGGGCCGGATTCGGTTCCGGTTGTGACACAAGTGGCGGCGGCAACGACCGTTTTTGAGCGTTTGCATCCGGATATTGCCAGACATTGGTTGCGCATGCTCGATGAGGGCTTGGTGGATCTTGCCAACCGTCCGGGCAAAAAGCCGGGCGCGTTTTCGATTAACCTGGATGACGAGGATCGCGCCGTCATCTTTTGTAACAGCACCGGCGCCCAAAGCGATGTCACCACCTTGCATCACGAGATGGGGCACGCCGTGCAGGCCTGGGAGAGCATGGACATCCGTTCGTTGGAATTGCGATCGCCCACGATGGATGCCGCCGAAGTACATAGCTTCGGGCTGGAATACCTGGCGCTGGATCATGTTGAAGCCTACTTCGCGCCCGACGATGCCGCCCGTTTCCGGCGTCTGCGGCTGATGACCACGCTGGTTCGCTTGCCCTACATGGCCTGTGTGGATGCGTTTCAACATGCCTTATATCAGCAACCCGATTTGACCCCGGCGGCACGTGAGACGTTGTGGGCCACGTTATGGTCAACATTCATGCCGGGTCTCGATTTTGCTGATGACCCTGCTCAAATCCAGTACCGCTGGATGCGACAGGCGCATATTTTTCATGCGCCGTTTTATTATATTGATTATGCGTTGGCCGAGGTTGGGGCCCTGCAATTGTGGCAAGGCGCCCGTGTGAATCGCGAGGAAGCGCTGCAGCGTTATCTGACGATCTGTCGATTGGGCGGGACGTATTCGTTGCTTGGCATGTTGACGCTCGGTGGCTTGCGTTCTCCCTTTGATGAAGGGGTTGTGGCGGACATCGCGCACGCGATCGCCGCGGAACTGGGCTTGTGATGCGTCTTTTGGGGAAAGTATGCAAGGGAGGGCGTGATTGGTGGGCGTCTTGAATGTGCTGGGGGCGATCGCAGGCGGAATTGCAAGCATTTTTGGATTCGAAGCCGTCGAGGAACCCGCTTACACGGTGTTGCATCGCAGTGATCTTATCGAAGTGCGGCGCTACGAACCTTACGTTGTCGCATCCGTTGAGGGCAAGCCAGGCTTTAGGGAAAGTCAAAACGCAGCCTTTCGACGGCTGGCAAGCTACATTTTTGGTGACAATCGCGCGCAGCGCGAGTTGGCGATGACCGCACCGGTGACGATGGCGCCCACTGCGACCCGGCTGGAAATGACCGCGCCCGTTTTAATGACAGCCAACGCGCAAACGTGGCAGATGTCTTTCGTGCTGCCCCGCGGTGTCACACTGCAAAATGCCCCGGTGCCTCTGGATCAGGGCATCCAATTGACTGAGATTCCTACTCACGAGGTGTCGGTGATTCGTTTCAGCGGTGGCTTTGATGAACATGCCTGTCGTGAACAAGAAAGCGTCTTGCGTACATGGCTCACCCAAAGTGCGTGGGAGGCCATCGCCCCGGCACGCTACGCGGGCTACAATCCCCCTTTTACCCTGCCCTTTCTCAAACGCAACGAAGTCTTGATTCCCGTCAAGTCCCGCCGATAAGACAGGGATACCCTCACGCGCTTGCTCTGAGTTAAGTCAGTGACTGACACCAATCGTCATGCACCGCATTTCAACGCCCGGGCGCACGGCCTACAGGCAGTGCATCGCGCGTTTTGACTCCCTGTTTGTGCGCGCGATGCCACACTGACTGATTTGACTTTGTTTAAATTTAAGTTAAAATAAAAACTAGCTTAGATTATAAAGTTTGGGAGATGGTGATGACGAAGCGCGCGTGGGTCTTGCCGGTGTTGATGATGTCGGTGTTGACCGGCTGCGGTGTGGGTGGGCGTGCGACGTCTGCTGCAGGGATGGGTGAGCGCGCTGCTGCGGTGCGTCAGCCCTTGGTAAACGATGAGGATTTGGCGGGTCCGGTGACGCCTGTGCGTTTGCAGGCGGATGAATTGGGTCGGGAGGCGGTCGCGTCGTCGCGTGGCGTCTTGACGTTTCGTGCGCAACAGGTCAAAGAAGGCCGTGTATCGGCGCCCACTGGGAGTGGCGTGCGCATCACCGGTCTGATGAGCTATCCCGATTTTGCGGGTCGTTCGATCCCATTGGCGCGTGCCACTGTCTGGGCCGAAGCGCCCGGCAGTGCGAAACGCCTGATTGAGGTTGAAACGGATCGCGATGGTCGCTGGGTGATAACCTTGCCCGACCAGTGGCAGGGGCGTGCAGTGAACCTTTATGTCGAACTCGGTAATCGGCGTTGGGGTATTCTTAACTACCGTTGGGCCGGGCCTGTTTTGTCCGCGTTGGCTGCGGCCAACGATGTGGGAGAATGGCGGCTGGATCCTGCAAGCCAGAATGCGCGCGCGGGGTTGATTCATCAGATTTGGAACCGGGCGATGGACACGTTTGAGCGCGAGAACATCGCCCTCGATTGGTGGACGAACCGGATTGGTACCAAGTGGCCTGCCGATGGCAATTACTACACCATGGGAACGGTGAGTTTGACGGACCCCACGTGGTGGGATGTGAATGGCCATGAAATCGGGCATGCGATCTTCTTCGCGGCTTTCAACTCAAGCAGCGGCGGCGGACAGCATAAGATTGATGAATGTTATGGCGCTGATCTGGCATGGTCGGAAGGGTTTGCCAGTTTCTTCTCAGGGGTTATCTCCATCGACCGCCAGGATCCGGATGCGCGTTTCGAGTTTATGGTGCCACGGCGTAAACCGGTGCGTTTGGAAAACGTACCCGACGATGTGTGCAAGGGGCACACCAACGAATGGCGGGTGAGTTCCGCGTTTTGGGATCTCTACGACACGAACGTCGATGGTTCGGACCGGGCGAGCCTCAGTTTTGCGAGCATTTGGGATGGTTTGGTCAAAACCAGGAATCCCGGTCGCATTCGGGACGCTTTGGATGCGTATCAACGCGTGGCTGCCAAGGCGCCGCAGGATCAGCGTGCCGCCATGCCGGGGGCCTTTGCCCAAAGTGGCATCACGGTCGGGTTGTTGGCGCAGACCCGCTAAACGCACTTTTTGCCGTGTATGCCCCAACCGTTAAAGCAGCGATCAACTGCTGACACCGAGTGGGCGGCGACTCAGGGAGCAAGAGCAAGCATACCTTGTGGTACTTGGCCGACGAGCGACTACGTTCCTGAGCGTCAGGGCCTTCGGATCTTCGGGGTGACTTGATCGGCGCGCTTGGCCCTGCGTCGGTTGGGTATCTTGGGAAAAACGGTCGCCGTTCATTATCAAACGAGCATTCATGACACAACCGGTTGATATCTTGATACCTTTGCGGCTACTGGCTGACAGCGCCCGCACAGGAGAGGCTCTGAAGCTGGATTTGGGCTTGACTGATGCGCAATTCGAAGGCCTTGCGCGGCATTTGTGGCGCGATGGCCTCATTCAGGGGCAATTGATCGCCGGTTGCTGCAGTGCCCCGTGTGGCTTGGCGTGTGTGAGTGCGATGAAGATGGCCGTCACGTGGCAGTTGTCAAAAAAGGGTCGTTTGCGGCTCAAGGTGTTGGAGGCCCGCGGCTGACGCTAGTTGCCGCAGCGCGTCTGGTACTAGCCAAGGCCCGAAACTGCGGCAGTCAAACCGTCTGCGTGTCGCGCACAAATGAGTGAACGACGTAACGGGCTCATCGGGTCAGTCGGCATTGGGCCGGTTGGGTAACGCGGGCGCGTCAAGCAGTTCCGCGACCGCTTCGAGCACGTTGTTGAGGTCCACGGGTTTGCGCAGGCAGCGCGTGGGAATCATGTCGTTTGGGTTCAAACGGTCCCAATCCCGGCCTGAGACGAAAAGCGTTGGACGAGCCAGTTTGCGTGCAACTTCAGGGCCGCTCAAAAGGGGTAGAGCGACATCGAGGACGCATACATCAATGGGTTTTTGATGTCCGATGGCGCACGCATCTTCGCCGTTGTTGGCGACAGAAACGGTGTAGCCCGCTAGAGTTAACACCCGTTGGAGGACGGAAAGAAAGTGGCGATCGTCATCGGCGATGAGCACGTGGTGGGCCATCTAAGTGCGTCCTTCCTGTTCGTGTTCAATCTCATCAGGAGTGATTTGAAGGTATTGCAAGAGTTGGTCCTGAAGTCGGCCTGGTTGTAGCATGATTTGACCGTTGGCGATCGCATAAAGCTCGGATGGGTCGGTATCTGTCGCCACGGCGAGCTGCTCCACGTCAAGACCGCTGTGATACAGTTTGCGCAACACAACCCGTACCACAGGCTGATACGATGAAAGCGGCGGTAAATAGGCCAGCGCGTCAACGAACACGGGATCCCCGGATGCCTGCAAGCTGTCAAATTGCCGCGCGAGCCAGTCACGCAGCAATTGAGCCTCAAATGACGGTTCGGCCTGTATCAGCGCCCGAACGTGAGCGTGCATCTGATCCAGCGCATCGTTAAAATGACGGCACAATGCCTCAGGCAAACAGTCTGAGGCCAGTTTCGACAATCTCGGGCGCCACGTTGCCAGTGGTACATATTCATCAAACACGAACGGGCTGCAATCCGCAGCCGCGGCGAGGCGCTCGATCGCTTCGGGCTCTTTGGGGAATGGCGCGCCCCCTCGAAGCAACACCTGCACATAGGCCGCGCTGTAACCTTGCACCCGCTCGACAAACATCTGCTCGCTCATGCCTCGCGTGCGCAAGTGTGCCACCAATCGCCGCGTGGACTCAGGCAAAACTTGCAGCTGTTCCCGGTACTCGCGAAAAATGAATGGCTCCAGTTTCAAAGCGTCGGCAAACGCACGCAAGGTGTCCCGATTCCGCGGAAATGCGACCTTGCCCAGCAAGATGCGGGAAAGATGATCTTTGGTCAGGCCCACCATCGTTGCCAAATGAACCTGGCGTAAACCGAGACGCGCCATGGCTTCCTGAACAACCGACACGGAGGGCGAAATGGTCTGTTCGACCGCCTCAGACATCCTGCGAGGTCGGGGACTCATGCCGGGTCCTTTCAAAGCGGTCGCAGCGCTCCCAACGCGAGCTCAGCCATCGCCAAGGCCATCAGGTATTCGAAGCCACGGGTACCCAGCATGGCTTGCAACGCAAACGCACCGTGGCGCAAGGCCTCCAGAAACGGTCGGCGCCGGGACTCGACAAAGACGGCGCCGACCAACAGACCCAAAATCAACCAAAACATCTGATGCAGGACTATCACCAGAACAAACGCACCCAGCACGGCCCCCATGATGGTATCCTGCGCCACATACGCGAACCGCAGGCCCATCTGCTTTGACCACCACGGCAACCCCAAGCTCAACACCGTGATGAAACCCAACGCCCCAAGCGCCCCAAGCGCCATACCGGCGGGCACGCCAGCACGATAGGTGGCCAAGGCCACGTAGACCCACTGGACTGCGATAATCAACCACAAACCGCGAAACCGCGGAAAAGCCAAGGTGAGCAACAACCCAACCAGACTCGTGGCATGAACACACCACGACACCCAAAATTGCCAATCGCCACCAAGAAAACTGACCGCAGTGGGCATCAGAAGTTCCGAAGCTTGCGATGCAATCTCAAGAGCTCTTTAAACGCCTTGATGATTACCTTGAGATTCGCACCGGTGGCTTTACCACCGACTCGTGGATAGTGCGTCACCGGTACCTCGACCCAACGTACATCCCGTCGCTTCAGTTTGACCAGCATTTCCGTGTTGATCATCGCACCTTCGCTCTCCGGCAACGCCATCATCAAGCGCTCACGACGGAAAATCTTGAAAGCACAATCAATGTCGCGAACACCCAAGCCGAAAAGCAGGTCAACCAACGTCCGCCACCCCAATGCATTAAACTTTCGACCCAGATGGTCCTGCCGATGCTCGCGATAACCCAGCACGACATCATGGTCTTTCAGGTGGGGAATCAACTTGTCCATTTCGCGGATATCAAATTGATTGTCGGAGTCCATAAAAAACACGTGAGCTTTGGTCGCGTGCTTAAATCCTGTCTGCAACGCACCGCCATAGCCTTTGTTCGCTTGATGAATCGGACGAATACGCGGATTTTGCGCGTTTAAGGCATCCAAAATGGCGCCGGTACGATCCCTGGAACCGTCGTTGACAACCACGATTTCGTAGTCGGGCGCAGCACCTTCGAGATAACCTGCACACTGAAGCACAACCTGCTCGATAATATCCTCTTCATTGTAAGCCGGCAACACAACCGACACGCTGTCGAAGTCTGATTCGATTTTTGCATTGGTTGGCGCTATCGGCGCCACCGGACTGGCTAAGGGGCTGCTCATGCTGATACCCTCGTGGTTTGAGGCCCGTTGCGGACCGTCTTCGTTTCCTCGCATCACTTTTGTATCATAACAGATTCACCGAATGAACGCTGTGATCGCTGGCCACTGATGGTTGTGCCGTTGCTCACCCGTTGGATGGCGCGGGTTCAAAGAGAGACAGTTGATCCGATTGGCGGCCCTGGGCTTGGAGTGTTCGTCTGAGGCCCTGAGCCAGGCGATTGTCCCGTTCGAGTGCCTGTAAAACCTGCCTGGCTCGCGCGACAACGATTGGCGGCAGACCGGCGAGGCGTGCAACTTCGATGCCGTAGGAGCGGTCAGCCCCGCCCGGTACAACCCGTCTTAAAAATATGACGCCGTCTGAGTGTTCTTCCACCAACATCCGGTAACTTTTAACCCCCGCTTGGGTCAAGCTCAGACTCGTCAATTCATGATAGTGGGTCGCAAAAATGGTTCGTGCACCCACCTGCTCAGCCAAATGTTCGGCCACGGACCAGGCGATCGATAGTCCATCCAACGTGCTGGTGCCCCGCCCGATTTCATCCAGCACGATGAGCGAGCGTGCCGAGGCATGGTGCAGGATGTGCGCCGTCTCGTTCATTTCGACCATAAACGTGCTCTGACCGGACTTGAGGTCATCGACGGCGCCAATCCGCGTGAATATGCGATCCACAATGCCCACATACGCCTCGGATGCCGGCACGAATGCGCCGATTTGAGCCAGTAGCACGATGAGCGCAATCTGGCGCATGTAGGTTGACTTTCCGGCCATATTGGGACCTGTCAGAATGACAAACCGTTCATGCTGCCCATCGAACATCACATCATTCGGCACAAATGCGCCTTCACCGACTAGCGCCTCGACAACCGGATGACGACCGTGACGCACCATCAGACGCGTATCCTCAGCCAAGGTTGGACGGCAGTATCCGCGCTCAATGGCGACACGTGCCAACGAGCACACGGTATCGAGAACTGCTAGCGCATCTCCGACGCGTTGCACCAACGGTACTTGCGCAGCCGCTTCTTCCCGTAATCCCAAAAACAGCTCGAATTCAAGTGCATTCAACCGATCCTGGCCCTGCAAGATGGCTGCCTCGCGTTCTTTTAATGACGGGGTGACGTATCGTTCCGCATTAACAAGTGTCTGCTTGCGCTGATAGTCTTCTGGTACCAGGTTGCGATTCGCGTGCGTGATTTCGATAAAATAACCGAAGCTTTTGGAAAAATTGACCTTGAGACTCCTGATCCCCGTGCGTTCCCGCTCTTCCGCCTCAAAACGCGTCAGCCACGCCCGGTTATCTCCAAGCAATGCACGCATGTCATCCACATCCCGGTGCGCACCATCACGAATCAGTTGCCCCTCCGTGGCGTTGATTGGTGGCGAATCCACCAGTTTTGCACGGATGCGCGCAGCCAAATCCTGCAATGATTCGGGTACCTCAGCAACAGCTCGCAACAAATCCGCTCGACACGTGGCTGCTGCGTCGGCGATCGCCGGCAACAAAAACACCGAATCCGCCAACACAACGACGTCACGCGGTGTCGCCCGCCCGGAAGCCAAGCGTCCGGCCAACCGCTCCAAATCACGAACACCACCCAATTCATCGACAAACCGCTGCAACAAGGTCGGCGCCGCAACCAACTCCGCGACCGCCTGTTGTCGCGCCTCAATGCGCCCACGGTCCAACAACGGGTTGAGCAACCACTGTCTCAACCGACGGCCCCCCATCGCGGTTTGGGTCTGGTCCAACACGGACAGCAGCGACCCGGCTACCTCACCATCACGCGCGGTTTGCACCAACTCCAGATTTTTGCGCGTCGCTGCATCAAGCACCATGTGCTCGTGAACATGATAGGTGCTGAGCGCTGAAAACAAGGGCAGTACACCCCGCTGCGTCTCAGCCAGATAGGCAACCATCGCGCCTGCCGCACAAATGGCCAATGGACGCATCTCGATCCCAAAGGGCTCCAGTGAATGAACCTGAAACTGCTCACGCAACAAAGTCCTGGCACGGCCAATCTCAAACCGGTCCTGCGCAATCGGCGTGATATAAGCCCCATCCGGAATATGCGGCGCGAGCGTCGTTTTCAACATGCCCGGGCTGATCCGTTGACGCGCCGCCATCGGGCCAAACGCCAAAGCGTCTGGATCAATCAGCGTATCCATTGATACCAGCACTTCCGACACCCCCAGGCGAGACAGCTCATGCGCCAGCGCCACCCCATCCATCAATTCGGTCACCCGAAATTCACCGGTCGACACGTCACAATACGCGAGACCCAAGCCACGCGGTCCCTCGTGGATCGCCGCCAAATAGTTGTTCACGCGCTCCGCAAGCAAACCCGATTCCAGCACGGTGCCAGGCGTCACAATCCGAACCACCTCACGCCGTACCAACCCCTTGGCCGTCGCGGGATCCTCCATCTGCTCACAAATCGCCACGCGATACCCGCGGGCAATCAGGCGTGGCAGGTAATTCTCCAACGCGTGATGGGGTACACCCGCCATCGGTATCCGTGTCTGTTCAGGTCCCCCTTCGCGGCTGGTTAAAGTCAGTTCCAATTCGGCAGCCGCAATTGTGGCATCCTCGAAAAAGGTTTCGTAAAAATCACCCATCCGATACAGAAGTATCGCATCGGGATGCTGGGCTTTGATGGCCAAAAATTGCGCCATCATCGGCGTGTAACCGGACTGTTCGCGACTCGATGTCATCATCACACAACCGCAGGTCCACCGACACTCAACGGCCTCTCAAAACGGTGCCTACGCCGAATCAGGACTTCTTACGCTTTTGGAACGCCAAGGCCTCCTGAACCTGACTGGGGCGTAAATAGTTCATTTCAACCAATATCTCACCCAGCCACATATACCGTCCTTTGCGCGCCAGTTCCTGCTGCCGCTGCAAAGCCGCTTCAAGTTGCACCTGGGTGATATGGCCCCTTGCGATCATGTACTCCCCAAACTTGAAGTTTCCACTGAGACGGGAAGCAGTGCTCGAATCAAGGTTGTCAAACGTGATTAAACTTTCTTCCTGCAACTCTTTCACAGACTTGAGCAAGCGCTCTCCCATGATCTGCAGTTCTTCACCAATCTGAAACAACGTCAGCTCACCATTGCATTTCAGGATCAGGCGCCACTTATCGCCATCCACAGCCATCCCACGCTGGAAATTCGACTGCAAAGAACGACTCGTCGCCCGACCCTTGTCAGTCAAGTGCGGCACCCGCGCCAGCGGACCAATCTTGGGACCCGACGCCGGCCGCGCTCCCGTTGCGGCGCCCGCCTGCGCAGCAGCCGGAACCGCCGGTCCTGCCGTTCCGGGCGGCCGCACAACACCCTCGGGAGTACCCGGTCGACGCCCCATCATCGCGCGAAACAAACTGGCATTGTCCGGGTAAGCCATAATGTCCGGGTTGCGGATTAATTGAGCGGTCATGGTGCCACTGGCATCTCGAACGGTAAAGGTGCCGGAATTCCAAGGCACCATTTCACGAAGCGCATCAATGCCTCGATGTGGTGGCACGGCGGCGCCACACACTTTTCCTTGCAATACGCAAATCTGTCCATTGTTCGCACTCTCGAGTGTGATCATCACATCAGCGCGCACCGATTCCAGAATGCGCAACAGCATTTCCGGTTTGAAACGACTGAGATCACCAGAGAGGATAATTTTTGACATTCAGGAACTCCTGACACGGAAGCGCCACGTTGCTCTGCTCCGCATGTCCTGCGATCATTTATACCCGAAATGACGATTTTGATCCCGGACTAAAATCACAAATACGACATTGGCCACGATACCGGCCAAGATTCCTACCCGGTTTCTGGATTCTATCACTAATTTGGATGTTTTTGCGGATTTTTTGAGGGATTCGGCTGATCGATTCGCTGTCCGATGCTCGCACACTCTTTCAGTTGCCCATTCAAGTCTTGTCACGTGTGGCTGACGCTGGTTTTGCTTGACCGCGACAAACTGGACAACACGCCTGTGGATCATCCTGGATCGCCACGCCAAAAATACCACATCGCGCGCACGCAATCATTCCCTGTTGACGTAGCCACATTTGTCTGCGCGTGAGCGTCGCAAGCGTCCGGGTGAGGCGATCGGCAATGCGCGGGTCAGGAATGCTCGCCACCTGTCTTGTAATGATTGCGTGATCCGCCTCTGACAGGGACACATTGGACAAAGGGATGGGCTCCAGGCGCGAGGATGGCGCCGAGCTGGCTGGCGGGGACGGGTCAGCTTCACCCAGTCCTACTCGCCAGCGAAGATCCGTGATGATGCCTGACCCCACACGCTCAGCAATTGCGCTCAGGTATTGGGTTTTTAACAAATTGAGTTGATTGGCCCATGCCGACGACGCAACCTTGATGACCATCACGCCTTCATGCACCAAAAATGGCCGCGTTTTGGCTGCGCAAAGCGGCCCAACGATTTCCGGCCATGCCCGCATCGCCGCATCAGCGCGTAGCCGAGCCTCAACATCCAGCTTGGAAACGGCGCGCTTCAACGCCTTCGCCAAACGCTCAGGTCCTGACATCGAAACCGGTTGGCCTTGATGCCGACTTGTCGTGCTTGCGTTTGCCCGGTTGACGCCACGGCCGTGCTGGTTGCTCCGGCTTGCCGTACAAGGCGCGGTAACGTTCGTAGCCATACAAACACTTCGCCACGTAGGCGCGCGTCTCAGGGAACGCGTGAGCCAGTT
>Ga0208788_1000621_pt1 | contig 17318 bp, 29 predicted proteins | sample Wag4_2014_7_11_3_FD_187363 | JGI IMG/M metagenome (GOLD analysis project Ga0208788, IMG submission 187363) | Fresh water mixed with fracking chemicals microbial communities from Ohio, USA - Utica-2 Time Series FC 2014_7_11 (SPAdes) (version 2) ...
AGCTCGAGGAGCTCGCCGCCGCGCGTGCGGTTGATCGCCGCGAACGCGTTCCCGTAGAGCAGCACCTGCATGGTGAGCGTGCGCCGCAGCTCGAACGACGACATGTACGGGCTCGGCGAGCGGAGCAGCGAGTCGGCGCCGCTGTTCGACACCTCGAGCTCGATGCGGGCGATGTCGCCGGCGATCAGCGTCACCGCCCGGTAGACCGGCGTGTAGCGCAGCGCCGTCAGAGGCCCGATGTACGGCAGCGCCGAGGGCGCGCCCGACACATAGGTCGACGACCACGGACCGATGAACATGCGATTGAGGAGGGATCGCAGCACGCGGTGATTGTCGCGCGCCCGTCAAACACGGGACCGATCCAAATCAGAGATCCTCATATCCGCTTCGAGTCTGGCCACCCCACGCGTGCAGGCCCATGATCGCGGCGACGAGCGGGTCGACGATCGACTTGTTCTTCCGCTTGTCGACGCGGATGTTGCCGTTCGCGTCGCGGATCGCGATCGCCGTCCGGCACGCGTTCCGCATGATCGGGTCGTCGCCGATCACGATGCGCCCGCCGACGTAGTACTGCTGCCACAGCTGGCACCCGGGACCCATGGTCGAGATCCCCTGCGAATACGACTGGAGCGGGATGCCGTCGACATTCACCACCTGCTCGGAGAAGTACTTCGAGCCCCACTGGTCGAACGCCACCGCCTGCAGCTGGAACTCCTCCGAGATCCGCCGCAGCTCCTCGCGGATCGCGTCGTAGCTGATCTCGCGGCCCGGCGTCAGGGTCAGGTGGCCGTTCGCCGCCCAGGCGCGGACGGGCACGCGGTAGTCCAGTTCCCGCTGCCTGATCTCGGCGTCCGGCCACCAGTAGTGGCCGCGGAGCGCCACCCGCCCGTCGTCGAGCGGGACGCAGACGACGAGGGCGGTCATGTCAAGGGATTTGGACAGGTCGAGGCCCGCCCAGGCGGCGCGCCCGCGCAGCGCCGGCCAGTCGATGTCCGTGGGCTTCGGGTAGATCGACAGGTCGAGCCACCCGCCTCCACCCTCGGTCATCCGGCACGCGTGGTAGCGGGCGAACTCCGCCCGCCCCATCGCCGTCGTGCGGGCGGACGCCCAGGCGCGGCGGATGCTGCGGACGTCCGGCTGTCCGTGCTCGCTGCCGGGATTCGCCTTCGGCCAGACCTCCTCGTCGTCCACCTGGTCGTCGGCGTCGATCCCGTACAGCATCGCCACCGTCGAGTCGTCCGTGATCTCGCCGGTGAGGATCGACTCGGCGTGGGCGATCTTCTCGCCGTAGATGTTGTCCGGGTTGTCGGACGGCGTCGAGATGATCACGCCGAGCGCCTCGCGCCGCTTCGCCATCGAGCTCGTCAGCTTCGACAGGAACCGCCCCCGGTACTCGGCGGCCTCGTCGGCGATCCACAGCGACGGCGTGAGGCCGTCGAGGGACGTCTCGCGCGCCGGCAGCGCCGTGAACATGCAGTCGGCCTCCTGCCGCAGGATCGAGTATTGCCGGATCACCATGTCCGTCTTCTCGCCCAGGCGACGCACCATGGTCTTGGCGCTGTCGAGGAGAATCTCGGCCTGCTCCTCGCGGTTCGCGATGACGTGCACGCGGCGGCCCGGCGCGGTCTGCATGTCGTACAGACAGAGGGCGGCCATCAGCGTGGTCTTGCCATTGCCGCGGCCGACCTGAAGGATGCCGTTCGTGACCCGCCGGCGGCGGTCGTCGGTCCACCGCCACCCCCACAGATTCGCAAGCGCCCACGCCTGCCACGGCGCCGGCACGAACGGGCGGTCGGAGTCGTCGCCGATGAGGGCTAGTGTCCCCATGAACACTAGCAGGCGGTCCACCTCCTCCCAGTCCATGTAGATGTCGGTGCGCTCGAGGTCCGTCAGGAACCGTTTCGCGGCCGCGTAGATCCACTTCCCCGCCGGCCGCGAGCCGTCGACGATCGACTCGGCGTACGCGGTCACGATCTGGCGCGCGTTTGTGTCGGTATTTTGGACGGTTACAGGCGGCACCTTGGGGGCTCCTTTTTCCCTCGAAACCTACCCCCCCCATCCACCTGAGTTATCCACATTGTGGATAACTTGTGGATAACTAGGCGTGGCGCTTGCAATGGCAGTCCTTGCAAAGGGTTGCGAGGTTTGTCTTGTCGTAGGTGAGATCAGGTCGTTGCGCTCGAGGGATAATGTGGTGCACCTCCTCGCCTGGGCGCCCACAGTCGACGCATCGAGGGTTTCGACGCATCCACTGATTGCGCATCCACGTCCATCGGCCCCCAGTGAGGCGCCGGCCGGACACGTTGAACGTCTTGGCGAATGCGGGCTTATGGGTGAATCGTGGGATCGATGCCATGGGCACCCCTTGCGATGAGCTCCTGCCGGTAAGCGATGGCACCTTGGGCGGCCGTGCTGTCGCCGACCCACGTCTCGAGCGTCTGGATCACAAGCCATGGCCCGCGAGACTTGCGGTGGAAGATCACCCACGGTTGCCCTCGGGCGTCCCTCTGGACCTGCGCAAGGGTGTCATCCCACTTGAACGTCTCGGTGCGCTTGACCTCGACATGCAGGCCGAGGCCGTCGCACATGATGTCCGCGGCGGTCCCAGGACGCCCGCTGTACTGCACGCTTCTCCTGCACAGGAGGCCCATGCTGTTCAGCCGGTCGACGATCTCCCTCTCTCCCACGGCTCCCTTTCGTCGTGACATGCCTCCCATAGGTGCCTCCGGGTTTCGGCTGATCGGGGCGAAACAATCCCGACGACCTTGGAGTCGGGATTAGTTTCGTTCTCTCTCTTTATAGGCGGCCGAAATTAATTCCTGGCTGCATTATACCCTCCTCACGACCATTCTCGGACGCCCTGCGGCACCCTCTCGGACGGTTTCCACCTCGCACATGTCGAGATCGATCGCGGCCTCAAGGAGCTCGCGGGCCTTCACCTTGGGGAGCATGTGCCCCATGGCGCGCTCGACCACCTCGCGCTTTGTGGCGGTGCCGTCGACGAACGCGGCGACGAACTCCTCGGTGGTCCATTCCCGGCGGCCCGTTTGGGCGGCCTTCTTGGGCGTCCACAGGTCATCCGGGTCGGCGTCGGGCTCGAGGGTCACCACGGGCGGCGAGACGCGCAGGACGGCCGCCTGGGGCGGCGGGAAGCTTCGGCACACCGCCCGCATGGTCACGCATCCTTCGGTGGCGTGCCGAAGGTAGACGATGTGCGTGTCGGTCGCCCTCGAGATCGCGCCAGCGCCGGAGCCGACGTCGGTCGTGCCCTTCTGACTTTGGTCGCCCTTGGAAGCATGGTGCACGTTGAGCACGGACGCGTTCGAGGCCGCCGCGATCCGGTCGAGGTGGTTGTACAGCTGCACCATGTCGCCGTTCGCGTTCTCGTCGGTGCCCTTCGGGATGAACCGGTAGAACGCGTCCAGGGCGATCAGGGTCCACGTCCCGCGCTCGCGCTCGCGGACGATCTCCTCGACCTGCTCGAGGCCGCTGGATGCCCCTCTGAGCCACGCGATGTCCATGGACCTGTCCACGGCCTCGAGATCGGCTCCGAGGGCTGTAGCGACCTTGTAGAGCCTCTGTAGGCCCGTCTCGGGGTGCAATTCGTTGTCGATCAGCAGGACGCGCCCTCGGGCGACGCGCCGGCCGAGCCATGGGGCGCCCGTGGCGATGGCGATGAGGAGGCCGTACAGCATCCACGTCTTGCCGACCTTCGGCGACGCGATCCAGTTCACGACCTCGCCGCGGCGGAACAGGCCGTCGACGACCGGCTCGCGCAGGCTCGGCGGGCCCTTCGCCAGATCAGGACGGGTCAGATACAGTCGCTCACCCACGGGGCCACCACCTGTAGAACGGCGACGTCTGCAGGCTCGGCCACATGAACGAATCCCGCGTCACGTCGGTGCGTCGGGTCGGCCTAGGGTCGTACAGGGGCGGGAGGAGCGACCACAGGCGGTAGAGCTCCGCGAACGCCTGCGGGAGGGCGTCATCCTCGAGCGCCTCGGTGGCGTCGAGGAACTCGCGCCCGATGTTTCGTTCGTTTCGCGGGGAGGTAATCGTGTTGTAGAACACGCGGGCGACGGCACGGCGCACGTCGCGGTCGATCTCCTCGCGGCCGGCGAGGTGCTCGCGCAGGAACCGGCGCGCGCTCTCCTGGGTGAACCGCCCGTCACGCTCACGGCGCTCCTCATCCTGCCGGGCCTTGCGGAGGGCCGCGGCGCGCGCGACCTCCTCGCGCTCGAGCCCATACTCCTCCGCGGCGATCACTGCCGCCAGTGCGGGGAGCTTGCCCACCCCGATGAGGTAGGACATCCGATCCACTGCGTCGTCGATTTGCATTCGTGCCTCCGTAAAAAGGGCAACGGCGCCCACGCGGACGCCGTCACCCCAGGACACGAATGGACCGGAAAGGGGACGGCGCGCTCGGATGCACACGCGCCGCCCCCCATGGGGGAAAGATCAGAACGGGATTTCGTCCTCGCCGATGCCCGCGCTGCCGGCGGGCGCCGACGCGCCGACGCGCTCGAGGGCGTCGACGACGAACGTGTCGTTCCACGGGCGGATCGTAGCGCGCACGCGCTCGCCCTTCCGCAGGGGGTCGACCTTCAGGATCAGCTTCTCGTCGAACACGCGCCAGAAGACGCGCTCCTCGGAGTCGGTCTTCGGGGACAGCGACGCCATCGGCTTTCCGTTCTTGGTGTCCTTCACGCCCCAGTATCCGACCTCGATCTCGACGGTCTTGGCGCCGGCGGGCGCGGCGGCCTTGTAGCGGGCCTCGGCGACGGATTTCGTGGGGGCGGGAGTCTCGGTGTCGGCCTCGAGCTCGCGGATGAGCGCCCGCAGGCGGGCGACGATGGTTTCACTGGTCATCGGGCATTTCCTCTCTTGTGACGGTGGCGACGTTCTCGCCGAGCATGGGGAGCAGGTGTCCGAACAGGAGCCGCAGCGCGCGACCTGCGGCGCGCGTCGAGGCCATGGCACGGCGGGCGTAGAGCGGGCGCGACGACCACAGGCGCTCGTCGTCCATGCAGATCGCCGAGCCGCGGCCGACCACCTGGCCATCCTTCACGATCTCGCAGGTGGCGACGAATCCGCCGACGCCGTCGATCTCGAGCCGGTCGGCGGACACCTCGCGAACGTGGTAGCCGAACATGCCCGCGAGCATGGTGGCGCCGGCCACGTGCACGTATCGGCGGTCGCCGATCATGCTCGAATGGTCGCGGATGATCCGAGGACCGAGCAGGGCGCACGCGTCGCGCTGCACGGTCATGGGGGCAAGCATCGCGGCGGCCTCGGGGGTGATGCGGCGGACGGTGATCTCGCTCATGCCTCGCCTTCCTTCCAGCAATCCCAGCCGCGCTCGGTCGCAAGGTCGCGGCCTCGCAGAGCGTAAGCCGAGCATGCAATGCGCCGCGCCTCGTCGCGCTCGGCGGAAATCACTCCACACTCAATGCGAAGCATCGAGCATTCCGTCTCAACTGTTCGGAGTTCCCGAATGGTTGAATCGCGCTCCGCCGTAAGACATTCGATGGTCCTGCGGTGCGCCGTAAGCGTTTCGCGGAACTCATCAGCGTTTCTTACAAGTTCCGCCTTCAGCGTCTCGGCATCGCGCTGCGCGTCGAGCGCCTCGTGGCAGAACTGCGTCGTACCTTGGTTCCGAGCGCAGCCCGTGTTTCGTCGCATCCGCTCGATCTCGCGCCGCGCCCCGTCGCGCTCGGCCATGAGGCGTTCGATCCCGATGCGGCAGTCGGTGACGGTAGACCGCAGCATTTCGATCTCGTCGGCTGCGTCGCACAAATCTCGCGACCAAACCCCCATAGCTGGAGCGATACAACACTTCGAAAGAAGGACGCGCAGCCGCGTCACGATATCGACGCTCACAAAGCCTCCCTCGCGAGGTTGTCCCCGGCGCCCGGGGTAGTCTCGGGCGCCGGGGTGCGGCAACACGCCGCGATTTCGGTCCGCAGGCGGTAAATCTCCTGCCGGGCGTCGCACAGCTCGCCCCACACGCGGGCCTCCCGCCACCGTTGGTCGTGCAGGATGCCCGCCAGGGCGGTGAGCATGTCGGCGGTGGTGCGGTCGCCGGCGCGGATCGCGTCGGCGCGCTCGAGGATGCGCGCGCGCATGCGGTGGTACGGCATTTCCGCGTGCAGGTTGTTCGGGTGGTACTCGCGCTCGAAGCGGTCCATGCCCGGCTGGGGCTCGTTCGCCTCGAACATCTCGCGCTCAGCTTCGCGGTTCATTCGTCACCTCCCTCAAGGAACAGCGGCGCGAGGGTCGCGCACAGCATGAACAGGACGGCGCTTCCGTAGATGAGGTATCCAAGCATGGTCGTGTCTCTTTCCTGCGTGCCGTCGTGCTCAGGTCGAGCAGGACGGCGTACCCACTGATCGCCTCGCGCACGATGCGCCGGCGAGAGATTCCAAGGGCGGCGTGGAGGGCGTTGAGCGCCTCCGCGGTGGTGTCGTCGATGGCGACGGATTTGGTGGTTCGCACGCCCTGTGTTATACACACTATCGGCGCGACGGGCGGCGTCACTTGATGAGATTCTTGGAAATCTCGTTGAGCGCCTCGCGGCGCTTCTGACACCCGCCGCAGGGGCGGATTCCCACGGCGTGCGTCACCGTGGCGACGACGTCGCCGAGGCCGCGCGCGGGGCCGCGGTAGTGCGGGCACTTGTCGCACTGCTCGGCGGTCGGCCGGAGCGGCGCGAGCTCGGGGTGCGTGCATTGCGAATGAACCAGGCGGGTGCAGCTCATGGGATTTGCAGCGTGACGGTATGCGTGCGGGTCCACTCCTCGTAGCACAATCCCGAGCCGGGGCCCGGACTATTCACGTCGCCGCAGGGGCAAGAGAACGTCGGCGCGTATGGCGGCGTAGCCGCGTAGCAGATGTGGCCATCGATGCAGCAGAACTCGCTGCACGTCTTCGCGTACTGACTCGACTCGTAATTCGGCACGACGTTGATGGGCGTACCGAAGCCGCCGACGCATACCCATCCGTATGGGTTCTGCGCGCCCTTGCACACGTCGGTCGAATTGAACACGGTTCCGATCGTGGGCCACCGCAGGCCGCGCGTGTCGAAACTGTGGATGTCGAGACACTCGAGCTCGGCGATAAACACGCCCTCGAGGATCAGGTTTAGCGTGTACGGAGGCGGCGGCGAGCCGTAAATCGGGACGCATATCGCCGACACGCTTTCGGTGACGGTGACGGTGGCGACGACCTCGAACTCGAGTAGCAAATGCTCGTCGACGACGGGCGTCCCGAATTGCTCCGCGCATGGGTCGCCACATCGGATACGGATTGAGTCGGTCGTCACGTTCCCAGTTCCGACCATGGTCACGCCCAGGCACGGTTGCGGCGGGTCTTTGCAGGTATGCGGGCACCCCGGATCGGTGCCGTCGAGGGTCGCGGTCGGCTGGTCGTTCGACCGGCTGAACGACCACGTGCCGTTCCCCGCGCCGCCGATCGCGGATAGCCGGCAGAGCACGGCATCGAAGGCGAGCCGTGCGTTCGTCACCGTCAGCGTCTCGGTCACCTCGGTGTAGACGTCGGCGTCCTTGTATTGCTTGCGCGTCTGCGTGATCGTGAACGACACGCGGACGATACCCGGCGCGCATTCGCACCACTCCTCGCAGGTGACGCCGGGGCCGCAGCAGCACAGGCGGTGCGTGCTCACGGCCCCTCCGCGACATACGACGGCGGGACGAGGTACCACCCCTCGGGAATCTCGATGCGGTTCTCAGACAGCGTCCACGTCCCGTCGATCCGGTGGTACACGCGCAGGCGGCTCGAGGGGCCGACCCGCATCGGGCTCTCCTCCGGCACGAACACCGTTCGGCTCGCGCATCCACTCGCGCAGGCGAGAACCAGCGCGAGCCAGGCGATCACGGTCGGGATCGGCGTCTCGAGCAGTCGATACGCCGCGGCGCTCGAGGTAGCCCAACAGCGCGAGCACGATCGCGACGAGGGCACGATCAAACACTCGACCCCTTCGAGTCCTTCGCGAAGATGAGGCCCACGCCGGCAATCACGGCCGCGGCGGTGGTGCCCCAGTCGGCGACGGTCGCCGGGTCGGAGTCGAACATGGCGGTGAGCAGCGACCCCACGGCGGTGAGGATGGCGGCGATGCCCAGGACGGTCGTATTACGGTCTTTCACGGTGGTGCCTCTCGAGCTCGGAGATTCGGTGTTCGAAATTGGCCATGCTCGCGCGGAGCTCGGCGAGCATGACCTCCACGCGGTTGATCTTGCCGACGACGATCATGGTCGTCGAAACGACGGCGGCGATGATCCCGATGGCGGCGGCGAGAACGTCGACGGTCATGGCGTCACCAGGTGGCGAACGCGGTGACGTTCGTCGCCGTGCCGGCGGCGTTCGAACGGAACCACATGCGTGCAGGATTGCCGCGGACCGTGATCGGTCCGGGCGCCGCGAACGCAATGTACGGAACGCCGTTAGCCGCGTCGGTTGCATTGGCAGCGTTGAAGATGCAGTTCGTGGTGCCCGTGAAACAGATCGTCACGTCAACGACGCCGCCGCCCCAGCCAGAGTCGAGCTGCTTGAAGGTGCTGCCTGAAAAGTTCGTGGTCATGTACGGCAGTTCTTTGCTTGGCATTTGATCCTCCTACGCAATCTTGATCGCGACGATGTTGGTGCAGTACGGGGCGCTCTGCGACGGCGTCGCAGCGCGGATTTGGGTGACGCTGCCACCGACGGTGGTGGCGGCCTCGAGGGAGATGTTCGTCGTGGCGGACAGCTGCACGATCGTGGTGAGGTTGACGGACAGCGCCGCCGTCGCGCGCGTGATCGCGCTCGCGGCCGAGCCGTAGACGGTGCCGAGCAGGGGCTCGGCGATGCGGATGTCGACGGTCGGCGTGCCGCTGGTCGAATAGGCGACGACGTTGCCGGACACAAGCCAATTGCCGGCGCCCAGGCTGATCGTCTTGACGGTGTACCACGTCGTGGCGTTCGCGAGCGTGATGTTGGACGCGATCACGTCGGCGGTGTAGGTGAGCGGCCAGCTGTCGATATCGACGATGAGCGCCGGCGCCGTCTCGATGGTCAGAGACTGCACCGTGGGGGTCACGGTGAGAGACTGCACGGTCGGCGAGACGGTCAGGTCGGGCATTACCTGGTCACCTCCGGCGTGACGTAGAACGACCCCTCGAGGATGCGCGTCACGATGCCCGTGCTCGTCTCCTGGTACTCGATGTCATACACGCCGGCCATCGGCGCCGAGATCGCGGCGGTGGCGGTCGCCGAGATCACCGGGATGATGTGCGAATGCCCGGATCCGCTGTGCGTGAGCGTGATGCCGCTCGCGTTCGTCAGCGAGAACACGGTGCTGGTCGCGGCGTGCGAGGTGCGGCCCTGCATACGGACGGTGTATCCGGTGGTGAGGTTGATTCCCTGCACCTCGAGATCGAACGTAAACGTGGCGCCCTGCTCGATCGTGATGTCGTATCTCGCGGCCATTAGGTGCACGCTCCATCGATTGCCTGGGTGTTGATGATGAGCCAAATGAGCGTACCCTCGGTGTTCCGGTACGGAACGACCCAAACGGGCGTGCCCACGGGAATCTGCTTCGGCTCAAATCCCGCCGGCAGGCCGGACGGGTTGACGCCGAACGACGCGTTCGTGGCGCTGTTGCCGAGCTCCGAGATCGAGATCGCGTAGTCGGACGTCGGGTAGGTCTTGACGGTCGGCTCGTAGTTCGGCGCGTCACCGATGTCAATCGAGTCGAACGCGTAGCGCCACCGCCAGTCGCCCGCTGCGGTGCCGAGGGCGGTCGCCGCGGTGATCTTGACGAGCAGGCCGTGCAGGGGCACGTTCGGGTCGGGCGCGCGGGATGCGCGGTCGATGCCGCGCTCGCGGCGGTAGGCGGTGTCGGCGCCCCTCAAAACCAAATCCCCTTGTAGCACTGCCACTTCTGGGATTCGCCGAGGGCGCCGGCCGGGAAGATGTCGTTGAAGTCGACCGCGCCGCGGACCTCGCGGACCCACCGGACGTCCTCGTAGTTCACGTCGTTCATCTTCGGTCGGCCGTCCGTGCCGAGCGCCGCCTCCTGCGAATGGAAGTACCACTCATCGGACGTGATGTCGAGCACGACCTCGTAGTACTCGTGCTCGAGGTGGTTCACGGACACGCCCTCGCATAGCAGCTGTCCGGTGGTGAATCCGAGGAACTCCTCGGTATTCCGCTTTCCGGAGTACTGCACGACGATTGCGGCGACGTCCTTCAGGTTCAGGCTCTCGACGTCGACGACGAGCCGCAGCTTCATCGCGACCTGCTTCACGTCGACGTCGACGTTCTTGATCGTGCCGCCGATGTGGGCCGCCGAGCGGTTGCCGGTGTCGGGCGGGTTCGCGGTGTAGTCGTCGTGCAGGAGGCGCGTGGACCGCGTGCGGATGACGGGGATCACGGACGCCGGCAGGATCAGGCCGAGCGGAAGCGTCGTCGCCGATGCCATGTTCTCGACGGTCGGTCCGAGCGCCTTCGCGGAATCGGTTTGGAAGTAGCGCGTCGAGAACTCGGCGGTGACTTCCATGCCGCGGCCGTTCGGGCGGAACGACAGGCGCCGGCACAGCGCCGATTCCATCCAGCTGGTCCCGGTGCCTCCCGTCACGAACCAGGCCGATCCGATCTCGGGGATGACGGGACCTCCGGTCGTGCTGTCGGTGAGGATGAGCTCCGCCTCGTTCGGGGCCATCTCGGCGTCGTCGTTCCGCTCGACTTGGTAGACGTCCACGATCGTGTGGATGTCCCAAATCTCGCCGAAATTCGTGGTCACGCTCTTTCGGAACGAGGTGTAGTCGGTGCTCGAGCGGCTCATGTGTTCTGCTCCCTCTGCTGCCGTGCGCGCTTCTCGTTCTCGATCGCCGCGCGGTCGATCTGCTCCTGCGTCAGATACGACTGCGCGCCGGCGGTCGAGCGGGCGGTGGCGATGTCGGCGCCGAGGATCACCTCGTCGCCCGTCTTGCCGGCGAGCACGCCGCCCAGGGCGGCGACGAGCCACTTGCCGTTCTCGTTGATCGACCCCGCCCAGTCCTGGAAGAACCCGAGCACGCCGCCGACCTGGCCGCCCTCGGACATCGAGCCGGCGGTGAACGCGGCACCCCATCCGGTGTTCGCCGACTCGGCGATCGCGGCGCGCTCGGCGCCCTGCGCGAGAATGCCCGCCTGCGCGGCGTTGATTCCCGTCGCCCGGATGTCGGCGCCCGTCTTGAACGCCTTCAGCGCCGACTCGCCCGCTTTCACGGCGTCGGTGAACTGGGACACGATCGCGCCGGCGGCGGTGAAGGGCGCCGCGGCCGCGAGGGCGATGCCCGCGCCGCCGATCGCCATCGAGCCGGCGCCGCCGCCGAGGGAGCCCAGGGCGCCGAACCGCCCGAAAGGCCCGCCGGCGAGGGCGAGCCCCTTGGCGCCGATCGACTGCACCTGCTTCTGGGCCTCGGCGATGCCCTTCTGCATCGTCTTGGCGTTCACGGCGACGTCGATGTTGAGCGTGGGAAGCTTCATGTGAACTCCTCCACCCGGCGGAGCCGCGTGGTCTTTATCGACTCGTTGCGCGCGTCGACGGCGACGTTGATCGCGTTCGCGACGTAGCCGCGGAAGAGCGGTCCGAGCGCCGCGTGCGTGAGCTCGGATGCGTGCGTCCCGCGCAGGTATTGGCCGCGGCCGCGGTGGTACAGGCCGCGCTTCCACCCCTTGCCGCGCGCGAGCGGCGGTCGCCGCAGCGACTTCGACCACGAATGGGTGCCCAGTTCCGTGAAGTGCGAGCGCCATCCGGTGCCGGCCGCGTCGTAGGACGCGCGCAGCTTGCGGCCGCCGAGCCCCTTCGTGTCTGCCTTCCCGGTGCGGTATGCCACGGAGCCCCAGGCGGTGCCCTTGAAGTTCTTCATCTTGGCGCGCGCGTCGCGCGGCGGAAGCTTGTCGGCGTTGCGCGCGCGGATCGCGGCGAGCTCCTTCTTGAGGAACGGCCGGATGGCGTCCTTGACGATGCGATCCTGTATCGCGAGCGGGAACTGCTCGAGCGCCTTCACGACGGCGCGAGTGTTCTCAGGTCGGACGGTTGCTGAGAATCCTGAGCTCATCGAGGCGCTTCCGTATCTTCGACCAGTCGGGCAAGTCGAGCTCCACGGCGAGCTCGACGATCGAACGCTCCCACGGCGCTGCATTCCGGCCTTTCAGGATCCGCGCGAGCAGCGCGCGCGAATCCCGTCCTAGTCCCGCCCTTCGTTGTACAGCCTCTCGATCGCGACGACGAGCGGCGCCGCGACGTGGGCCGGACACCTGCCGGCGTGCTCGAGGGAATCGAAGATCGGCACGCCCGCCTCGTCGTGCGCGTGGCGGTGGAGCGTGAAGCATCGCGCCTCCACGGGACCGCGCTCGGCGGCCTGCACGGCCTCGACGAGATCGACAAGCGTCGGCCTCGAGAGCATGACGACCATGCCGTCGACCTCGACGCGGACGGGCTTGAGCGTGAGCATGTCGCGGAGCGAGGTCATCCGATCGTGTACTCGCCGGTGATGCGGAGGGTGAACGAGGCGCGGATCGCGTCGTTCACCGCGACCTCGGGGGACCAGTTCTCGACGATGCACGTTCCGGAGATCGTGGCGCTTGTGTGGAGAAACATGCTGAAATAGAGCGTGGCGCCACTCTTCACGGCGCCCTCGACGAGCGCCTTCACCGCATTGCCCTGGTCGTAGTAGCAGCTCCCGGTGATCGAGCCGCCGCGGATGCCGGCGATGAACGAACGGTCGAGGCCGCCGATCTCGGTGACGTCGACGAGCTCGGTGTTTAGAGACACGCTGGCGGTGGCGATGCCGAGAGCGGTGGTCGGCGATGCCGTGGCGGCGACGTACAGGACGGCGTTGTTGGTGTTGTAGACGGCCATTTCACGGGCTCCAGTAGATGGTGGTGTTGATCGTGGCCATCGCGGGCTCCTGCTCGTCGCCCATGCCGATCGCCGGCGGGTTGAGGGTTTCGTCGTTCACGATCACCGCGTGGATGTCGATCGTGTTGAACGTGCCCGCGAGCAATCGCGACTTCACGGTCGAGACGAGGGTGCCGGCGTCGATGGTCGTCTCGGCGACGACGGTGAACACTGCGGTCGCCGAGTAGGTGTCCGAGAGCTCGGCGGTCATCGCCGCCTGCACCTCGAACGTCACCGCCGGCAGCGCGCTTTCCTGCAGGCGGTAGCCGTGGGTCACGCGCTCGTCGGGCACGCCGGCCGCCGACAGGGTCGAGCCGGTCGTGAGCATGGTGCGGATCGCCTCCTCGATGATCGCCATCAGTCGATCTCCTCGGCGGCGATCACCGCGACGCGGTCGGCCTCGTCGAGATTGAGGATCGACTGGATGCGGAAGGTTCGCCCGCGAATCTCGAGCCGGTCGACCTCCGAGAGGCCCGTGTTCTGCACGGCCTGCCACCGGGCGCGTACCTCGACGTTGCGGCGGACGACGACGCCGTCCGCGTACGGCGTCTCGGTGGCCCCGCTCTCGCGCAGGTCGGCTCGGAACGTCCCGCCGGCGGTCCAAGTGTCGACGCGCATTCCGAGGCCGTCGCGCGTCGTGCTCGGCGCCATGCGCGTCGCGGTCCATCGGAGTAGGCCGCCGGAGATCATCTGATCGGGCTCCTCGCCGCCACCTGCTCGAGGATGAACTCCACCGACATCGGCACGGGCGACAGGCCGACCGGTTGGAACGCCTCGGGATTCGAGTACCACCCGCCGACGAGGGCGATCACGCAATGCACGATCTCGTTCGGGACGGCGCTGTAGCCGGCGGTGTAGTTCACCGAGATCGCCGTGCCCTCGTAGATGGCGGGCGCCTCGAGGAACCGGATGATCGGCATCGGGCCATCCGTGCGGTCGACCCAGTAGTCGCCGGCGGGCACGGTCGTGAGCACGTTCGACGCGTTGTAGTAGGTGACGTCCGTCAGCGAGACGAACGGGTAGCCGGGGATCAAGGTGTCCTTCCACCAGGCGAGGTACAGCGTCTGCGCCGATGGCGACAGCGACAGCTGCGTGCGGCGCTCGATCAGCGAAATCGCCGCCTCGCGCAGGCGCGTGAGGTCCGCGTCGTCGTCGCTGTAGTCGATCTTCAGCGCCGACTTGATCGTGGAGAGGGGAACCGTCATGGAAAGCGACCTGGGGGGTTTCCCCCCCAAGCCACCGGAGACAAGAAAGAAATCAGACGCGGATGGCCGCGAACGCCGCCGCGAGGGTCACGCGGGAGTCGGTGCGCGCGTACATGTACATCTTCACGGCGTTCTGCACCGCGTTGCTGTACGGGTCGACGAGCGTGGTCATGCCGGTGCGGTCGAAGACCTCGAAGTAGTTGAAGTCGCCGACGACGGCGTAGGTGGTGTTCTCGGTCGCCGAGCCGGAGCCGTTGTTGACCCACTCGCTGATCGAGTACGGCACGCCGTACAGGGTCGCGGGGACGCCACCGTTGAGCGTGCTGCCGGTCGCGCCGGGAGTCCAGATGAAGTCGGTCGCGAACGCGCCATTGGTGGTCGTGGTGCCGCCGTTCTTCAGCTTGCGGGCCACCTTGAGGAACTCGTCGTGGAAGAGCCACCGGAACCGCGGCGAGTTGCGGTACTGCGGGGCGACGGCGTGGACGGTGTCGATGATGTTGTCCGCGGTCACGTTTCCGATCACCTGCGGCTGAGAGCCGAGGTTGATGCCGGTCGTGATGCCGTTCGTGCGCGCGATGCCCTGCGGGCCGGACGAGCCGGCGCCGGTCACGAAATCGTTCTCCATCTTGCGCTGCAGGCCGAGCGCCAGGCGGGTCGCGACGTAGTCCATCGCGCTGCCGACGCCGCCCTGGCCGATCGCGTCCTCGATGAACTCCTGCGTGAGCTGCGTGGCGCACCCGTACTTGTACGGAGTCACCGAGACGGTGGCGAACGACGGGTCGGACAGGGTGACGTCCGCGCCTTCGGTGACGAGGTAGCCGGTCGGGATGTTGCCCTCGACGAGCAGGGTGCGACGGCTGTCGACGGTGTTCACCACCGCGATCTGCCGGATGACGCTGTTCTGATACAGCTTCTCGCGGATGCGGCGCTCCATGTCGGTCGGCACGTTGCCGCCGGCGGTGATGTCGAGCTGTCCGGAGGCGCCGGTGACGGTCGCGGTGCCGAGGGCGCGCAGCGACGCGGTGTCGCCGGACATGACGGCGCGGAGCCACGCGCGGCTCTCGCCATCGGTGTTCGGCTCGAACTTCGGCGCGCGCGACGCGAACGTCGGCTGAGCCTCGATCTTCGCGAGCCGATCCTCGGTTGCCTTCAACTGCGCGCGGAGCTCGATCGCGGTGAGGTCCGCGTCCATGCGGGCGAACGCCTGCTTCTCCTCGCCGGAGCCGCGGCTGTCGACCAGCTGCGGCGCGAGGCCGGTGCGCGCCTCGTAGGCGGCGAGCGACTTGCGGTACTGGTGCGTGATGTTCTGGAGCTCGTGGAGCTCGTTCTGCTCAGCGGACATGATCAGCCATCCTTCGGAAATGGAGTGCGAGCCGCGCGTGCGCGGCCTCGATTGCGGCCGCGGAAACACTCCGCAGGCTCGAACTGGTCTGTGGGTACGCGGCGTCCTGCACGATGCTGATCTCGACAAGCTTCGCGCGCTTGACGAGTCGCTCTGTGCGGTTCTTGTTCCAGCTGTCTTCCTCGACGTAGAACCCGAAAGACATCTCGCCAGTGAGATCGCCGCGCTCGAGGAGGGCGCGGACATCGTTGCCGAGGGTCGTCTCGGGCAGCGTCGCCGAGAACGCGAGGCCGGCGCGATCGCTCTTCAGCGTCAACGTCTTGGACTTCGTGCGCGCGAGCGGCATCGACACGTCGTGGTTGTAGAACAGCTTCACGTCGTCGCCGGCGGACAGCGTGCCGTTGAACGCGCCGGGGGCGATGCGCTCGGTGAACGCGCGCCCGCCCTCGACGATCTCGCGGCTGTCCTGGCCGTAGACGGCCGCGTAGCCGGCGAGCGTCCGCCCGTCGAGACTCTGCTCGGTCGCGTCAATCGCGCGTCTAGAAATCATTCGGTGTGCCCTCCTGCGCGGACGTGTCGTCGCCGAGATTCGTCTGGCCGCCGCCCGTGCCCATGTTGAGCGCCACGATCGGCGCGTCGAGGCCGGGGAGCGGCTCGAGATCGAGCTCCTCGCGGGCCTCGTTCCGCGTGATGATGCCGGCCTCGACGCCGGTCCGAAGGGCGGCCATGTGCTCGGCCATGCCCGGGCGGACCAGGTCGTCGGTGTCCCACACGACCGAATCGAACGGCGTCGCGAGCTTCGCGGTGATCTCGGAGGCCCACACCGCGAGCCAGGGCGCGAGACACGCGTCTGCGTACATGCGGGAGAGCCATTCCATCGAGCCGTACGACGTGCCGACGTTCTCGGAGAGATAGGACGCCGGCACGCCGTAGATGCGCGAGACGTCGCCGACGCTGTATCGGCGGGCGGCCTCGAGGCCGGTGTCGTCCATCGTGCTCGAGATGCGCTCGACCTTGGCGCCCTCCATCATGACGAGCGGGCGGCCCGCGTTCACGCTGCCGGCGTGGCGGTCCATGTAGTCGCGCTCGATCTTCTGCATCGCCTCGGCGGACAGCTTGCCTGGATGCACGATGGCGATCTTCGGGTTGCCGGCGTTCTCGAACGACTTGAGCGCCATCTGCTCCTGGGCGGCGAGCAACTGCAGCGACGTGCGGCACAGCGCCACCGGCGACTCTCCCCACAGGCCGTTGAGGCCGGGCGCGCGCAGGTGGAACATGTCCGACATCTGCACCTCGCCGTACACCGCGGTCTTGTAGACGGGCCGCGCGCCGGACGTGTCGAGGGACACGCTCTCGGGCTCGAGCGGGATCAGCTCGAGGAGCTCGCCGCCGCGCGTGCGGTTGATCGCCGCGAACGCGTTCCCGTAGAGCAGCACCTGCATGGTGAGCGTGCGCCGCAGCTCGAAGGACGACATGTACGGGCTCGGCGAGCGGAGCAGCGAGTCGGCGCCGCCGTTCGAAACCTCGAGCTCGATGCGGGCGATGTCGCCAGCGATCAGCGTCACCGCCCTGTACACCGGCGTATAGCGGAGCGCCGTCAGAGGTCCGATGTACGGCAGCGCCGAGGGCGCGCCCGACACATAGGTCGACGACCACGGACCGACGAACATGCGATTGAGGAGGGATCGCAGCACGCGGTGATTGTCGCGCGCCCGTCAAACACGGGACCGATCCAAATCACAAATCCTCATAGCCGCTGCGCGTCTGTCCGCCCCACGCGTGCAGGCCCATGATCGCGGCAACGAGCGGGTCGACGATCGACTTGTTCTTG
>Ga0208788_1000622_pt1 | contig 17317 bp, 14 predicted proteins | sample Wag4_2014_7_11_3_FD_187363 | JGI IMG/M metagenome (GOLD analysis project Ga0208788, IMG submission 187363) | Fresh water mixed with fracking chemicals microbial communities from Ohio, USA - Utica-2 Time Series FC 2014_7_11 (SPAdes) (version 2) ...
ATCCACCCGGCTGTCGATGAATCTCGGTGTTACCGATGGGCGGCGGAATAGCCAAACCAGGACTGAGCGTCAAAGAGCCACGAGTCGCAGACGAAGATCGTAACGCCTCATATCGACGCTCGACCCAGGGTAACACTCGCGCCACTGTGCGCTCGATCGCATCCCACATCATGGTTTGGGAGTGATGCGTCAACACAGCCCAGAGTTTGAACTCGTTACGCTGCGCGAGAGGAGTCGCAACCTCACGACGATGAGTCGGCGCCTCAGCCTGCGTCGATGTGATCGAAGGCAGAACCTCTGCGCGATACGAATCTCTCACTCGCTGCTGCGCTCGCCCATTGGCGAGCAACTTGAGACTCAAGACAAATTCCTGCCGCGCGAGTTCGTCACGATTGGGGGTATACAAAGTCTGCGTACTCATCGAGCTGCACTCCGTCAGCGAGGTGTCACCGTCATCAGCCAACTTGGGTAGAGACCACGAGGATTATCACCGAAGCCTTGCACACGCTTCGAGACGAGGCGACGACCGACCAAATAATAAACGGGAGCCACCGGCATGTCAGCGAGTGCCAGAGCCTCTGCCTCGCGCAACTTCGCCGCGCGACGTTCGATATCGACTTCAGCCGAAGCCTCGGCCAGCAGCGCATCAAAAGCAGGATTGGCATAACCCGAGGTGTTCACGCCCACGGCTGAACCAGCAGAAAGCAAGCGCTCGAGGTAGGCATGAGGATCGCTCGCTGCTGCGAGCCACACCGAACGTGTGCTGTCGAAATTACCCACGCCTACATCAGCGAAGAGCGCCTTGGTTTCTTTGGACTGCAAATCCACTTTCACGCCCGCTCGCGACCACATCGTACCGATCGCCACGGCCACTTTGCGATTCAGGTCGGTGCTCGGAAACGCGAGTCGCAAGCTCAAGGGCTTGCTCGGCCCATAGCCCGCGGCCGCCAATAGCTTGCGCGCCTCGGTAACCCGACGCGTCTCGGGCCACTTGGCAAAATCGGGCGTCGCCGCGGCGCTGTAGTTGAGGACGCCGGGCGGCACGTACGAGAACGCCCCGACACCCGGAAAACCGATGATGTTGCGAGCGATCACTTCACGCTCGATCAACATCGCAAGCGCTCGCCGTACGCGCACATCGGCTGTCGGGCCACGCTTGACGTTGAACACGACGACTTCGTTGGCGATACCACGACCCAAACGCAAAGACTCGCCGTGCCGCTGACGCAGCTCTGCCGTACGCTCAGGCGGTACGACCAAAATCAGATCGAGCTCACCTGCGTCGAAACGTCGAACCAAGGTCGCAGGATTACCGAGCGGATAGTGAAAGACACCATCGAGACGCACTCGCGAGGCGCCCCAAAAATTAGCGTTACGCGTCAATTCCACGTGTGCGTTGGGACGCCAATCTTTGAGAACGAACGCGCCGTTACCCACGAAGTTACCCGGTCGCAACCAGGCGGTGCCGTGTTTCTCGATCACATGACGCGGCGCCGGCATGGCCGAAGACATGATGACGTCCGTGAAATACGGCGTTGGATTCTCAAGCTCGATGACGAGGGTATCGACTCCGACCGCGCGCACCGCCAGCCGCTCGATTGGCATCGCACCGGTTGCGATGGCACGCGCGTGCTTGATCGGAAAGAGTCTCGAAGCCAAGGGAAACGCCGTTTTCGGATCGAGCATCCGCTGAAACGACCAAACCCAGTCCGTCGCAGTTAGGGGTCGACCATCAGACCAGCGGGTATTCGGACGCAGTTTGAAGGTGTAGGTCTTGCCGTCCGCGCTCACCGTCCACGACTCGGCGCTGCCTGGCATCGGCCGCCCGTTCATGCCGGGAGTCGTCAATCCCATGAACAAATCGAGCACGATCAGCTGCTCGCCCGGCAGAGAGACTTTGTGAGGATCGACGGTGGCGGGGTCGTCGGTACCGACGCGATGGAGAATGCGCTCGGCCGCGACCGCAGAAACCGGGGATAAAGCGAGGCCGAGCGACGCGAGCGCTAGCCAGAACAAGGCAAATTGCCGACGGATGAACCGTCCCATGCGTCTCCCGAAGCGTGCAAGCCGGGCAAGAAAAATGGCGCGCCCGGAGAGATTCGAACTCCCGACCCTCAGGTTCGAAGCCTGATGCTCTATCCAACTGAGCTACGGGCGCGTGTGCGCAGTCTAGCACCTGTCGCGCTGAGCCCTTAAAATCGATCGCGTCCGGCGCGGGGTCGCCGAGGGGTCCTACATCATGAAGACGATCGTTTCACTCGCCATCGCTGCCGCTTTGTCGGTGGCTCCCGCTTACGCCGCTTGCACCTATCCGAAAGCACCGGCTGCCATTCCCGATGGCGGCACTGCCAAGCTCGAGGAAATGCTGGCTGCTCAGAAAGCCGTCAAGGCTTTCGATGCGGACATTACCGCCTATCAGAGCTGCCTCGAGTCCGAGCACAACGCCGCCGTTGCTGCCAACCCGGAACTCACCGAAGAGCAGAAGAACGAACGCTTGAAGATTTTGGCGCAGAAGCAGAATGCCGCCGTCGATGACGCCCAGTCGTGGGCCGATCGCCTGAACGCGCAGATCCGCGTCTACAAGGAAAAGAACGCCAAGAAGTAACGGCTTCCGCCACAGGGCGGGTTGCCGTAGATACGTGCCGGGATACACTCCCGGCATGATCTCCCCTTCGCAAGCCGAACACCTCATCGAGCAGCAGTTAACCTGCCTGCCGATCGAGTCATTGCCCCTCGTGCAATGCGTGGGGGCCGTGCTGCGCGAAAATATCTACGCCGAACGCGACCACCCTCCGTTTGATCGAGTGTCGATGGATGGCATTGCGATCAACAGCTCAGCCATCGCAACCGGCCAAAGAGATTTTCTGATCCAAGGCATTCAGGCGGCGGGAGACGAGCCGCTCAGCCTGCTGAGTCCTCAGCATGCGATCGAAATCATGACCGGCGCCGTTCTACCTCAGGGCTGCGACGCCGTGATTCCGATTGAGCAGATCCAGATTGTCGATGGCCGAGCGACTGTGTCGGAGGGGATTCGAATCACCGCGCGCTCCAACGTGCACTCGCGCGGCTCTGATTGCCTGCAAGGCACGGCGCTCTTACACGCGGGCATTCGACTCGGTGCGCCTGAGGTTGCTATCGCTGCGGGTGCTGGCATGGCTCGCATTCGCGTCAGCGCTGAACCGACGATCAGCGTGATCTCGACGGGTAACGAGCTAATCGAACCGGGCGACCCTATCGAGCCGCACCAAATTCGTCGCTCGAACGTCTACGGCATCGTCGCCGCATTACGTCGCCGCGGCTTCCAGCGTATCGCCGATGATCATCTTCCTGATGATCTCGAAGCGCTACGACGACGTTTGCGCGTGCACCTCGATACCCACGACGTCGTGATCCTCTCGGGCGGCGTCTCGATGGGAAAGTTTGATCTCGTACCGCAAGCACTCGCAGATCTTGGTGTGCGCGAAATCTTCCATAAAGTTTCACAACGACCGGGCAAACCCATGTGGTTCGGTATCGCTCCATCCGGTACCGCCGTCTTTGCGCTACCGGGCAATCCGGTTTCCACCTTGGTGTGCCTTGCGCGCTATGTGATCCCCGGCTTGTATGCAGCCATGGGCGAGTCGACGCGCCGAGTCGAGAAAATCGCGCTCTCCGAGAGCGTGACCGTCACGCCTGCACTCACCTACTTCATGCCAGTGGCCATCAGCATCGATGAGTGGGGCCGCCCTTGGGCTGCGCCGCGCCCCACCAACGGTTCGGGTGACTATGCGGCACTGAGTGCCACCGATGGCTTCGTCGAGCTACCGCCGGGCCCCAATGAATATCCGAAAGGCTTCGTCACTCGTGTGTATCGCTGGTAAAGATCGATGATGACGTTGATGAAAAACTCAGAGCCGCGCGACCGACTGCAAAGACCGCTGCGCGATTTACGCATCTCGGTGATGGATCGATGTAATTTCCGCTGCCCTTATTGCATGCCGCAAAGTGTCTTCCACGACGGCTATCGATTTTTAGGATCGAAAGAGCGGCTGTCTTTTGACGAAATTTTGCGCATCACCCGTATTGCCGCCGGTCTCGGTCTAAAAAAAATCCGTATCACCGGTGGCGAGCCCTTGTTGCGACCCAATCTGGCGGAGCTCATCGGCGATCTTGGGGCAATCGAGGGCATCGACGACATCGCTCTCACCACCAACGGCATCTTGATTGCAAAGTATGCGACGGAATTGAAGGCAGCTGGCCTCTCTCGTATTACCGTGAGTCTCGACAGTCTCGATCCGGCGGTATTCGCTGCCATGAGTGGTGGCTATGACGGCGTCACGCAGGTGCTCGATGGCATCGAAGCGGCACGCGCAGCCGGTCTCACGCCGATCAAGGTCAACACGGTCGTGCAACGTGGCGTCAACGACCACACGGTGCTCGATCTGATCGAGCATTTTCGCGGCACGGGTGTGATCGTGCGCTTGATCGAGTTCATGGACGTCGGCAATCGCAATCAATGGCAAGAATCGCTAGTGGTGCCATCAGCCGAACTCGCCGCACGCATTCATGCACGCTGGCCGCTAGCGCCGCTACCCTCCAACTATTCGGGAGAAGTCGCCGAGAGACGTGCGTTTGCGGATGGTTCAGGTGAGATCGGTTTCATCTCATCGGTGTCGCAACCCTTCTGTGGAACTTGCTCGCGCGCGCGGCTCGCGTCGGATGGCAAGTTGTACACCTGTCTCTTTGCGACCCTAGGCACCGATCTGCGTACTCCCTTGCGCGCAGGAGTCAGCGACGAGGAGCTCACGAGCCTGTTACGCGGAATCTGGGAAAATCGACTCGATCGTTACAGCGAGCAGCGAGCGGAGTTAGGCTCTCGTGCCGAACAAAAAGTAGAGATGTTCCACGTAGGCGGATGATCATGGCGATTTCACGTTCAAAGAAAAAAACCTCACGCAGTGGTCTCACCCACCTCGACGCCAAGAACAGACCGACGATGGTCGACGTCAGCGATAAGTCGAACTCGAGCCGCGAGGCCACAGCCGAGGCGGTGGTCAAGCTACCAAAGCACGTCGCGAGTGCCCTCATCGCGAGCGGGCATCGAACACACAAAGGGCCCGTCTTTGACACGGCCATCATCGCGGCAGTGCAAGCGGTGAAGCGTACCCATGAGCTCATCCCCTTCTGTCATCCGCTGCCGATCGATCACTGCGATGTCGATATCGATTCCGACCGACAAGGCCTCGTCCGTATTCGTTGTACTGTCCGCACGGTGCATCGCACGGGTGTCGAAATGGAAGCAATGACGGGCGTCACGGTGGCTGCGCTGACGATTTACGATATGTGTAAAGCGCTCTCGCACGATATCCGTATCGGCTCTGTGCGACTACTTGCCAAGCGTGGCGGCAAGCGCGATTTTCGACGGCGATGACGACACCACCCATTTTCGGTCTCGTGCTTGCGGGCGGTCGTAGCTCACGCATGCACCGCGACAAAGCGGGCCTCGTTTATCACGGGCAGAGCCAACTTGATCGCACGATGGAGTTGCTCGAACCGCTCTGCAGCGAACGATTCGTGTCGGTGCGAGCCGATCAGACCAAGGATCCGCTGCGATCACGCTATGCACAAATAGTCGATCAAGATGCCGATCTCGGGCCGCTCGCGGGCATCTTAGCGGCCCAAGCCCACATGCCGACAGCGGCGTGGCTCATCGTCGCTTGCGATCTACCGAGACTCGACGCTGCAACGTTGCAGCAATTGATCACACGACGCGATCCAAGTCGGCTAGCCACCGCATTCAAGTCGAGCATCGACGGATTACCCGAACCGCTGTGCGCCCTCTACGAACCCGCCTCGGCGCCGGCGCTCGCGGCCTACGCCGCAGGCGGCGGACGCTGCCCGCGAAAATTTCTCTTAAAGCACGATGTAGCACTGTTCGAGCTCGCGAGCAGTCACGCTCTCGACAACGTGAATTCGAGCGCAGAATATTGGCAGACCATGGATCAGCTGACACCCGACAGTTCACGGCAACAACGCTCGGTGCGTGTTCAATACTTCGCCATCCTGCGCGAGCAGTCGGGACTGCGTGAAGAGCAAATCGACACGATCGCGTGCAACCCGGGCGAACTCTACGACGAGCTTCGTGCGCGACACGGCTTCACGCTCGATCGCAGCGCACTGCGCGTTGCCGTCAACGAAGAATTCGGCGCTTGGGATCAGCCACTGCTCGCGGGTGACTCGATCGTGTTCATTCCGCCCGTCGCGGGAGGTTGACTCGCCGATGGCGGACTTCGAGTTCAGTTCCCATAATCTCGATACCCTCGCCCTGCGACGCTCGCTCGAGGATCCTGCCTGCGGTGGTTATGCCGCCTTCGAAGGCTGGGTGCGCAATCTCAACGAGGGTCGCGAAGTGCGGCACCTCGAATACGAAGCCTTCGAGACCCTCGCGGTTCGTGAGGGTGAACGGATCATCGAAGAAGCCCGCGTGAAGTTTGGTGTCACGAACGCGCGCTGCGTCCATCGGATCGGCGATCTACCGCTTGGCGAAATTGCGGTCTGGGTCGGCGTTAGTGCGCCCCATCGCGATGAGGCGTTTCGCGCCTGTCGCTACATCATCGATGAAGTCAAACATCGAGTTCCGATTTGGAAAAAGGAACACTACGTCGATGGCGATTCAGGCTGGGTGAACTGCGAGCGCTGTGCAGCCGATGCAAACGCCACCGCATCCGCGAGCCATGCACATGAGGATCACCATGGGCATCGCCACGAGCACCATCACGGTCACCATCACGGTCACCATCACGAACATCACCACGAGCGTGTGCAGGCGCCCGATTACTCCCGCCAAATGGCGCTGCCTGAGGTTGGCTCCGAGGGTCAACAGCGCCTGCAGGCCGCTCGCATTGGCGTCATTGGTGCAGGCGGTCTTGGGGTGCCGGTACTTCAATACTTGGCCGGCGCAGGTGTCGGCGAACTGGTCATCGTAGATGGTGATCGGCTCGAAGCCTCGAATCTACATCGACAAACGTGGTACGCCATCGCCGACTGCGGCCAAATGAAAGCCTCATTGGCGGCCGCGCGAGTGCAAGCCTTGAATCCCGAGGTCAAGGTCACCGCGCACACCGAACGACTGACGGCAAGCTCAGCAGAGACTCTGCTCGCCGGCTGCGACCTGATCCTCGACTGCACGGACAATTTCAGCACCAAGTTTTTACTCAATGACCTCGCGCACCAACTCGGCAAGCCCGTGATCCTCGCGAGCGTTCATCAATACGAAGGTCAACTGCAACTCGTCGATCCTGCGCGCGGGACGAGCTGCCTGCGTTGTGTGTGGCCCGAGGCTACGCGCGATGGACTGGTCGGAAATTGCGCTGAAGCGGGCGTGCTCGGCCCCGTTCCTGGCGTACTCGGTAGCTTGCAAGCACTCGAAGCACTCAAATATTTGCTCGCGCTGCCGGGTAGCTTGCGCGACGAACTGGTTTTGATCGACTTGCTGACGCTCGCAGTGCGCCGCATCAAAGCAAAACGTGCTGCCGCTTGCGAGACTCGCTGTGACGTTGCTACTAACGTCCTCGCTGAACCATCTACCGACGCGATCGAGTACCTAGATCTTAATACCGCACTCTCCGATGGACTCGTCATCATCGACATTCGCGATGCCGAGGAGATCGATCGCGAGCCTTTGCCGCCAGCGCGCTTGTCTCAGGTCAAAGCGATCGCCATTCCGATGCAAGAAATCTTAAGCGGACGAAACTTGCCCGACGACGGACGCTATCTACTGATCTGCAGTCGCGGCAAACGCAGTCTCGCGACATGCCTGACCCTTCGTGATCGCGGCGTGAAAGAGGTCTACTCGCTGCGCGGTGGCGCTCAGGGTCTGATCTGACCCGCGCCACGCACGACGTATTTGTAGCTCGTCAACTGTTCAACACCCACCGGTCCGCGCGCATGGAAGCGATCGGTGGAAATACCAATCTCAGCGCCCATCCCGAACTCGCCACCATCGGCGAATTGCGTCGATGCATTGTGTAGAACGATGGCGCTATCGACGGCGTTCAAAAAACGCTCGGCTGTGGCTGCATTGGCAGTGACGATGGACTCGGTATGTGACGAACCGTAGCGACCAATATGCTCGATGGCCGCATCCACGCCATCGACCACTCGCACGGCAATGATCGCGTCGAGATATTCCGTCGACCAATCCTGCGTGGTGGCGGCTTTGACTCGCGCATCCACGCGTTGCACCTGCTCATCACCGCGGACCTCGCAGCCGGCATCAAGCAGCGCCTGCACGAGCGGGGCAAGATGCGTCTGAACGGCCGCGCGATCCACCAATAAAGTCTCGGCTGAACCACAAACACCCGTCCGGCGCAGCTTCGCGTTCAAAGTAATCGCGATCGCCATCGGAAGATTGGCATCGCGATCCACATAGACGTGGCAGTTACCGTCGAGGTGTCCGATCACCGGTACGCGAGCCTCCTGCTGCACGCGCGCGACCAAGCTCTTGCCGCCGCGCGGCACGATAACGTCGATGTAGTCCGTCATCGACGAGAGCAAATAACCCACCGCCGCTCGATCGGTGGTCGGCACGAGTTGAATAGCCGCCTCTGGCAAGTGAGCCGCCTTGAGACCTGCGACCAAGGCCGCATGGATCGCGGCGCTCGAGTGCGAGCTCTCCGAGCCGCCTCTCAAGACTACGGCGTTACCCGATTTCAGACACAACGCGCCCGCATCGGCCGTCACGTTCGGGCGACTCTCGTAGATGATGCCGATGACGCCGAGCGGTACTGCGACCCGCGCGATGCGCAGCCCATTGGGCCGATCCCATTCGGCGAGCACTCGACCGACCGGATCTGGCAGGCGGGCGATTTCCTCGAGACCGCGGGCCATCGCTTCGACCCGCGACTGATCGAGACGCAATCGATCGAGCATCGCCGCACTGAGATTTTTCTGCTCCGCAGCTTGCATATCCTTGGCATTGGCCGCAAGGATCTGCGCCGCTCGACTGCGCAGCTCGGTCGCCGCTGCGAGCAAAGCGGCATCTTTTTGTTCGCGCGTCGCTGCAGCGAGAATCGGCTGTGCGGCGAGAGCCGCTTCACCGAGCGAATTCATCAAGGCCGCCAAATCGGCATTCGCCGTCATTGTGCTCATGGCAATACCAAATCGTCGCGGTGAATGAGTTCGTCACGCCCAGTGAAACCGAGGATCGCCGGAATGTCGGCACTACGTCGACCGATGATGCGTGCTGCATCGGCATCGGAGTAAGCAACGATGCCTCGCGCAACCTCGCGCCCCTCACCGTTCTGCACACTCACGGTATCGCCGCGCTCGAACCGACCGCGCAGCGCCGTCACACCGGCGGGCAGCAAACTCTTACCCGAACGCAACGCACGCTCAGCACCTGAGTCGATGATCAACGCACCGACCGGCTTCAACGCACCAGCGATCCATTGCTTTCGCGCCGCCACCGGAGTCGCGGCGGGCCTAAACCACGTACACCGAGCTCCCTGCTCGATACGACGAACGGGGTGACGCGGCGCACCGGCTGCGATACAAAAATGCGCACCGGCTGCCACCGCAATCTTGGCGGCTACGATCTTGGTCGTCATGCCGCCGCTACCCACATCGGATGCCGACCCCCCGGCCATCGCCTCGATGGCCGGAGTGATCTCACGCACCAACGGAATGAACTCGGCTGTCGCATCGCGATTGGGATCTGCGGTGTAGAGCCCATCGATATCCGAGAGCAAGAGCACACAATCAGCGCTGATCATCTGTGCTACACGAGCGGCCAAGCGATCGTTATCACCGTAGCGAATTTCTGCTGTGGCGACCGTATCGTTCTCGTTGATGACAGGCACGGCGCCGCGCTCGAGCAAGGCGTTGAGTGTGGCGCGCGCGTTCAGATAACGACGACGTTGCTCACTATCCTCAAGTGTCAACAGAATCTGCGCCACCGGCAGATCCGACTGCTCGAGCAGTTCTTTATAAGCGTGGGCCAATCGAATCTGACCGACGGCTGCGGCGGCCTGACTCTCCTCGAGGCGCAAAGGCCCCTTGGGCAAACCGAGATGTCGACGGCCAAGGGCAATCGCACCCGACGATACGAGGACCACTTCCTTGCCCTGTTTGCGTAACCGCACAACATCGGCCACCAAGGTCTCGAGCCACGCTCGATTGAGACGACCGGTCGCCGAATCGACGAGCAATGCCGAGCCGACCTTGATGACCACACGACGAGCGCGCGTCAAGGGTGTCGGGGACGATACGTTTTGGGAACGAACGGCCATGGAGGGCTCCTGATCGCGTGGCACTATAGTTGAGACTCGAAGTAAAATCCGCAACCTAGATCCACTTCCTCCGCGCCGAGGTGATTTCCGTGAGCAGAGACAACGAACCCGTCAAGGGCCAGTGGTACGAGAACGTCGAAGAGGAAGAGACCTTTCGTGTCCTGTCCGTCGATGAGGATGCCGAGATCGTCGAGATCGAATATCTCGACGGCGAAATCGAAGAACTCGATCTCGAAGAGTGGCATGAACTCGACCTCGAACTGACCGATGAGCCGGAAGGCTGGTCGGATGAAGATGACGAGGACGACGAAGACTGGGACGAAGACGAAGAGGAAGAAGAAGAAGACGACGACGAGGATGACGATTGGGACGAGGACGAAGACGAGGATGACGATTGGGAAGACGACGACGGTCGTGAACGGTAAGCCTCGTTCGTGAGTGACGGCCTCGATAGCTGGTACCACGAAAAAGAGTCAGCTTGGCTCTATCGGCGGGTTGCGGATTGCGAACCCGACCCGCTGAAGAGCCAACTGTTTCGCAAACTCGGCGACGCCGCCGAAGATCAAGCGCGCAAATGGGAAGCGCTGCAACCCGAACGTCAGTTCGAATTTCTTCCCTCGATGCGCGCGCGCGTGGTCGCAGCGCTCGTCACGCGAATAGGCCCACGAGCAGCGCGGCACGTGCTCGCTGCCATGAAGCTGCGCGGTCTCTCCGTTTACACCTCAACCGGCGCGCCCGGCCACGTGATGCCGACCTCCGTCTCGCAAGTGGGCGAGCGACATCGCGGCGTCTCGGGCGGCAATTTGCGAGCCACGGTCTTTGGCATCAATGACGGCTTGGTATCGAATGCCGCACTCGTCATGGGTGTTGCAGGCTCAGGCGCCGCGCCCTCCATCGTGTTGATGACCGGCACAGCAGGTTTGTTAGCGGGCGCGTTATCGATGGCCGCAGGTGAGTACGTCTCGGTGCGATCGCAGCGCGACATGTACGAATACCAAATTGCCCTCGAGAAAGAAGAGCTCGCCGAATATCCCGACGAAGAGGCCGAAGAGCTCGCGTTGATTTATGAAGCTCGCGGCATGAATCTCGAACAAGCACGCGCCTTCGCCCGATCGCTGCTTGCCAATCCTGACCACGCGCTCGATGTGCTCGCCCGCGAAGAGTTGGGACTGAACCCGGACGATCTGGGCTCGCCGATCGGCGCCGCCTCCTCCTCGTTCTTGGCGTTCGCTCTCGGCGCAGTCATTCCTTTGCTACCTTTTTTGATCGGACTGCGAGCCGACACCGTCATGGCATGGACGATCGGCATCACCGCCATCGCGTTGGCCGCGGTTGGTCTTTTGATCAGCCTCTTCACGGGGCGCAACGCGTGGCTCGGTGCCGCGCGCATGGTGGCGATCGGTGGTGGCGCCGGTGTCATCGCCTGGCTAGTCGGTAACTGGCTTGGAGTAGCGCTCGGCTAAGTGACCGCGCTGCGGCGCGCGCGACCCCCCATCCTCAACGACGTGGCACCCCTGCACTAGCCTTCGGTTTGGGGGTCCTATGTCCGTCAACCGTCGTCAATTTCTCACTCACTCCGCGCTCGCTGCCGGCGCTGCCTTGGCGTTGCATCACGGTGCAGCCATGGCAGACGCGTTGTCGCGCCCCTATCGACGCATCGAAGACGTTTGGCGCAAAAAGTGGACTTGGGATCGTGTAGCGCACGGCACCCACGGCACCAACTGCGCCGGCACCTGCGCCTTCAACGTCTACATTCGTAACGGCGTCGTTTGGCGCGAAGAGCAACAAGCCGAGTACGAGCGTTCGGGCACGCCCGATGTGCCGGATTACGGCCCACGCGGATGCAACAAGGGTTTGCGGCACGCACGTTACATGTACGGCAAGCAGCGCGTGCTGTACCCGATGAAACGCGTCGGCAAGCGTGGCGAAGGCAAATGGCAGCGTATTTCCTGGGATCAAGCTACGCGCGAAATCGCCGAGAAATTCATTGACGTGGCCGTCAAGCACGGACCGGATTCGATCACCTTGGGTAGCGGTACGCAGCTCGCGGTGAAGATGGCTTCCTATTCTGCGCTCGCGCGCTTCTCGAATATCACGGGCGTCACCGTCCCCGAGTTTTATTCGGGCGTGGGCGATCTACCCACCGGTTTTTACATGACCACCGGCCTCACCTACTTGGGTGACACCATGGCCGCTGTGTTCAAGTCGAAGTGTGTGTTGGTTTGGATGGCAAATCCCGCCGTCACACGCATTCCAGACGCGCATTTCTTTTGGGAAGCCAAATACAACGGCACCGAAGTCGTCACGATTTCGCCGGAGTTCACGCCGACGGCGATGCACTCGTCGAAGTGGTTGAACATCAAACCCGGCACCGACACGGCGCTTGCGATGGCGATGGTTCACACCATCATCGACGAAAAACTCTACGACGCAGCCTACATTCGCGAGCAGACCGACCTTCCCTTCCTCGTTCGTGAAGACAACGGCGAATTCCTGCGCGCCGAAGATCTGAATCTCGTCGACATGCTCGCGGTGCGTGAGAACGTCTTCTATCTTTGGGATCAAAAAACCCGCCGCATGGTGCAAGCACCCGGCACCGGTGCCGCCGAAGCGCCGGTCGGACGTCGACGACGCAAGTTCGAGACGATTGCACTTGGCAACATTGAGCCTGCGTTAGAGGGTCGATGGACCGTTCAAACCCGCACCGGAAAAGTCGCGGTCACCACGGTATTCGCGCTACTTAAAAAACGTTCTGCAGAACACAGCCCGGAAAAAATGTCCGACGAAACCGGGCTCAATCCGAACGCGATGCGCACCGTGGCGCGCGAGTTTTCCAAAGCGGGCAAGCAAGCCATGATTTATGCCGGCTTTTCGGCCTGCAAATGGTTACACGGCGACATCCTGCAGCGCGCGATGGTTTTGCTCTGCGCACTCACCGGCGCCACAGGACACGAAGGTGGTGGCGTGCAGATGGCCAATGGCCCGAAGTCGCGCGGCATCACCTCGTTTGCCTTTGCCGGGGTGGGTGCAGCCTCGCGTGTGGTCGCATCGACGCTGTGGGACTACGACCACGGCAAGATGAAGCAGCTCAACGAGAAGATCTACGGCAAGAAACTCGCCGATGAGTTCGACTCGCACTACCAGCACAGCCTGAAAGAAGACTGGTTCCCGCAATACGGTAAAAACGGCTGGAAGATGGGCATCTTTGCCGGCGAGAACGGCGCCAACTGGCGCGCGTCGGGCAATCGCTGGCGCACGGAAGCCTTCGAAAAACTCGAGATGATCGTAGCGTTGGTTCCCGATGCCGGGATCACGATGCACCATGCGGATATCGTGTTGCCGATCGCGCACCACTACGAGCGCGCGGACATCATGCTGCAGTCGCGTCACCCCTACGTGCAGGTGCTTGACCGAGCGGTCAAACCTTTAGGTGAAGCGGTCGATGATTTCGAAGCTCTCCGTCGAGTCTCGGCGGCCATTAGCGCCATCGCTCGCGAGAAAGGCACACCCGCCATCAAAGACGACGTCGATGGGCGCACTTTCCGGCGCGATCTGAAGCGTACGCTCGAGCTCTACACCATGGATGGTGCGATCAAAGATTCGCGCGACATCGTGCAATTCATCATCAATGCGACGCCTGGCATCCCGAAAATGAGTTTCGCGGAGTTGGCAGCCAAGGGCATCGTTCGCGTCGATGAGTCACGCGGCAGTACGGTATGGAATTCGGACGAGAGCCCTTTTCATGCGGACATCGCCGAATCCGTACACGAGAAACGTCCGTATGAAACTCTGACCGGACGCCAGCAGTTCTACATCGATCACGAGTGGTTCCTGAAGTTCGATGAAGCCTTGCCGATCTATCATCCGCCGCTGAAGCAAAAAGGCTATCCGCTACAGATGACCATGGGTCATGCGCGTCACGGCATCCACAGCATGTGGCGCGACGATTCGTTCCTCGTCTCTTTGCAGCGCGGTGAGCCCGATATCTACGTCAATCCCGACGATGCGACAGCACGTAACGTACGCGACGGTGATTTGATCGAGGTGTTCAACGACAGTGGCAGCTTCATCTGCATGGCGCACGTGTCCGCAGGCATCATGCCTGGAACCGTTTACATGTATCACGGCTGGGATCCCACCATGTTCCGCGGTCGGCAAAACTTTGCGGCTGTGATTCCGACAGCGGGACTCGTCAAACCCACTTCGGTCGCGGGTGATTATGGTCACCTCGGCTACCGAGTGCTTGCCTACGCACCGAATCAGACCTATCGCGATTTCACTTGCAACTTCAAGTTGCATTCGCGCGGCAAGGTGACCGCGGCCAAAGTTCGTATCGCCTAAGCCGCGCCATGAACGCCGCTATCGATAACGCTACACCCGACGCCGACGCCAAGCTCGTCGCGATGGCGCGTGCAGAAATGTACGCCGGGCTCTCGCGCTTACTGGCCTCGCCCGAGCAAGCAATCGCGACCGCTTGGGTCGATCACGTGATGATTATCGAGCGCCTTCTGATGGCCGATGAAGCGCTGTCGGTCGATGGCAATCGCATCGCTGAACTCTTTGCACTCTCTCAAGCGGCGGATCTCGAGGCGAGCGCGGAGTCGATCGCAGCCGCGGTGGGCGCCAGCTACGGCGCGCTATTCGAGGTGGGCGATCGTGGGCCGCCCCTTGCCATCCGCGAAGAGCTCGCGCCTCACGCGAATGCGGCGGCCAAAGAAGAAGTCGCGCGTTTTTACGAACACTTCGGCTATCGCTTGGGCGACGACTACGCTTGGCGTCCGGACCATCTATCGGTGTTGCTGGAGTTCATGCACTTTCTCAGTTGGCATGAATCGCAAAGCGACGATCTGGCGTTAATTACTGGCCTGCGCGCCGCTCAGCGTGACTTTTGTCAACGTCATCTCGCTTGGTGGGTGGGCGATCTCGCCGACCTCGTTGCAAGCCGGGACGATGCACATCCGTTGCTGCAGGCGAGCCTGCGCGCAACCAAAGATTTCATTGCAGTCGAACTGCAGAGCTTGGGGGATTGAACTCGATGGGCCGTCAGATATCGATGGTGATGGATCTGAATAAATGCATCGGCTGCCAAAGCTGCACCGTGGCATGTAAAACGCTGTGGACCAGCGGCGAGGGAATGGAAAACATTCTCTTTAATAATGTCGAAACCAAGCCGGGTCCGGGCTATCCGAAGAATTGGGAACAGGTCAATGGCGGTTTCCGAAACGGTCAACTGCAGATGCCGCCGCTGATCGATGCCAAGGACTATGGCGGAGAAAAGCCGCTGAACTTTGACGAAGTCTATTTCGAGGGTAAGTCGGATCGTCTGCAACAAAAAGGCGATATGGGCTACGGCGCGAACTGGGATGAGGATACGAGCTCAGGCACCTACCCCAACAACTATCACTTCTACTTGCCGCGCCTTTGTAATCACTGCACCAACCCGGCGTGCCTGAAAGCTTGTCCGACGCAAGCGATCTACAAGCGCGAAGAAGACGGCATCGTCGTTCTGGACGAAGACAAGTGCCAGGGCTTTCGCAAGTGCAATCAGGCCTGCCCTTATAAAAAGGTCTACTTCAATTTCGTCACCAAGAAGTCGACCAAGTGCATCTTTTGCTTTCCGCGCATCGAGCAGGGCGTTGCCCCCGCCTGTGCGCGCCAATGCCCGGGTCGTCTGCGCTTCGTGGGTTTTCTCGACGATGAGAACGGTCCGATCCACAAGCTCGTCTATCAATGGAAAGTCGCGCTACCGTTGCACCCGGAATACGGCACCGAACCGAACGTGTTTTATGTTCCGCCCATTCTCGCCGCCTCATTTGATGAGAATGGCGACTTTGCCGAGAACCCGCGTATCCCGATGAGTTATCTACGCTACTTGTTCGGCGACAAGGTCGACGACGCCTTGATCACGCTCCTCAATGAAATGGAGCGCCGCAAGGAAGGCAAGAAGTCGGAGTTGATGGATTTGCTGATCGCTGCCGATTGGAAGCAGCTCTTTGGCATTCCGGTCGTGAAGTACGCCTGAGGATCGCATGTCCGCCGAGACACCCCCCGTCGCCCCTGCCACTCCGCCCATCAGCCTTGGGCGACGCCGCCTTGTGCTCTCCGCTTTGCTGCTGGCGACGGTGCTCGCGAGTCTCGACTCGAGTTTTGTCCCGATCGCCTTCCCGGACATCATCGACAAACTCGACACCAGCACGAGCGTGGTCGTTTGGGTGGCGCTCGGCTATCTCATTTCGGCCACGGGGTTAATGCTGCTCTCTTCGCGGCTCTCTGCCTTCATCGGGTCTGATCGCGTCTTCCAACTCGGCGTGTTCATCTATTCGATGGCGATGATCGCCTGCACTTGGGCGCCCGATATCCAAACGCTGATTGCGCTGCGAGTCGTACAAGGCGCAGGCATGGCGCTCTTTCTGCCCATCACCTTTTCTTTGGCCGCCGAACTTTATCCGCCGGCGGAGCGCACGAAGGCGCTTGGCATCATGCAAGCGGGCAACTCCGTGGGCTTCGTGCTCGGCCCGATCTTCGCTGGTTGGCTTTTGGATGCTTACGATTGGCGCGCACTCTTCGGCACTCGCATTCCTCTGGCCTTGCTCGCCATCGCGGGTTCCTTCCTGATCACCGATGCTAAACATCGGGCACGCGGTGCGGTCAAACAAGACTGGGATCTTGCCGGTGCGTTTTTATTGACCCTCGCGATCTTCGGCATGCTCTTTGGCCTTAACCGATTACCGGTTGAGGACAATCATCGCGACCTCTTGGTGTGGGCGATCACTGCCGGTGGTTTCGCCTCGCTGTATTTGTTCATCCGTCACGAGGGTCGGGCCAAACTGCCGTTGATTGATCTGTCGCTCTTTCGCGAGAGCCGCGAGTTCACTCGCGCCTGCATCGCCTTCACGGCCTATTTCGCAGCCCTACCCGTACAACTCTTCGTGCTGCCCTTGGTGCTCATCAGTGCCATGGAGTTCAGCGCCTGGGATACCGGCATGACGCTCGCCGTGATCGCCGTGTCGACCACGCTCATCAGCCCGGCAGCGGGCAAGCTCGCCGCT
>Ga0208788_1000623_pt1 | contig 17308 bp, 14 predicted proteins | sample Wag4_2014_7_11_3_FD_187363 | JGI IMG/M metagenome (GOLD analysis project Ga0208788, IMG submission 187363) | Fresh water mixed with fracking chemicals microbial communities from Ohio, USA - Utica-2 Time Series FC 2014_7_11 (SPAdes) (version 2) ...
CGCGGGCGATGAGGGCTGGACGCACGGCTCGATCGGTGACACGACGAGCCTCGCGGACGACTGGCAGCGCGAAACGCCGGCTGGTGACACGGGCACGGGCTGGACGGATCCGTCCAATGCCTACAGCCCGAGCAACGCGTGGGGTACGGACATGGGCAACGGCACCACCAGCTCGACGGTCAACGGCGCCTATGCCGCGAACGCGCACATGTACCTGCGTACGCCGGTCATGAACGCCAGCAACGCCTCGGGCGTCAAGCTGTACTTCAAGCGTTGGCTCTCGGTGCAAGCCTCGGGCAGCGACCAAGCGCGCATCTTGGTGAACGGCACGCAGGTCTACATCAACCCGACCACGAACTTCGCCGACACCTCGTGGACCTCGCAGGTGATCGACATCTCATCGATCGCGGATGGCAATCCGAACTTGCAGATCGACTGGCGCTTGCGTTCGAACGGTACGACCAACTGGGGCGGCTGGAACATCGATGATGTCGTCGTCAAGTGGATCGAAGCTCTGCCGCCGCCCTGCCCGACACCGACCAACTACTGCGTGGGCGCACCGAACTCGGTGGGACCGGGTGCGATGATGAGCTGGCAAGGCACCGGCAACATCTCGATCAACAACCTCGAGGTGATCGCGGTGGGCTGCCCTGTCAACACCAGCGGCATCTTCTTCTTCGGCAACGGCCAAGCACAGGCACCGTTCGGCAACGGCTTCCGTTGCGTCAGCGGCACTGTGTACCGCTACGCACCGACGGCGACGGACTTCTTGGGCGACGCACGTCAGGTAGTCAATCTCCAGGGCTCGGCTCCGACGACCTTCACCGCCGGTCAGGTCTGGAACTTCCAGTTCTGGTACCGCAACGCGGCCGCAGGTGGCGCGGGCTTCAACCTGTCGGACGGCTTGCGAGTCACGATCTGCCCCTGATCGTCGCAGCCTGATAGCTGCAGCCAGACCTCTGGCTTACACGAACACAACCGGGTTCCGCAGCTGCGGGACCCGGTTGTGTCGTTGAGATGCGTATACTGCGCGATCGAAAGAACCGCGCCATGAACATCTCTACCGCACTTGGACTGAGTCTTGCCCTACCGTTCCTACTGGCTGGCAATGTGCCCGCGACACGCTTGGTGTTCGCGCCCGCAGCAGGCACCAGCCTCACCAAAAGCTTCGAGAGCAAGTCCACCCTGACGCTCGACGACATGCAGATGAGTGGCCTGCCTGGTGCAGCGCCCGAAATCGAGATGGACATGAAGATCGACCAGACTTGGTCGGTGATCGATGACTACACCAAGCTGGCCGATGGTCGCCCGAGCGTGCTGGTGCGCACCTTCGATGCGATTGGCTCCAAGGTCGACATGAGCATGTCGATGGAGTTCATGGGCCAAGCCCAAGAGAACTCCACCAATGTGGAGGGCAAGAGCGAACTAGAAGGCAAGAAGGTGGTCTTCACTTGGGACAAGGAGAAGAGTGAGTACACCAAGGCCTTCGATCCCACTGGTCCTGAAGAGAAGCTCCTCGACGGCCTCACCGAAGACGCTGACTTCCGCGCGCTGCTCCCGAACAAGGAAGTGGACGAGAATGACGAGTGGAGCGTAGACCCGAAGGAGTTGTCGGCGGTGTTCAATCCGTGCGGCAATCTCTCGATCGTTCCCGAAGAAAAGGACGGCGAAGACCCGCTCATGGGCAGCAACGGTCTCGACTCGATGTCGGAACTCATGACCGGCATCGAAGGCGAAGCCAAGGCACGCTTCGCCGGCATGCGCGAGGTCGAAGGCCAGTCCTACGCGGTGATTGCAATCGAGTTCAAGGTCAAGTCGCAAGCCGATTTGACAGAGAAGGTCAAAGAGCAGATGGAGTCGTCGGGCCAAGAGCTACCTGTCACCTTGGAAAAGGTCGACATGGAGTGGAACTCGGCAGGCAAGGGCGAACTGCTCTGGAATGTGAAGGACGGACACTTCGTTTCCTTCGAGATGGATGCGGAGACGACGCTGAAGAGCGTGGAAGAGATGTCCATCGATGCGGGTGGTCGTCAAATGTCGTTGACACAAACCCGCAACATGTCGGGCTCGACCGCCTTTGTCGCCAAGGCCAAGTGACACGCTGCACTTCCGCCCGATGCGGATCCTGACGCTCCTCGCGACGCTAGCATTCGCCCTTCCGCTTGCTCCTACAACGAGCGGTGGGGCGATCTATGTGCAGGATGGCACGGACCGTCTTGCGGAGGCCAAAGCTGCGGCGAGCGCTTTGGATTGGCAAACCTGTGCCGATCTGCTCATCGAGGACCTCAAGCGCCGTCCTGGTGACCTTGAACGCCATGAGCTGATGGGGCGCGCGATGCAAGCGCTGGGGCGCTGCGATGAAGCGGCGCACTACTTAGACCTCGCGCTCAAGGAACACGAGAAGGCCGCCCGCGCGGAAGCTGTCAAGGCACTCAAGCCGCTGCTGTACAAGTGCGATGACTTGTCCGATCGGCGTGACAAGTTCCTCGACAAGGCCGCCAAGCTGTTGATCGAAGCTGCGGAGCAGCTCTTTGCTCAAGGCCACGAAGATCGCGCCCTGGAAGTCTTGGTGCGGGCGACACCGCTAGCGCGCGGTGAATTGGGCGCGAGGGCGACTCTGTTGCGCGACAAGCTGGCGGCCGCACGCAGCGAACTGGACTTGGCCAAGGTTGGCGACAGCGACGAAGAGTCCGAGGGCGAAGGCGAGGAGCGGGAAGTGCTCGAGGAGTACTTCCACGAGACGGAACACTACGAGATCCGCGCCAATCTCGAGCCCAAGATCGTCCAACGCGTCGGCACGCTGATGGAAGACCTGTACAACTTCTATGTACAGATTTTCCTCGATGGCGACATCGCCAAGGTCACGATCCCCAAGGTCTCGATCCGCATCCACCCCAGCAAAGACGAGATGCTGACTGGTTGGGGCGGCGGTGGCGGACCCGATGGCTGGTGGTCACCCGGCGAGCGCATGGTGCATTGCTATGACACGCGCGCCAGCACCGGTGACTTGGATTGGATGATGGAGGTGCTCTTCCACGAGGCGAGCCACCAGTTCACCACCATGCTGGAGATGGCGAATGAAGGTCGCCAGGTTCCCACATGGATGAATGAAGGCACGGCGAGCTTCTTTGAAGGAGCCGTGGCGATGGCCGATGGGCGCGTGCTGTGGCCGCGCGCTGCGCAGAAGCGCCTCGATGTGCTCGTGTTCCAACTCACAAGCGGCGCGGCGGATCCCAACACGCCCAACGTCGAGCAAGTGCTCTCGTATCCGGGCCCAGGGTCCTATCCGGCGGAGTACTACACCTTTGGTTGGGGCTTGGCGTACTTCCTCCAGCAGTATGAGGACCCCAAGACCTTTGAGTATGTGTTCCGCCCCGCGTTCCAACGCTATCGCAGCGATGCGTTGACGACCGGCGGCAATCCCAAGCAACTCTTCGAGTCGATCTTCACCGGCCCTCAATCGCCGCTGCAACACGCGAACCTCAACGAGTTCGTGGAGTTCTGGCGTCAGTGGATCTTGGCTGATGTTGCGCCCATTCATAAGAACGACGAGGAAGCTCGCACGCGTCGCATGACGCGCTTCCAACGCTACATGGACGCTGCCAAGCTCGCGGCGACAGAGGAGAAGGCGCGCGTGAGCGAGAACGAGCTGCTAGCGCGCGCGCTGGGCGAGCTGGAGTGGGTCAAGACACGCATCGACAAACCGGATGCTCCCAATGGCACGGTCTTGCTAGCCCAAGCCGAGATCTGCGAGCGCTTGAAGCGCAACGCAGCAGCGGCTGCGCTGTACGAACAAGTCTTGTCGCTGATGGAAGAGGGCGCGCTGCGCTTGGATGTCGACGACAAGGTGAATGACAAGAAGCGTGGTGACCTTGAGAAGCGTCTCGCCAAGTTGGACCAAAAGAACGCGCCGCTGCGGGCCGTGCGCGCGCGCACGCGCGAGCTGCAGCGAGCGGCTCTGCCCTTATTGAGCGACTACAAGGCGAAGCCGGGCCTCGATCTGCGCGCCTACACCTTTGCCAACTTGATGGCGACGGCTCTGTCCGACACAGGCACGCTGCGCAGCAGTGCAGCAACCTTGCGGGAAACTGTGCGCAAGGACGGCAAGTTGCTGGGCGTGGTGCGCACCTTTGCCAGCAAAGAAGCCTCGTGGAAGACGCGTTTGGTGCGCCAATCCAAGTTCGATGTCAGCGCGGGACGCGTGCAGCTGTCGTGTCGTGGCGGCACCCAAGCGTGGCGCGACACGAGCTTCACGGCCCAAGGTGAGCATGAGTTCCGCCTGACCCTGCAAGGTTCCGGCACCGTGCATCCGGGCTCGGCTGTAGGCGTGATCTTGGCCTCGCACGATACCTTCGGCGACACGCTGCTGGGCATCGATGAACTGGGCAAGCCGGCCATCTGGACCGTCAAGCTATCGAAGAATGGCGGGACTACCCTGCGGCGCGATCGAGTGCTGACAAGCGACAAGGTCTACGATCGCAGTGCACCGCATGAGTTGCGCGTGCGCGTGTCGGTGGATGGTGCGCTGCAAGTTCACATCGACGATCAGCATGTGTTTGATGTGCCGCTGGCCTATCCGGCGAGTGAACCGCGCATGCTGGGTGTGTTCGTCAAGGACGCCAGCGTCGAGCTGACCAACGCAGCGGTTGAACTGTTTCCGTGACACCAGCACAGGCGATTGACGAATGGCAGCGTGGTCGTTGGCAAGCCGCGCACGATTGCTTTGAGGCGCTGTGGCGCGACTGTCAAGAATCTGAGACAGACCCGCGCGCCGAATTGTGGCGCGCACTAGCCCAATCCGCAGCTGTAGGTGTGCTCCAGCGTCAAGGCCGTCGCAATGGAGCTCGTGCGGTAGCTTCCAAGGCGGCGGCGCGTTTGCGTTTGCTAGCCGAAGAGCACGGCTCGGTGATCGCGGGCATCGATGTGCGCGCTGCGGCGGAGAACTTGAAGGACTGCGTCGAGGATGCGTCCAAGCTCGGGCCACTCTTGATGGCGAGCGACGGCGTGGATCACGCGTCGGGGAACTCGTCGCGTAGCTGATCCAAGCGGCGCGACAAGCTGCTGCACACGAGCTCGCACAACTGCTCGATGCTGGAGTCAGCAATCGAGTAGTACACATGCAGGCCCTCTTTGCGGCGCGCGAGGATGCCTTCGTCGTGCAGGATGGCGAGCTGGCGCGAGGTGTTGGCCTGCGCCCCCTTGCAGGCGATGCACAACGCCCCCACGGTCTGCTCACCGGCCATCAGGTGCTGCACCAGCGCCAGGCGCGCCGGATCCGACAGTACCTTGAAGCGTTGGGCCACCAGATCTAAGGCCTGTGGCGACAGGGACTTACCGACAGCTTCGGCCCGAGAGGCGGCCTTCTTGGGAGCCTTCCTACCCGAGCCAGATGTCTTCGCAGGTGTACTCATGACGCTGAGGGAAGTATCGGCCAGACTAATTTCTTAGTCAAGTACTTGCATATATTCCAAATTACACATATACTCACCCACAGCAACAGCCGATACAAGCTGCAACAGGAGACAACCGCCATGACGACTCAAACCGACCTCAGCTACACCGTCGACACCTATGCGGACGCCGAAGGCTGCCGTGCGTACTTGGTGATCGACAAGGACACCAAACAAGCTCTCGCCATCGACCCGCGTCTCGATCAGGTGGCCGCCATTGAAGCGACGCTACAGCAGCGCGGTGCCAAGCTCATGGGTACCCTCGACACGCACACGCACGCCGACCACTTGTCGGGTGTGGAAGAGCTCGCACGCCGCACGGGCGCCAAGTACTACGCGCACACCAAGTCCAAGCGCACGCACACCGTGCAGCGGGTGCACGAACACACGGAGCTGACCTTGGGGGAGACCAAGGTGCAGCTCCTCCCCGCCCCTGGTCATACCCCTGACTCGGTCGCCATCTTGGTAGGCGATCACCTGTTCACCGGCGATGCGCTCTTCGTTGGTGGCGCTGGCCGCGTCGATTTCCCGGGTGGTAGCGCGGAGGAACTCTATGAGACCTTCCAGCGCTTCGGCGGATTGCCGGCTCACACCATCGTCATGCCTGGACATGTGTACGGCACGGCAGAGACCTCGACCCTGTTCGAAGAGCAACGCTCGAACCCGCTCTACGCGCAGAAGGACCGCACAGCCTTGGTCGCGCAACTGTCGGGCCAAGCGGAACCGCCGGACAACATGATGGCGATCTTGCGCCACAACATGGGGCAGGTGCCGGATTCGCCTACCGTTGCGGCCAAAGACGCCGACATGTTGAAGCGTTCGCGCGCCGATCTCGTGTTGTTGGATGTGCGCACGCCCGCCGAATACGCCGGGGAACACATCGAGGGCGCCAAGTTGATGCCTCTCGATCGCCTAGCCGACCGCAAGGGCGAGTTGCAGGACGCACGCCAGATCATCGTGGTGTGCCGCTCGGGCAGCCGCGCGCAATTAGCCGCGGATCAACTGCAAGGGCTAAAGGCCAAGGTGCAAGTGCTCGAGGGTGGCATGCTGGCTTGGAACGCAGCTGGACTGCCGACCAAGTTGGGCGCCAAGCGCACGCTGCCGCTCGACCGTCAAGTGCAATTGACAATCGGCACCTTTGTGCTTCTAGGCACTGTAGCAGGGGCGTTCCTCTCGCCATGGGCCTTGATCGTGCCGGCCTTCATGGGCGCGGGGCTAGCCTTCGCAGGTGCTACTGGGTTCTGCGGCTTGGCGCTCGTGATGGGACGCATGCCTTGGAACCGCGTGGCCGGCTTGGAGCAAGGTGCCACATGCAGCACGGGCGCGAAGAGCGCTTGTGCGGCCCCTACCGCCAAGAGCGCCTGTGCTGCGCCAGCCGCCAAGAGTGCGTGTGCAGCGCCTGTCAAGAAAACCTGACAGGGCTGAGCTCAGGACCTAGCCCCTCAGAGCAAGTCCCAGGCCTGAGGGGCAAAGCCCACAACCCAAGTACGCCCCGCACGCGCGGTCGGTGCGCGCAGATTTCCTGAAGGCCCCAAAACGGCGGCCTTCAGCTCGGCGGGCAGCTTGCCCCCGCTCCACTGGTACGCCACGACCGCCTTGCCTTTGACCACCTGCGCTTCGCCTGCAGCGCCGAAAAGTTCGGCCAAGTCTCCTGCGGCGAAGCGCACTTTTTTGGCATCGACTGTCTCACGGACAGTCAGCTTCCGATCGGCCATGTAGGCGTCGGAGCGTGTGCAGCTCGTTCAACCCTTGCGGTGGTAGTACCAATCAACCGTCTTCGTGGTCATCGTGTCTCTGTCCTAACGGGTGCCCGTGCTCTGAATCCAAGCTCCCATAGGCTAAACTTGCCGAACCATGAGCGCACGCGAAACGGTCCTAGTCGCCAACGGGCAAGGTTTTTGGGGCGATTCGATCATCGCTCCTGTGCGGCTGGTGCGTGAAGGCCCGCTGCACTACCTGACCTTGGATTACCTTGCCGAGGTCACGATGAGCATCATGCAGAAGCTGCGCTCGCGTGCACCGGATGCAGGCTATGCGACGGACTTCGTCAAGCTCATCGACCGTATCGGCCCTGAGTTAGTGCAGAAGAACATCAAGGTGGTCGCCAACGCAGGTGGTGTGAACCCGCGTGCATGCATGAGTGCGGTATTGGCGGTGTTGCGCAAGCATGGCTTGCACGGCGTCAAAGTCGCCATCGTCGAAGGCGACGACATCCTGGGGTCTTTGGATCAGTTGCTGGCACAAGGCCACAGCTTGGCCAACATGGACACCGGCGCCCCTCTGGCACCGTTCCGTGCGCGGGTCACCAGCGCGAATGTGTACCTCGGTGCCTTCCCGATCGCCGAAGCGTTGGCCCAAGGCGCGCAGATTGTGATCACCGGTCGTGGTACGGATCCGGGCCTGGTGCTCGGCCCGCTGATCCACGAGTTCGGCTGGAAGCCAACTGACTATGACCTCCTGGCCGCGGGCACGGTCGCGGGCCACATCGTCGAATGCGGCGCGCAATGCACAGGCGGCAACTACACCGACTGGCGTGCTGTGCCCGACATGGCCCGCATCGGTTATCCCATCGTCGCCGCGCGGCGCGATGGCACCTTCCACATCACCAAGCACGCGCAGACGGGTGGTTTGATCAATGTGTCGACGGTCAAACACCAACTGGCCTATGAGATGGGCGATCCGCGCGCCTACATCGGACCGGATGTCAGTGCGGACTTCACCACCGCGCGCGTCGAGCAGGATGGTCCCGACCGTGTCAAAATCTCTGGCGTGAAAGGCCAAGCGCCCACGCCCACCTACAAGGTGTCCATGAGCTACTCGGCGGGCTGGAAGGCTCTGGGCGAGCTCACGATCAGTGGCCCGGACGCATTGGCCAAGTCGCAACTCTGCGCGCGCTTGGTGTGGGATCGCCTCGCGTTCGACGGCTATCACTACGCGCCTCACGAGCGACTCGAGGAGCATGTGGGCTCCGGTGTGTGCCACGCCGGCATCGAAGGCGGCACCAGCCACGAGCCAGTCGAGGTCGTGTTGCGCTTGGGCGTCAAAGGCCCCGATCGTGCCAAGGTCGATCGCTTTGGCATGGAGCTCGTGCCCCTCGTCACCTCCGGCCCGCCGGGAGTCACAGGCTTTGCCGGCGGACGGCCCAAGGCCAGCGAGATCATCGGCTTCTGGCCGGCACTGTTGGCGAAGTCCACGATCAGTACGAAGGTGGAGGTTGTTGCGTCATGATCGTCCCCCTCTCACGCCTTGCTTGTGCGCGCTCGGGCGACAAAGGCGAAGGCTCGAATGTAGGCGTGCTGGCGCGTTCGCCAGCGGCGTACGCTTGGTTGGAGCGCGAACTCACCGCCGAGCGCGTGCGCGCCCACATGAGCGGCATCAACTTGGGCGGCGTCAAGCGCTACGCCTCGGCCGAACTGCAGCTGTTGAACTTCATCCTTGAAGACAGCTTGGGCGGCGGCGGCTCGGCCAGCCTCAAGACCGATGCGCAAGGCAAGACGCACGGCTTGGCCGTCCTGCGCATGCTGGTCGATGTGCCGCAAGAGGTCCTCGATCAAACGGAGGCCGGCACATGAATGTGCTGCTCGAGCTGCGCGAGAAGGCGCGTCGCGCGCAACGGCGCATTGTGCTGCCGGAGACGCAGGACCCGCGCGTGCTGCAGGCCGCTGCCATCCTGGCCAAGGAGAAGTTGTGTGTCCCCGTGCTGCTCGACAACGGGCGCATGGCTGCCTCGCCGCCGCAAGGTTGCGAAGTCATCACCTTCGCGCGCGATCCCAGAGCTGTCAAGTTTGCTGAACAGCTCTACGAGAAGCGCAAGGCCAAAGGCCTGACCCTCGACGAAGCACGCGCCAAGTGCAGTCAAGACCCGCTGTACTTCGGCGCCTTCTTGGTGGCCAGCGGTGACTGCGCAGGTGCCGTCGCCGGCAGCGAAGCCGCCACGGCCGATGTGCTGCGCGCAGGCTTGCAAGTGATCGGCTTGGCGCGCGGCATCGACACGCTCAGCTCGTGCTTCCTGATGGTGTTCCCCGACAAGGTGCTGACCTATGCCGATTGCGGTGTGGTGCCCAACCCCACCTCGGAACAGTTGGTCGACATCGCGCTGGCTGCGTCGGAGAGTCATCGCCGCCTCGTAGGTGAATCGCCGCGCGTGGCGCTGTTGTCCTTCAGCACCTATGGATCGGCGACGCATCCGGATGTGGGCAAGGTCCGCGCGGCGACGGAGATGTTGAAGAAGCGCGCGCCGAACCTGACCTGTGATGGCGAGCTGCAAGCCGATGCGGCCATCGTGCCGGCGGTTGCCGAGCGCAAGGCGCCTGGCTCGCCGGTAGGCGGCAAGGCCAATGTGCTGGTGTTCCCTGATCTGGACGCAGGCAACATCGCCTACAAGCTGACCGAGCGCCTCGCCGGAGCCAAGGCTCTGGGACCGTTGGTGCAAGGCCTCGACAAGCCATTCATGGACTTGTCTCGCGGCTGCAAAGCCGAGGACATCGTCGATGTGGCCGTGATCGCTACGGTGCTGGCAGGATGAAGTCCACACACCACTGGTCAACCGTGTGGACTGTAGCGCTGGGCAGCTTGACGCTGTCAAGTGTACTTGTCAGCTGCAATGGCCTGCGCTTGGACCCGCGACCGGTGCCGACCGCGCGCGAGGATGTGCGCACCACGAGCGGTGTCGAGTGGACAGACCTCTACCGCGGACATGGGCCTGTGTCGGGGCCACAGGACACGCTGGTGATCGACTATGTCATGACTCTGCCGAGCGGCGAGCGCTTGATGTCGACCATTGACTTGGGCACACCGCTGCGCGTGCGCTTGGGCGAAGCGCCGGTACCCGGTCTTGATGACGGTCTGTTGGGCATGCAAGCCACTGGTCGACGCCGCATTCGCGTGCCGAGTGCCTTGGGCTATGGCGCGCGCGGCGTCCCCAACCTGGTACCGCCCGACAGTGACCTCGTGTTCGAGGTGCACTGTCTGGATGTCGTGCGCGACTGACTTGTGCACTCCGCAAATGAGAATGAGCCGCCCTCGCATGCGAGGACGGCTCATCCGGTAGTTGCTACCAGTCGCTGGCTGCACCGAGTGGTGCGCCGGACATGGCAAGGCAATCACCCTTGCGGGGGATCAACCTTGCGGCTTCTCGGCGCAGCAGCTGCTCTTAGCTTGCGTAGCCGGGCACTGGCCGGCGGCCTGCTTCTCTTCGCAGGAGCTCTTGGCTTCGCAGCTCGACTTTTCCATGTCGCAGCCGGTGCTGCACTCGGCCTTCGGGGCGCTCGGGTCCACAACGGAGGTCTTCTCCGACTTGCAGGCGGCGAACGATGCCACGAGGGCGAAAGCGACGATCAGGTTCTTCATGTTGGTTATCCTCTCGAGGGTTGTCTTTCGGTCCGGCCGGTGGGCGCGCGTGGCGCGTCGGACGGGCTCGCAGCGGTCTAGATTCCTCTGCGAACGCAGCTAAGTGTACGCAGCAAGTCGGCTAACGGAGAGCCCCACCCCACAGAAAAGCCGCGCCCGAGACGCGAATCGGCCGCCAGTGGGAAGAAATGGCCCTCACGCGAGGTGCCGCAGCACATGATCGACCTCATCTTGGCTGCCCATGATGACGCTGGTGCGCTGGTGGATGGCACTCGGGATCTGCTCCATGAGACGCACAGGTCCGGCATAGGCCTTGCCCCCCGCCTGCTCGACGATCATGGCCATCGGATTGCCTTCGTACAGCAAGCGCAACTTGCCTTCCGGGGCCTTCTTGGTCGGTGGGTACAGGAACACGCCACCTTTCAACAAGATGCGGTGCACGTCCGCCACCATCGTGCCCGAGTAGCGCGTCGAGTAGCCCTCTTGCTGGGCCCAATCGAGATAGCGCTGGTAGCCGTCAGGGAAGCTCAGCCGGTTGCCCTCGTTGCACGAGTAGATCTTGCCGGTCTTCGGGATCTTGAGTTGGTCGGCCACCAACAAGAACGAGCCGATCGACGGATCGAGCACGAACATCGATACACCGTTGCCGGTGGTCAACACCAAGATGGTCGAACTACCGTACAGGATGTAGCCCGCCGCAACTTGTTCGGCGCCGCGTTGCAACAAGCTCGCGTTCGGCTCGGGCGCGCGTCGGTCATAGCGCAACACCGAAAAGATGGTGCCCACGGCGCCGCCAGTGTCGATGTTGGAGCTGCCGTCAAGAGGATCGAACAGCACCACATACGGCCGCTCGCCATCGTGGTTGCGACGCAGCACGATGGGCTCTTCGTTCTCTTCGCTGGCGACGATGGCGACTCCTGCGCGCGTGCCCAAGCAACGCAACAGCGTCTCGTTGGCGATGACATCCAGCTTCTGCTGCGTCTCGCCCTGCACATTCTCGCTGTCAAGTGTTCCTAACACGCTCTGGATGCGCGCGCGCCGCACCTTGGCGCTGATCACGCGCCCCGAAAACGACAGCGCGGACAAAATCCACGACAGAGTGCCCGAAGCATTCGGGTGCCGCGCCTGCTCGGCCAGAATGTGGGCCTGCAGGTTCGTCAGGTTCTCGCCGCGCGTCAGCGGCAGTGCATCCAGTTCCGTGAGAGGGTCGCTCATAGGTCAGGGCTCCGCGGGCCGGATGCCCGCAAGGCGCCGATTGTGGAGCTTCGCAAAGGCGCGCGCCATGCCGAGGCCGACTTTAGGCGCCTTTGGGCCGCACATGTGCCTCCCCCACCGCGATAGGCGCAAGCTGACGTCTTTCCTACTCCTATATCGAGGGGGTACAACTCGTATGTTTGATGGCGATAAACCAGATGTTGCTTGTAGAGTTGGAGGGGGAATTGAAGATCTCGCGAGTACACAAGGTTTTCTTGCAGTCCACTTCGGTTGCTAATTACAGTCTAGGCGCTCATTGGGCATGTGCCCGATGGAAGACCCGCTCTTGTATTTTTCCAGAGAAGACCCGAAATGTTAATTGCTATAGTGGCCAGCCTGGCCATCACGACTCCTGCATGTCCCCCGCCCGCGCCGACTGCCAGTTGCTTCGGGCCATGCCATGTCCCGGGGTGCTCTAATTCAACGTTCTCTGTTTGTCACGGCACTACAGGGAAGACTAAGGTTTTTGGCCAAAATGGTGGCGTGCGATTTGCATCAAACAACCCCAACGGAACAACCTATGGGGTTGGCGTTCAGGGTGCAACTGTGACACCCAAACCCGGCAAGGCACGGGGTGATGTCGCTGAATGCAGCGACATCCTCGGTGACTGCTAATTCACACCACTCCTCAATTACAGCGCAGAAAAATCATGTTTTCTAACTCGTATCTGACTCTTTCGTCCATCGTGTTGGGGGCGGGCCTGAGCCTCGCAACCATTGCCCAAGTAACACAAGGCCCCGCGGCGCAACACGCAACGGCAATCCTGCAAACCTCGGGCGAGCCGCTCTGGTACGGCACGTACGACATTGGCAACGGCGTCGAGCTGGAGCTGTGGGTGGGATCGACGGCCACGGTTGTGGACCCATCTACGAACACGAATGTGCGCGCCGTCAGCATGCACATGAACTTTCTCTACGGCGTTGGCGTCATGCAGCAGATCGACAGCCTCAAGCTGTACCCGTTGACGGGCACGAGCACCGAGACATTCCACATGGCGGGCATCGACCGCAATGTGGTTGCGCCGCAGCGGCCAGCGCATGCAGTGCTTGGCTATTCCATCAGCGTCACGCCTAAGAGCGGCTACACATGGGGCACGATTCGAGGTCCGGTAGATCTCGACGTTGTTGCCACACAGCTCTGACGGTGCATGGGCGCGCCGCACAACGCGGCGCGCCTGTGTCTTCGCGTCAGGGCGCGAAGACCACCTGCAGGCCGTTGGACAAGTTCGAACCGGCACCGCCGCCGGCGACATTGCGGTACCACAGCTGGAAATAGCGCGTGACGCCAGGCGCGATGGCATTCGGGCCTGCGTTCAGCGGCGCTTGCGTGTAGTCGATACGGCGCGAGTAGGCGCCTGCGGCACCTACCGGTGTGGCCCCACCGATGCGCGTGGTCGTGCCCGAGACACAGCGGAAGCCGTTGACGAATGGGACCTGCGTTTGGCTCGGGCCACAGTACGCCAGCACCGTCGTGTTCGCAGGCAGGCCACTGCAAGTCAGCGTGAAGTCGTTGAGTGCGTAGACAGCATTGCCTTGTGCGCCGATGCTGGCTCCCACGCCCGTCGAGTTGGGTGCCGCAATGCAGTAGGTCGAGAAGCCAAAGCTCGCAGTGCCGAGCGTGCCGTCTGCGTTCAGGTTCTGCGCGTAGATGTCGCCGCCTGCGGTGCGCTCGTCATCCCAGCCGAACCGCACCACGCCGCTCGCATCCAAGGCGTACTCGAGATCGTCCTTGGCCGAGGGCACGTTGGAGACAATGGCCGGTGCGCTGGGCCACAGGGCCGCGCCGTTGGCATCGAAACGCCACGCGAGGATTGAGGCTGCTTGCGAACCAGTAGCTGATTGGAAGCACGCAATCACGCCGGTGTTGCCCACGGCAATCGCGCGCGGGAACGACTCGAAGGTGGTGTCCAACGGCAAGATCGCCAAGCCGTTGCTGCCCCACGCGAGTGTGCCACTGCGCGTGACGCGCTGGGCTCCCAAACCCCAAGCACTTTGCGCCGAATTGCGCTTGCCGAAGGCGACCAGCAAGTCCCCGTTCGCCAGCGCGCTGATCGACGGATCGATCTTGGTCATGTTCAGTTCACTTGACACAGCCAAGCCGTTGTGCGGGTACTGTTCCGCACCGTTGGCATCGAGTCGCTGGACCAACGTGTCAAAAAAACTTCCAGAAGAGCGATGCCAGGCCAGCCACGCTCCGTTGCCATCCGCTACCAAGCGCGGCAGGTGCGCGATCGGCACGGAACCTGCATCGTAGACAGATACTGGACTGGCCCATTGCGCTGCGCCTTGCGCGTTGTACCTCTGCGCGCGCACATGACGCGGCGCCAGGAAGGTGGCTGTGTCGCGCACATAAGAGAGGATCCAGCCCCCGTCGTCCGTCGCCACGAGACGATGGAAAGCAGGCTTCTCGGAGCCGCCACCAGTCAGCGCCACAGCTTCCGGCGCGAATTGCGGTGTGCCTTGGGCGTCCAGCTTTTGCATGCGGATCGCTCCGGGGCCAGTGCTGGGGAAGTCCGCCCACGCCACCACAAAGGCACCATCCGCCAAGCGCGCGATGGTCGGGTTGGCCTCGTAGTCGTTGTCTGCCGACAGCGTGACACCGTTCGCACCCCACACAGACGCGCCGGTAACATCGATGCGGTACGCATAGGTGTCAAGATCTCCTGACGCGCGCACATCGGTGAAGGCCAGCACGCAACCACCGGCTCCGTCATGGACCAAGTCCCAATCGACGAGCGAGGTGCTTTGCGGTTGGCTGCTGACCAGGAGGCCGGCGGGGAAGACCGGGGAGCCGCTTGCGTCGAGCTTTTGGACCCGCACCACATAGGCACCGCTGGCGTTATCGAACCAACCAAACCACGTGCTGCCGTCGCCGCAGGCTGCGACCTTGGGCACAGCGGAGTCGCCGGCAAAGATGCCCAGGGGCGTGTTGGCTCCGGGCGCCGCAGTCCATTGAGCACCGGCGGGTAGGGAAAGGACGATGGCCGAGGCCAGTCCGAGGAGGTGCGAGGTGAGCTTGTGCATGGGGCGATAGTGGGAACTTCCAATGCTAACGGAGAGTTTGCACCTCGGTCACGGAATCGGGCTATCATCTCATCCGGATACCATGATCGGACTTAACGGCACCTCGCGTTTGCTCAAAGCCCTCGCCGACGAAACTCGTCTGCGCATCCTGAACCTCCTGGCGGAGGAGGAACTCTCCACCAGCGACTTCACCGAGATCCTCAACATGGGCCAGAGCCGGGTGTCGACCCACCTAGCCCTGTTGAAGGAAGTTGGTTTGGTCCAAGACCGCCGCCATGGGCGCCGCAGCTTGTACGGCATCGTGCCGGGCACCGCAGCGACGATTGCCGAGACCGCGCTGCGGCAGGCGCGCCAGAGCCCGGAGTTCGAGGCGGACATGGCGGGGCTTGAGGCCTTGCGCGATCGGCGGCGTGAAGATGCGCGCGCGTACTTTGATCGAGTCGCGGCGGACTTCAGCGAACAGCCTCTGCCGGGACGCACATGGGAAGGACTCGCGCGCGGCTTGCTGCAGCTTGCGCCGCGTGGCCGCTATGTCGACCTCGGTGTGGGCGATGGCTTGTTGACCATGATGCTGGCCGAAGTCGCCAGCGAAGTCACTGCAGTCGACTTGAGTCCGCAGATGCTGGCGCAGCTGCGCACACGCTCGACGCAAAAAGGCATCAGCAACATCATCACGGTGGAGAGCGACATCGCGCACCTAGCGCTTCCGGACCACTCCTTTGATGTGGCGGTGCTGTCGCAAGCGTTGCATCACTGCGATGATCCGTTGTTGGCACTGCGTGAAGCACAGCGCGTGCTGGTGCGCGGTGGTCGTTTGTTGGTGCTCGATCTCGTCGCACATGGCGAGAGCTGGGTGAAGGAGCAACTGCAGCATCGCCACCTTGGCTTCGGCGAAGGCGAGTTGGAGCACATGCTGTTGGAAGCTGGCTTTGAGCGTCCTTCGGTACGGCGCGCAGCACGCGATCCGCAACCGCCGCACTTCATGACTCTGGTTGCGACCGCGACCAAGGGAGCTCGCTGAGATGAGCAGCTTGCGTCAAGCATTAGAGACACGCGTGCTGATCCTCGATGGCGCCATGGGCACGCAGATTCACGCGGCGAATCTCGATTTGGAGCGTGACTACCACGGACACGAGAACTGCGTTGACTATGTGAACCTGACGCGGCCCGATGCCATCCGCAAGATCCACGAGACCTATCTCGCTGCGGGCTGCGACATCGTGGAAACCAACACCTTTGGTGCCATGCCGCATGTGTTGTCGGAGTTCGGACTCGCAGACAAGGCGCGTGAGATCAACCGTGCAGCCGCCATCGCGGCCAAGGAAGCGTGCGCTGCGTACAGCACCGCGGACAAACCGCGCTTCTGTGTGGGCTCAATGGGCCCAGGCACCAAGCTGGCCACGCTGGGACACACGAGCTATGCGCACCTCAAAGACAGCTACGCCGAACAAGCACGTGGTTTGATTGAAGGTGGCGTCGATGGCTTCTTGATTGAGACCTGCCAAGATCCGCTGCAAATCAAGGCCGCCGTCAACGGCATCCTCGCTGCGCGCAGCGAAGCGGGCCTCGACCTGCCGATCTTTGTCTCCGTCACGATGGAGGTCACGGGCACGATGCTCGTGGGCACGGAGATGGCTGCGGCCATCGCTTTGTTGGATCCGTACCCCATTGATGTGGTCGGCATCAACTGTGCCACCGGACCACGCGAGATGGGTGAGCATGTGCGCTTGCTCGGTCAGAACTGTCGCAAGAAGGTGATGGTCTACCCCAACGCCGGCTTGCCGCAGTTGGTGGATGGCAAGACTCACTACCCGCTTGGCCCGGAGGAGCTCGCTGATTGGCTGGAGCGCTTCGTGAATGAGGATGGCCTCAACATCGTGGGCGGTTGCTGTGGAACGACACCTGCGCACCTAGCCGCCGTCGCTCGCAGGATCGGCACACGAGCACCGAAGCAACGCCGTCCAGCGCACCAACCGCAAGTCACCAGCATCTACTCGGCTGTACCGCTGGTGCAGGACAACTCGATCCTGTTCGTGGGCGAGCGCAGCAACGCCAATGGCTCCAAGGCCTTCCGCGAGCATTTGCTGAAAGGCGATGTCGAGTCGATGGTCGCGATGGGCCGCGAGCAAGTGCGCGAAGGCTCGCATGTGCTGGACTTGTGCACGGCGTATGTAGGCCGCGACGAGATTGCCGACATGACTAAGGTGCTGGTGCGCTACCGCGCCGATGTA
>Ga0208788_1000624_pt1 | contig 17280 bp, 20 predicted proteins | sample Wag4_2014_7_11_3_FD_187363 | JGI IMG/M metagenome (GOLD analysis project Ga0208788, IMG submission 187363) | Fresh water mixed with fracking chemicals microbial communities from Ohio, USA - Utica-2 Time Series FC 2014_7_11 (SPAdes) (version 2) ...
ACAGCGAACGAAGTGAAGCGCAACTGCGTGAGGGTGACCGAGCGTGGGGAGGAAGCGTGGAGCGTAATCTGCGAGCCGATGAACAAGAACCGGATAGAAGGCGCTATGGAGCAGGGCGAGCGGGCAAGAAACCGCAAAGCTCTGGTGATCAAGGCGAAGTGGCGTAGATCCGGCGGTTGTGCAGAGAAGGAGTGCGTTCTTACCTGGGGAGATCTCGCCGCGCTGCAGGGCCGGCAACAACTGATCCACCGGCAACGCCTTGTAGCTCAGGCTAACCCCGCTATCGACGGCGAAGGCATCCAGCACCTCACGAGCGAAGCCACGGTACTGACCTTCGCCATCGAGGCTGTAGTGCGGGGCAAATGGCAGGTCCTCGACGCCAACCACGTAGGTGCGCCAGGGCAGCGGGCGTCAGCAGAATGGTGGAAAACAGGCACAGTCGTACGGGCTGCATTGAGAGCCTCCTTATTGTTGTTTTGAGATTGCGGTGAGGGCTTAGTGTCGCGTCAGGCATAAGATGCCGGTCAGGCGCAGGCCTGAGTAGGAGCCCCGCCTCGGGGCGAAGCTTTTCAGTCGCCTGAACCGGCCCATTCGCCGCGGGGCGCGGCTCCTACAAGGACTGTCCAGCCTGCTGTAATTGATGTGGCTGTCTCGACCCATAGGCAACAGATTATTCGTATCGCGACACTAACCGCCGGTCATGCTCATGAAGCGCACCACCTGCACCTGCTCGTCGGTGGCGAAGTGGTGCCGCTCGGGCTTGAGGCGCAACGCCTCGATCAGCGCCTGGCGCAGGCGCTCGCTGTCACCCGGATGCGCGCGCAGCAGGCGCTTGAGGTCCAGCGCGTTGTCATGGCCGAGACAGAGCACCAGCTTGCCCTCGGCAGTGACCCGCACACGGTTGCAGTCGCCGCAGAAGTTGTGACTGTGTGGCGAGATGAACCCTACCTGGGTCTGCGTGCCGAGCACTTGCCAGTAGCGCGATGGCCCGCCGGTAACCTTGCTGCTGCGCACCAGCGCATGGCGCTGTTCGATACGCTGGCGCACCTCGTCGCTGGAGCAGAAGGTCTGCTCGCGACTGTGGCTGACCACGCTGCCCAGCGGCATTTCCTCGATGAAGCTGATATCCAGGCCGCGCTCGATGGCGAACTCGACCAGATCCAGCACCTCGTCGTCGTTACGCCCACTCTGCACCACGCTGTTGAGCTTGATCCTGTCGAAGCCTGCGGCACGCGCGGCGTCGATGCCGGCCAGCACCTGTTCAAGCTTGTCGCGTCGGGTGAAGGCGGCGAAGCGCTCGCGCTGCAGTGAATCCAGGCTGATGTTCAGGCGCCGCACACCCGCCGCGCGCAACGGCGCAGCCATCTCCGCCAGTTGCGAGCCATTGGTGGTAATGGCCAGGTCATCCAGCTCGTCACGCTCGCCCAGGCGCTGCAACAGGCTCAGCAGGTTCTTGCGCACCAGCGGCTCACCCCCGGTGATGCGGATGCGCCGCACACCCAGCCCGATGAAGGCATCGGCCACGGCGTAGAGTTCTTCCAGACTGAGAATCTGAGCGCGCGGCGCGAACTGCATGTCTTCGCTCATGCAGTAGGTGCAGCGAAAATCGCAGCGATCGGTCACCGACAAACGCAGGTAGGTGATGCGCCGACCGAAGGGATCGACGAGCTGATGGGTGTTCACGGTAGGTCTCCTGCAAGCGTCACGAGCCGAGACTTTTATGTCATGGATAACGCTGTGCGCGATAGAAACAGAAAAGCGATTTCTTGTATACAGAAATTTGACCACAGAGTCAGTTAAGCGCTGAGCAGCCCGTGGCCGCTGCCTTGAGCCTCGCGCAAAGCCGGTGCTACCATGCCCGACCGCCGCCCGGCGGCAGAGCAAATCACAGGGCCTTATGACCAGCATCCGCGAGCGTAACAAAGAGCTCATCCTGCGCGCAGCCAGCGAGGAGTTCGCCGACAAGGGCTTCGCCGCCACCAAGACCAGTGACATTGCGGCCAAGGCAGGCCTGCCCAAACCCAACGTCTACTACTACTTCAAGTCCAAGGAAAACCTCTACCGCGAGGTCCTGGAAAGCATCATCGAGCCACTGCTGGCCGCCTCTGCCCCCTTCAACCAGCCGGGCCATCCGAGCGAAGTGCTGACCGCCTACATCCGCTCGAAGATCCGTATCTCCCGCGAGCTGCCGCATGCCTCCAAGGTATTTGCCAGCGAGATCATGCACGGCGCGCCGCACCTGTCGCCAGAGCAGACCGAACAGCTCAACGCCCAGGCCAAGCACAACATCGCCTGCATCCAGCGCTGGATCGATCAGGGCCTGATGGCGCAGGTCGACCCGCACCACCTGCTGTTCAGCATCTGGGCGGCGACCCAGACCTACGCCGATTTCGACTGGCAGATATCCACCGTCACCGGCAAGGCCAGCCTGGACGATGCCGACTACGAAGCCGCCGCGCAGACCATCATTCGCCTGGTGCTCAAAGGCTGCGACGTCAGCCCGATGCCATCGATGGCCTCCGAACTGGTGACCAGCGCCTGATCCTCAGCTGTGCGAACCTGGGCAATCGCATAAAGCCTTTCTCCCTCCATTCAGAGGATGGCAGAGCTCTTGTAGGAGCGGATTTATCCGCGATAACGCTCGATGAAATCGCGAATAAATTCGCGCCTACACCGTTCATGCGATTGCCCAGCCGTGCGCACCGAAAAGCCTCCGACAGCTCAATAACGCTTGGCGCGCAGCATCACCCGCACGTCGTCGTTGATCGGTAGCGCATAGTCATGGGTCGCCAGCACCACGTTGGTGGTCGGCTGGATCACCTTCAGGTTGATGAACACATAGTCCTTGCTCTCACCGTAGCTGCCGACGATCACCGCCTGGGCGTTGTGAGCGTTGGCCAGTTCGTGGATCTCGCGGGTCAGCATCAGCTCACCCTGGCTCTGCGAGATGTACACGTTGTTGCGGAACTTCATTTCCACCATGCGCTGGCCGGCCTGGGTGAAACGCGCGGAGATCTGCTCGGAAACCAGGCGACCCATGGTCGAGGAGCGATCCAGCGCGTCGACGTTGACCAACGTGGCGATGATCATGGTGCTGCCGCTGCCGGGCAACTGCTGCAACAGCGCGTTGGCGGCCTGATGGTTGGCCTGGATGAAGGGCGAGTTGCGCGCGCTTTCGTAGCTCGGGCCACTCGTCTGCGCACAGCCGGCGAGCGCCGCCAGCAGCAGAGCCAGCAAGGGAGATGCCAGACGTTTCATCACAAGCCCCCCTTGAGCGGCAGAACCGCGTTGCGGGCATACAGCCCCCAGTCGCTCTGGGTGGTGTAGTAGGCGCTGCTGGTCTGGGCGTAGTAGCGCTCGTGGCTGGAAACGCTGGTGGTGACGATCAGCTCGGTCTTCGGCACGAAAGCCCCGCCACTGGCCTTGGAGCCGAACCAGCGGACGCCATCGACGGCGGCCGTGCCGGCGATCATCGCCGCCCCCGGCGAGACGTTCTCGTAGATGTTGCGCAGCACCCACAGACCGCCGGCGATCAGGCTCAGCTCGCCGGCGGCGGCCGGACGCTGGCGGTTCTCGGCGAACTGCACGGGCTGGGCGCTGAGCTCGACCAGCAGGGTGCCGGGGCGCTCCGCACTCTTCATCACCGGATAGCCGGCACGGGTCAGCTCGGTGACCAGTTGCGCGGTGAACGCCTCCTCGAACGGGCTTTCGCTGCCCTTGCGTACCACATGCAGCGGGTGTTTTTCCGGCATCGCCGCCATCAACTGGCGGGCACTGTCGCCGGCGATCAGTTGCCAGTGCGACGCCGCCTGGACGTGCTGCTGCTCCTGGGTCGGGAAGTTGGTCGGCTGCGGCGCCTGCGCGTAATACGCGCAGCCACCGAGCAGCGTGCTGCTTGCAAGCAGGCCCATGATGATTCTTCTTTGCATATTATAGATCCCTGGATAAGAGATGCGAGAGATCCCGCTTGGCCATTCGGCACCATGCACCAATCCCCCGCTCCGCTCGGGCCGTTTCACGCTCCCCACGACCCTTGCCCAGGTGATTGCGACATGACACTGGGCATATTAGATCATTTGTATGGCTAAACAAATTAGAGCCTAACGGGCAGGGTGTGAACGCTTAATCATTTCGCGCATGGATCTCGATATGACAATTTAGGTTTACCCGTGCGCCAGGAACTCGCAGCAATAGTCGGAAAGATCATCGCCCGCCACCGCGCCGCCATGGCTATCACGCATGAGCAGCTGTCACTGGCCCTGGATGACGACCCGATCACCATCTCCCGCTTCGAACGCAGCGTCAGCCTGCCCTCGCTGCTGACCATCCAGCGCCTGTGCGAGATCTTCGGCGCGTCCTTCTGCCAGTTCTTCGCCGAAAGCGCCGAGCCGCAGACGGCCAATGGCGAGTCCGCCGCCCTGCAGGCCATGCTCGATACCCTGTCCGGGGAGGAACGGGAATTCGCGGTGGATACACTCAAGCGCTTCTGCCGCCTGCAGAGCAGGCAGCAACGTCAATAGAGCAAAGCGCTGCGTTTCGCGGAAGCCGTGGGAGGGGCTTCAGCCGCGACGCCGGCAGCGGTACCAAGGCTCGCGGCTAAAGCCCCTCCCACATCATCAGCCCTAGGCGACGCCCGCATCCGCCTTCAGGCCGAGCGACTCCAGCGCACTCACCGCGCATTGCTCATCGATGTCCGAGGTGTCGCCGGTGATGCCGAAGACGCCGATCACTTCGCCGCGTTCATCGCGAATCAATACCCCGCCCGGCGCGGGTACCTGGCTGCCTTGAGCCAGGTTGTTCACCGCCCCGATAAAGGCCGGGCGCTGCTGCGCGTCGGCGGCGATCAGGCGCGAGCCCTTGCCCAAGGCCAGCGCGCCCCAGGCCTTGCCGATGGCGATCTACGGTCGCAACAGGCTGGCGCCGTCCTCGCGTTGCAGGCTGATCAGATGCCCGCCGGCATCCAGCACCGCGACGGTCAGCGGCGCGGCCTTTATCTCGCGCCCCACAGCCAGGGCGCGACTGCCGATGGCGTTGGCGTTGGCGTTGGCAAGGTAGTGATCGACAAGAGCTCGATCTCCCCCACCGCGACCAAGACCTTCGCCGAGAAGATCAAGGCCACCGGCGCCGCCTACCTGGACGCCCCGGTGTCCGGCGGTGAAGTTGGTGCCAAGGCCGCGACCCTGTCGATCATGGTCGGTGGCTGCCCGAATGCCTTCGAACGCGCCCTGCCGCTGCTGCAGGCCATGGGCAAGAACATCACCCGCGTCGGCGGCAACGGCGACGGCCAGACCGCCAAGGTGGCCAACCAGATCATCGTCGCGCTGAACATCCAGGCAGTGGCCGAAGCTCTGCTGTTCGCCGCCAAGAACGGCGCCGACCCGGCCAAGGTGCGTGAAGCGCTGATGGGCGGCTTCGCTGGCTCGAAAATCCTCGAAGTGCACGGCGAGCGCATGATCAAGGGCACCTTCGATCCAGGCTTCCGTATCAGCCTGCACCAGAAGGATCTCAACCTGGCGCTGTCCGGCGCCCGCGAGCTGGACCTGAACCTGCCCAACACCGCCAACGCCCAGCAGGTGTTCAGCACCTGCGCGGCCCTCGGCGGCAGCGGTTGGGACCACTCCGGCCTGATCAAGGGTCTGGAGCATATGGCCAACTTCAATATCCGCGGCGAGTAACAAAGCGCCCTCTCCCCCGGCCCCTCTCCCGCATGCGGGAGAGGGGAGACAAGCAGCTCGGCGTTATACCGATTTTCAGCGTACGCCAAACCAGTCCCCTCTCCCATTTATGGGAGAGGGTCAGGGAGAGGGGCTTTGCTTCTGGCCCACCCTTTCGACCTTCCTGGCAGGAGGTGTCACGGCCCGATTGCCAGGTTGGTCGATTCCACTCCCCAGATGCTGCGCGCGGCATCTGCGGACTGGAATCGATCTGCAAGAGAACACCGCCATGACCTTCGATCCGCAACGCCTGCTGCGCGACCTGTTCGCCACCGCCATCGCCGCCGCGCATCCGCGCCAGGTGCTGGCCGACCACTTGCCCGCCGACCGCAGCGGCCGCGTCATCGTCATCGGCACCGGCAAGGCTGCGGCGGCCATGGCCGAGGTGATCGAGCAACAGTGGCAAGGCGAGGTCAGCGACCTGGTGGTGACCCGCTACGAGCACGGCGCTGACTGCAAGAAGATCGAAGTGGTGGAAGCCGCCCACCCGGTACCGGACGGCGCCGGCGAGCGTGTCCCCGCCGCCTGCTGGAGCTGGTGTCGAACCTGACCGAAGACGACCGGGTGATCTTCCTCCTCTCCGGCGGCGGCTCCTCGCTGCTTGCTCTGCCGGCCGACGGCATCAGCCTCCAGGACAAGCAGGCGATCAACAAGGCGCTGCTCAAATCCGGCGCCACCATCGGCGAGATGAACTGCGTGCGCAAGCACCTCTCGGCGATCAAGGGCGGCCGTCTGGCCAAGGCCTGCTGGCCGGCCACGGTTTACACCTACGCCATCTCCGTCGTGCCCGGCGACGAAGCCACGGTGATCGCCTCCGGCCCCACAGTGGGCGACCCGACCACCTCGGCCGAAGCCCTGGCGATTCTGGCTCGCTACACCATCGACATCCCGGCCAACGTGCGCGCCTGGCTGGAGATCCACGCTCGGAAACGGTCAAGCACGGCGATCCGGTACTCGCCCGCAGCCACTTCCAGCTGATCGCCACCCCGCAGCAATCGCTCGACGCCGCCGCCAGGGCCGAGGCTGCCGGCTTCCCGGCGCTGATCCTCGGCGACCTGGAGGGCGAGGCGCGCGAGGTAGCCAAGGTGCACGCCGGCATCGCCCGGCAGATCGTCCTGCATGGCCAGCCGATCAAGCCGCCGTGCGCGATCCTTTCCGGCGGCGAAACCACCGTCACCGTGCGTGGCAACGGCCGTGGCGGGCGCAACGCCGAATTCCTCCTCAGCCTCACCGAGAGCCTCAAAGGCTTGCCTGGCGTCTATGCGCTGGCCGGCGACACCGACGACACCGACGGCTCCGAAGACAACGCCGGCGCCATCATGACGCCCTACAGCTACGCCCGCACCGGCATCAAGGGCCTGAGCGCCCGCGACGAGCTGGACGACAACAACGGCTATGGCTACTTCGCCGCCCTCGACGAGCTGATCGTCACCGGCCCGACGCGCACCAACGTCAACGACTTTCGCGCCATTCTGATCCTCGCAATCTTGGAAACTGCAGGTGCGGAACCACCGGGCTCCTCCCTGTAGGGCGGGTGCAACCCGCCAAAGCGCTGGTGGCGGGTTGCACCCGCCCTACGCCGCAACGCCATCAACAAAACTCATGACCAAGGTCTGCCAGATGACTCCCGACAAGAAAGTGAAAATCCTCGCCACCCTCGGCCCGGCCATCCGCGACGCCGCGCATATACGCCATTTGGTGGAAGCCGGGGTCAACCTGTTTCGCCTCAACTTCAGCCACGGCGAACACGCCGACCACGCCCAGCGCTACCAGTGGGTGCGCGAGGTTGAGCGCGAGCTGAACCAGCCTATCGGCATCCTCATGGACCTGCAGGGGCCGAAGCTGCGCGTCGGCCGTTTCGCCGAAGGCAAGGTGCAACTGGTCAACGGTCAGAGCCTGCTACTGGACGACGGTCGCCTGCGCCTGAAGGTGATCGCCAAGCAGGCAGAAGCCACCGCCAGCGACGCCATCAGCTGCGCCATACGCCACATCAGCTCGATCCTGCCGGTGGCGGCATTGGTCAACTACACCGAATCCGGTGCCAGCAGCCTGCGCACCTCGCGCGAGCGGCCCAAGGCGCCAATCTTGAGCCTCACGCCGAGCCTCACCACCGCCCGCCGCCTGATCGTGGCCTGGGCATCTACTCGGTGGTCAACGAACGCCTGCGCCGGGTCGAGGAAGTCACCAGCACCGCGCTGGAGATCGCCCAGGCCCAGGGCATGGCCAAGCGCGGCGAAACCGTGGTGATCACCGCCGGCGAACCCTTCGGCCAACCCGGCAGCATCAAGAGCCTGAGGATCGAAACGCTGCATAGAGCCGACGATTCTCAACGCAATAAAGAACCGTAGTCCGGATGAAATCCGGGGAATACTCGACTCCTGCTTCCCGGATTTCATCCGGGCTAGGCACATAGCCAACGCAGGATGTCGCGGGGCCGCCTGGGCCTTGCACACCTGCTATGGCAGGGCGTTTTTGGTGCGCACAGCGCACCCTACACGGCTCCTGGACAACTCCCCTCTCCCGCTTGCGGGAGAGGGGCTGGGGGGAGAGGGCTCTCTTGGCGCATACATCATGCCTCCACTACCAACCTCACACCCTGCCCTGCACAGCCTGCGCGCCCTGCTCTGCGGCTTCGCCCAAATCTTCCTGCAACAGCACCCCGGCTGCGGCCTGCTGGTGCTGCTCGCCATCCTCATCGGCGCCCCGGATTTGCTGCCCGGCGCTTTGCTCGGCGGTCTGACCTCGATGCTGATTGCGCAACGCCGCGGCTACCCGCCTGCGGATATCGCCATCGGCCTGTATGGCTACAACGGCATCCTGCTCGGCCTGCTGCTCAGCCTGAAACTGCCGTGGACGCCGCCGCTGCCCGTGCTGATCATCGCCAGCGCCGCCCTCTCCAGCCTGCTGCTGGCGCCCTGGATGCGGCGTATGCGCCAGCACGGCTGGCTACCCGCCTTCACCTTTCCCTTCGTGCTGCTGGGTTGGCTGTTGCTGGCTCTGTTCGGTCAGCTCCAGCCGCCACTCGCTCCCCCGGCAGACATAGCCGCTACGCCTGAGCTGAACGCCCTGCAGTTGTTGCTCGCCGTGCTATGCGGCCTGGGGCAGGTGATTTTTCTCGACTCGCCATGGGCCGGCCTGTGCCTGCTGCTCGGCTTGCGCCTGGCCGACGACCGCGCAGCGCTCTGGGCGTTGCTGGGCTCCAGCGGCGGACTCATGCTGGCGATGGTCAATGGCTGGCCCACCGATGCCGCCCTGAGCGGCCTCTACGGCTACAACGCCAGCCTCGCGGCTATCGCCCTGAGCCAGGTGCATCGCTGCCCGCTGGCTCCCGGGGCAGGCGTGCTGCTCGCCCTGCTCTTGCAATTCGGGTTCGCCAGCCTTGGTCTGTCCGTACTGACCCTGCCCCTTATCCTCGCCTGCTGGCTTATAAGAGTCGCCCTGCAAAGCTGGCATAGGGTGCTCAGAGACACCCCACCAACGGCCTAGAGTCGCGCACACAGGTGCCTTTCATCGCGTTCCAGCCCGTTATTAACCAGGCAGCACCATACACAGGCACTTTTCTTAAGGAACCTGACGGCCGTACTGAACAACGCCATGCAGCCAGTGCTGCCCGTATTGCCGGTAACCACCCGCAATATGTGCAGCCGCTGCTCAACAGAGCATTGCCAGGGGCATCGCCCTTCTGAAACAGGCTGAAGCAAAACCGATCAGCCAGCGCGTGGTCATAAAGTCGCCCTGTGGGCTATAAAGCCCGCCTTTTTTAGCTGAAGGAAACGCGCCATGGCCGTTACCACCCATGAATCCACGGCTGCTGCCAAAGCCGCCTGGATTGGCCTGATCCTGGGTCCATTGCTACTGCTCCTGTGCCTGGTTACCGAACCACCAGCGGGGCTTTCCGAGACAGCCTGGGCCACCATTGGTCTGGCCTTGCTGATGGCAACCTGGTGGTCGACCGAGGCCATCCCGATTCCGGCCACCTCGCTGTTGCCAATCCTGTTAATCCCGGCGCTGGGCATCGACAGCCTCAACGCCGCGACCGCGCCCTATGCCAATCCGACCATCTACCTGTTCCTCGGTGGCTTCATCCTGGGCCTGGCCATGGAGCGCTGGAACCTGCACAAGCGCATCGCCTTGATGACGCTGCTGGCCATGGGCAGCAAGCCGAGCAGGCAGATCGCCGGTTTCATGATGGCCACTGCCTTTCTCAGCATGTGGGTGAGCAATACCGCCACCACCATCATGATGCTGCCCATCGGCCTGTCGGTGATCGCCATGCTCACCGGTGAAAATAAAACCAGCGAGACCGACCGCGAGCGCTTCGCCACCGCCCTGCTGCTGGCGATTGCCTATGCAGCAAGCCTGGGGGGGATCGCCACTTTGATCGGCACGCCGCCCAATGCACTGCTGGCCGCCTTCCTGGCCGACAACTACGACGTACAGATCGGTTTTGGTCAGTGGATGCTGCTGGGCGTACCGGTATCCGCGATGATGCTGATCTTTACCTGGTGGTGGCTGACCCGTGGCGGCTTCAACCTCAGCGGGCATGACAGCACTCAACTGATCCGCAGCGAGCTGGCCGAGCTGGGCCCGCTGAGCCGGGGTGAGAAGCTGGTGGCACTGGTGTTCGTGGTCACGGCACTGGCCTGGATATTCCAGCCGCTGATCGCCGACTGGGTATCGGGTGTGAACGACACCAGCATCGCCATCGCCGCTGCACTGGCACTGTTCATCATCCCGGTAGACACCAAGAAACGTGTATTCCTGATGAACTGGGAAAGCGCCGGCAAACTGCCATGGGGTGTATTGCTGCTGTTCGGTGGTGGCTTGTCACTGGCCGGCGTGATCCGCAGCTCCGGCCTGGCCGAGTGGATTGCACAGAGTCTCGGCGCATTGGGTGCCCTGCCCGTGATCGCGATAATCGGCGTGGTGGTGCTGGTGATCATCTTCCTCACTGAAATCACCTCCAACACGGCGACTGCCGCCGCCTTCCTGCCGCTGCTGGGTGCGCTGGCCGTGGCTCAGGGGATGCCGGCCGAGCTGCTGGCGATTCCGGCCGCCATCGCCGCCAGCTGCGCCTTCATGATGCCGGTGGCGACACCACCGAACGCCATCGTGTTCGGTACCGGGCATATGAAGATACAGTCGATGATCAAGGCCGGCTTCGCCCTCAACCTGTTCGGCGTGGTGGTCGTCACGCTGGCCTGCTACCTGCTGGTGGGTTTGATCTGGGCGCATTGAGCCCGGAGCGAAGCTATCCGTCAGTCAAGCGTCAATGCGCCGCCCGTACAAGGGCGGCGCTGCACCGCGAATAGAGAGCGCCACAACGGCAAAGCTTCGCCCCGGGGCGGGGCTCCTACACAGAAACCCGGAATACCCCTACCCGTAGGAGCGGCGCCCCGCCGCGAATAGAGAGCGCCGCAACGGCAAAGCTTCGCCACGGGGCGGGGCTCCTACACAGAAACCCGGAACACCCCCTACCCGTAGGAGCGGCGCCCCGCCGCGAACCGAGAGCGCGACGCAACGGCAAAGCTTCGCCCCGGGGCGGGGCTCCTACACAGAAACCCGGAACACCCCCTACCCGTAGGAGCGGCGCCCCGCCGCAAATCGAGAGAGCGCCGCAACGGCAAAGCTTCGCACCGGGGCGGGGCTCCTACGCAGAAACCCGGAACACCCCCTACCCGTAGGAGCGGCGCCCCGCCGCGAATCGAGAGAGCGCCGCAACGGCAAAGCTTCGCACCGGGGCGGGATTTCGACATAGATGCCGCACAAGAGCCGCGCCTCGCGACGAATCAAGCACGGCGCAAAGCCAAAACCTTCGCGCCGAAGCGCCTGCGAAAGACGACCCGAGAAGTCTTATCTGAAATGCGGCGGGTTGCTCCCGCCCTACCGCGCGATCAGCGATTCTGATACTGGCGGAACAGCCCCGGAGGAATGCCGGAGCTGTCGGTATCCCGCCACGGCCCGCCGGCCTGTGGCGACCAGCTCCAGCCGCCCTCCCAGCGGTAGAAGATGCGCTCGCGGTAGTACAGATCACGTGCACCTTCGACTACATAGACGCCCAGCCCCGGGTTCCAGTGGCTCTTCACCCCAGGCGGCGGCGCGTAGCGCGGGTGCGACGGCTGCTGCACCGGCGGCAACTGGCCAACCGGTGTACTCGGTTGCTGCAATACGCAGCCGCTCAGGCCAAGCCCGAGTACGCAGGCCAGCACCAAACGCTTCACTGTGGCTGCCCGTCGCGGCTGTCGATCAGTAGCGTCTGTAAGTCAGTGGCCGTGTTGGCCACCGGACCGCTCTGGCCGATCCACTCACCCTGAGTGGCATTGCCGGCGCGCGATATACGCGCCACCAGTTGCACCTGATCGAATTGGGAGATTTTCAGCTGTGGCATCATTGCGTCCACATCCGACAGGCTGACTTGCGCCGGCAGGTCGGAAACCTTCAGGCGCTTGACCGCCAACGGCACTGGCGGGCCACTGAGGGCACGAGCAAAGATGAACACGGCATCGTCCGGCTGCACGTTCTGCTGCACATCGGGCGCCAGCGATACGCTGACCTGCAGTGCCTGAACCTTGGCGTCCGGCTCGGCTGCAGCGCTGGGCTGCTCGCCCTCAGCCATCTGCTGGCGGGCACGTTCGATACCACCGGCGATAGCCGCACGGGACGGATCCTGCTCCGGCAATACGGCGACCAGACGCTCCCAGTAGCGCACGGCATCGGCATAGCGCTGGCTTTCGTAGGCAGCGATACCCAGCAGACCGAGACTGGTGACCTCTTCCGGATCAGCCTGCAGCGCTTCGTCGGTAAGCGCCTGCAGTCGCTCGTTCCACTGCTTGCCTTCGGCGAAATACAGCGCCTGCGCCCATTGACCGAGCAGCTCCGGCGCACGTCCGGCGACGTCCACGGCACGCCCGAAGGCCTTGGCAGCATCTGCGGCACGCTCCTGCGCCATGTAGGTACGACCGAGGAAATACCAGGCCTCGGCGGAGTCCGGCTGCTGCTGCACGGTCTGCTCCAGGCGCGCAGTCATCTCCTCGATGCTCTGCGGCTGCGCAGCGGCCAGTTGACGCGCCTGCACGACGTCATCGGCAGCGCCCCAGTGCAGGTACAGAGCCACGCCAAGTACCGGCACCAGCAACGCCGAAATCAGCGGAATCTTGCCGCCAAGTACGCTGCTGCGACGCTGCACACCTTCGGTGTCATCGAGCAGTTCGCGCGCAGCCTCGGCGCGGCCGGCCTCCATCTGTGCATCGTCGAGCACGCCGGCCTGGCGCTGGGCTTCGAGCTCCTGCAGACGCTCCTGATAGAGCGTGACATTCAGAGCGGTACGGTCTTCTTCAGCCTGCAGCTTGCGAATGCGCAGCACGGGAATCAGTAGAAACGCCAGGGCAGTCAGCAACAGCAGCCCGGCGGGCAACCAGAAATCGATCATCGGTCTTTGTTGTCCTGAGAGTTTTGCTCGAGCAATGCGGCGAGGCGCGCCTGCTCATCGACGGAGAGGCCAGCAGCAGAGCGGTCTTTGTTCTGGCTGCGACGGCGCAGGAGAATCACCCCCAGCACACCGAAGCCGATTACCAACATGCCGGCCGGGCCGTACCAGAGCAGCAGCGTGCGACTGGTCAGCGGCGGCTTGTAGAGCACGAAGTCGCCATAGCGCGAGACCAGGAAATCGATGATTTCCTCGTTGCTCTTGCCCTCTTCGAGCATGCGGAAGATCTCGTTGCGCAGGTCCATGGCGATCGGCGCATCGGAGTCGGCGATGTTCTGGTTCTGGCACTTCGGGCAGCGCAGCTCTTCGATCAGATTGCGATAGCGCTGACGCTCGGCGTCGTTGGCGAACTCAAAGGTATCGATGGCGGCATGCGCACTGGCCAACAGCCCCAGTGCCAAACTGGCAAAAATCAACAGACGCTTCATGGCTGGGCCTCGTCAACCAATTGCTGGTAGATCGGCGCCAGCGTCTCGCGCCAGATCCGCTCGTCGATGGTGCCGACGAACTTGTGACGGATAATGCCCTTGGCATCGACGAAGAAGGTTTCCGGCGCGCCGTACACACCCAGGTCCAGACCAAGGCTGCCCTTGGCGTCCTCGATGTTGAGCTGATACGGATTGTGCAGGTCGCGCAGCCATTTCTGCGCAGGTTCGCGCTGATCCTTGTAGTTGACCCCATGGATCACCACGCCAGCCTCGGCCAGCTTGTTCAGCACCGGATGCTCGTGACGGCAGGCCGGGCACCAGGTGGCCCAGACGTTGACCAGCGCAGGCCGGCCCTTGATGTCAGCCTCGCTGAGGGTGCGCTCGGGATCGTCCAGCGCCGGCAGGCTGAAAGCCGGAAACGGCTTGCCGATCAGCGCCGAGGGCAACTCGGACGGGTCGAGGAACAGGCCGCGATAGAGGAATACGGCAATCGCCAGAAAGGCCAGCAGCGGCAACAGCAGAAGCAGGCGTCTCATGCGCTGGCCTCCTGCATACCCAGGGCTTCCCGCACGCGGGTACGCACCTTGATCCGGTAGCGCTTGTCAGCGGCAGCCAGGAAGCCGCCCAGCGCCATCAGCAAACCACCCAGCCAGATCCAGCGGACGAAGGGCTTGATGTGGATGCGCACGGCCCAGGCACCCTGCTCCAGCGGCTCACCCAGGGCGACGAACAGATCGCGGGTGAAACCGGCATCGATACCGGCTTCGGTCATGGTGGTCTGTTGCACGGTATACAAGCGTTTCTCCGGATGCAGTACGCGCAATTGCCGCTCACCGGCGAACACGCGCACCGTGCCCTTGTCCGACGTGAAGTTGGGACCTTCGTGGTGCACCGCACCGACGAACTGGAAACGATAGCCACCCAGCTCCACCGAGTCGCCCGGCGCCATGCGCAGATCGCGCTCATAGCTGCCCAGGCTGGTCAGCACGACACCGACGGCGCAGACGGCAAAACCCAGGTGGGCGATCTGCATGCCCCAGTAACTGCGGCCCAAGGCCGTCAGCCCCTTGAGCAGGCCCTTGTGCCGGGTCTTGTCGAGAATGTCGCGCGCGCCCGCCAGGATCACCCAGAAGGCCAGCAGGCACACTGCAAGCACAGCCCAGTGGAAATCGCCATGGAGGAAGGTCGCGATCACCGCCAGCACCACGCTGGCCACCAGCACCGGTGCCAGCATGCCAGCCAGCCATTTCACCGGCGTATCCTTCCAGCGCACCAGTACGCCAACGCTGATGACCGCCATCAACAGTGCCATCAAAGGCAGGAACAGCGCATTGAAATAAGGCGGGCCGACCGACAGCTTGGCGCCAGTCAGGGCATCGAGCACCAGCGGATACAACGTGCCAAGCAGAATCATCGCTGCCGACACCACCAGCACGATGTTGTTGACCAGCAGCAGCGTCTCACGCGACCACAAGCCAAAGCCGACCTGGCTCTTGACCACTGGCGCGCGCAGGGCGAACAGCGCCAGTGAACCACCGACCACCACCAGCAGGAAGGCGAGGATGAACACGCCGCGTTCAGGGTCGGTGGCGAAGGCATGCACCGAGGTGAGCACGCCCGAGCGAACCAAGAAGGTGCCGAGCAGGCTGAGGGAGAAGGCGGCGATGGCCAGCAGCACCGTCCAGCTCTTGAACACGCCACGCTTCTCGGTGACTGCCAGCGAGTGAATCAGCGCAGTACCCACCAGCCAGGGCATGAAGGAGGCGTTCTCTACCGGATCCCAGAACCACCAGCCGCCCCAGCCGAGCTCGTAGTAAGCCCACCAGGAACCCAGGGCGATACCGATACCAAGGAAAGCCCAGGCAACGGTAGTCCAGGGCCGCGACCAGCGCGCCCAGGCAGCATCGAGCTTGCCGCCGAGCAATGCGGCGATGGCGAAGGCAAAGGCCACCGAGAAACCGACGTAGCCCATATACAGCATCGGCGGATGGAGGATCAGACCGAAATCCTGCAGCAGCGGGTTGAGATCGCGGCCGTCAGCTGGCGCATTCGGCAGCAGGCGCTCGAAGGGGTTGGAGGTGATGATCATAAACAGCAAAAAACCAATGCTGATCATGCCCATCACTGCCAGTACGCGGGCCAGCATCTCCTCCGGCAGGTGGCGCGAGAAGATCGCCACGGCGAAGGTCCAGCCAGCCATAATCAGCGCCCACAGCAGCAGAGAGCCTTCGTGCGCGCCCCATACCGCGCTGAACTTGTAGTACCAGGGCAGTGCCGTATTGGAGTTGTTGGCCACGTAGGCGACGGAGAAATCGTCGACCATGAATGCATAGGTCAGACAGATGAAGGAAAACAACAGAAAGGCGAACTGACCCCAGGCAGCCGGCTGCGCCAGGCTCATCCATTGGTGGTCACCGCGCCAGGCACCGATCAGCGGTAGCGTCGCCTGTACCAGGCACAGGCACAGCGCCAGAATCATCGCCAGATGGCCGAGCTCGGGAATCATTGTGCGCTCTCCTGCTGATAGCCTTGTTTGGCGGCCTTGGCCTCGTTGTGCTTCTGCATCATTCCGCTCTTTTCCAGCGCCTGCATGACTTCAGGCGGCATGTAGTTCTCGTCGTGCTTGGCCAGTACCTCGTCAGCCACCAGCACGCCCTCTGCATTGACCCGGCCCAGAGCGACGATGCCCTGCCCCTCACGGAACAGATCCGGCAGGATGCCGCTGTAGCGAATAGTCACGCCATGGGCGCCATCGGTGACGACGAAGTCGACTTCCAGTGTATCGGGGGAGCGCTTAACCGAGCCCTCTTCGACCAGACCACCGGCACGAATGCGCGTGCCCTCGGGCGCTTCGCCATTGGCGATCTGACTCGGGGTGTAGAACAGGTTGATGTTCTCCTGCAGCGCGGTCAGCGCCAGCGCCACGGCGATGCTGACGCCACAGAGGATGGCCAGAACGATGTACAGGCGTTTCTTGCGAACCGGATTCACTTTGACTTCTCCCGGCGCAAACGACGCGCCTCGTCTTGCAGGTAACGGCGGCGCGCCAGGATTGGCAGCACCACATTCAACGCCAGGATCGCCAGGCTGACGCCGTAGGCACTCCAGACGAATACACCATGAGTGCCCATGGCGAGAAACTCGGAGAACGACGCGAAACTCATGCCTTGCCCTCCACCAATGTCTGCACTTCGGCTTTCACCCAACTGCTGCGCGCTTCACGCTTGAGCACTTCAAGACGCATGCGATAGAGCAGCACGGCGCCGAAGAAGCAGTAGAACCCCAGCACCGCCAGCAGCAGCGGCAGCCACATCTCCATCGGCATGGCCGGTTTTTCGGTGATCTTGAAGGTGGCGGTCTGGTGCAGTGAGTTCCACCATTCCACCGAGTACTTGATGATCGGAATGTTGACCACACCGACGATCGCGAGCACGGCACAGGCCTTGGCGGCGCTGTCGCGGTTGCTGATCGCATTGCCCAGGGCGATGACGCCGAAATACAGGAACAGCAGGATCAGCATCGAGGTCAGGCGCGCGTCCCATACCCAGTAGGTGCCCCAGGTCGGTTTGCCCCAGATGGCCCCCGTGAGCAATGCGATGGCGGTCATCCAGGCGCCGATGGGGGCAGCCTGCTGCAGGGCGACATCGGCCAG
>Ga0208788_1000627_pt1 | contig 17228 bp, 25 predicted proteins | sample Wag4_2014_7_11_3_FD_187363 | JGI IMG/M metagenome (GOLD analysis project Ga0208788, IMG submission 187363) | Fresh water mixed with fracking chemicals microbial communities from Ohio, USA - Utica-2 Time Series FC 2014_7_11 (SPAdes) (version 2) ...
CTAACTCTCTGCCGAATGTCTGCCAGAAAATCAGTTCTGTCTGTGCATCTTTAAGGTCTTGTTCCATTTGCTCACACTCCTCACATTCATGTTGGTATTGGTCGGCATTACTCATCGCCTACTTCCCTCTCATACATTACATCTGTGTCGCAATCGTACACATTACTGTTGTAAATATTATCGACGTCATCCCACACTGCATCGATGCCATCTTGAATTGATCCAGCTTCAATGATTACAGTGCGGTATTGTTTTGTGACTACGACATATTCGTACTTAGGCATCTTTCCATCCCTCCTCATATTCTTCAGCAGCAAGTGCACAGTCAAATATAAATTCGACTACTTGTGCAGGTGGATAATTTTCAAATGGTTCCCAAAAAACAATTTCATACTTTTCCATGAGGGAGTCGATCTCATCCATGTCATCTGCATTCATGAGTGCATCGTATACCTTTACGACGTCTGACTCATTCGGTATTTCATAACTACTGACGAACTGCTTGAAGGCAAAGCGTTTCCATTTCTCATGCGTCTTCATGGCATTATTCCTCTGGCTGTCCATAGAATTTGTCGAAAATACCCTGCAGTGCATGGTACCCCTCTGTGTCTGCTGCCCCGTATAATTTCCAGTCAGCCAGTACACTAAGGCATACACGCAGTGCAATCACTTGTTGCTCAGGGTTAGGGTGTGCATTGAGGGCTGCTTCAATGCGTTTGTTAATCTCTCGTGCTGCATACTGCCTGCCAAATAAGTCATACAGTGCCCAGTCATCCGCAGTGTAGTCGAGTTTGATGGTGCTAGTAATCTGCAAGTTTCCCATGTCATGCCTCCGTCAGCGTTTTAAATTGAAACCAATACCCCAGTGCACTCATGCCTCGCAGGGTGTCGTGTGTCAGAGTCTTTTTGCCTGATATTGCAGCAAAGATTCTGCCATTGTCACACTCAGGGTAGTAGGTAAGATTCCCATATACCCTATCGACACGGATAACTACCCGTTTGCTCTCATCCAGAGCAGGTACGGGTGTATTCAGTCTCTCTAGGATTTTCTCTTGTGCAATGTCATTCTCAATATTCATAGTCTGCCTCCGAATCGTATGCGTTTTCATCGTCGCCCCAATCTTTAAAGTCTCCACACTGCTCATTGTACTTGTAGCCTGCAGCATAAGCCTTGTATGCAGGTGCATCAGGATCAGGCAATTCAATACGCTGTGACGTGTAGCTTTGCCCCATGTAATAGTGTGGGTCAAACTGCCTGCCATAGTAGGAGTCTGCCATGCCTCTGTCGAATGGGCTGCCGTGCCTCGTCGGGTAGGCGACACCCTCAAATGTAAAGGTGGTGTGATCTAGGTACATGTTAATTGCCTTTCAGTATATGAAATCTAGCACTGCTTGGTGGATAAAATCAGTGTCCTGATTCAGTGCATCAAGCTGCTCATCAGTGAATGCAGAACCATCCATGTGCTCTGCATATGTAATGTATGCATCTGCAAAATCGGGTGCATCTGCAGTATCAATGCCCTCAATCTCGATGTTGTATGCCTTGGTAATCCTATGCATGTGATTCCTTTCCATGTGTCGAATATTCGTCACTAAACTGCCACCACAAAGCCAGTGTCATCGGCACGGGCCTTGCCCTTGGCCCGTAGACCTACGATGATGCCCTTAGGATCGTGAATACGGGCATCATGCTCGTCACCATCGATCACTGCCTTACCCTGCCAGAGTTTAGGCAAGGGCTGTCCCTTTTTGACATGGAACACCACTGCCATATTCGCATCTGCAGCCTGAGCACTAGCCACCTGCCAAGCATATGTGGCTACACCTGAGTATGAGAATGTCAGGTGATAATTCTTGGGCAATATGGCATGCAATCGTGCTGCCCGTTTGGTGTAATCGTAAAACTGAATCTCAGGGAATGCCTCAGGAATGCCCCTGAAAGTCTCGCCATGCCTCTCGCAAGGTACAGTCTCCCATGCTATGTCACTGAGCACATTGAGACGCACCACGGCCTGCTTGCCTAGCTTGTTTGCCTTACGTACCAGTGCCTCCAAATCCTTTACAAGTGCAGCCACGAATCCCTCCCAATCGGCATGCCACCAATCGGTTTTAGCTTGCCTTGCCTTGGCGACATTTGAGAATGCCCCACGGCCTGCAGTCTTAAGGCATCCGTCCATGCAGCCTGCAGCCTTGCTGCCTGGGCATATGATTGGGTCAGGCATCATGCTCAGCCCTGCATATATCTCATGCAGGCCTTGGGCAAGGTTTGTTTTTGCAATCTTTGCGTTACCGTCGATTGAGAGCAGCTTCATGGGTGTATGTTTTCCTTTAGGGTTACTGTCGAATGTTCGACACTAGATTTTCGGTGCTTCTACTTATATATGCGAAAGAATCGTGCCATGTTGCTATGCAGCAAGACTTTCCCCAGTGAAATCAATCACTTGCGATTCACTAGGGAAAACCCTGATAGGGCTTCCCCGAGGAATTGGCATGCCTTATGCTTTAGCTGCATTGAGCATTGCAGTAATGATCTTTGCAAGATCAAGATTCTGCGACATGGCAATCTGAATCACAGATTCAGCAAACACTTGCTCATTATCGACATTCAATGTGCCGATTGTGCTTTCAGCACTGTCACTGCTCACTGTCGAATCTTCGACACTAGACTCTGCTTTAGCAGAGGGAGTGCTTTCAGTAGATTCTGCTTTAGCAGATTTACGCATTTTCTGTCGGAGATATGCGGCACTAGCAGAAACGACGTTCATGTCTTTCATGAATGCTTGAATGTCTTGCCAATTTTCAGCAAGCCACATTGCATCAGATCGGTCTTGCCGAGACATAATTGCCAGATCAGTCTTGGCAATAAATTGTCCAAATTCCTTATCGGATTTTCCGATAAACGCCCTGATTTGTATCAACAAATCGCCAATCTCTTTCAGCTTTTTAAGCTGATTCTTGGCAGCTTTCATCATTCCTTTGTAGACTTCAGCCTGATGGCTGATTGCCTCTGAAAGAGTGTGCTCCCCAATTTTCTTTTGGAAAATCTCAGGATTCACTTTGAAAGTGCCTAGTTTCTCTGTCTCAGGAACAGAATAGATCGATTGAGATTCGATGATGGCGAGATTTGATTTCATGGTTTACTTCCTTTCTATCTTTACTTTTCATATTTAGGAGAATGATTTTATTCCCCCTTCACTAAAGTTCAGGGGGTAAAATCTATTCTCCATGAAAAGTGAAGATAGGGTTCCGAGGCCAGAAAACTCCCAGCAAGGACTATGCCAATTTTCCGTAGGAAAATATATGCGTGTGAGAAAATGGGGTCTGCCGAACCTTTTTGTGATAATCGAAAAGTGACGAATATTCGACAGTGAAACTCATCACGAAGTGATTGGGTATTGGGGTGATAATACTAAATGTAGGACATTTAGAGGATACACCGACTAGATGTAGTATTTCACAATCTGAAAATCACCTTTGGTGAATATCGCAAAATACCCTCTTAACTGCTCTATCATCAGTAATGCGCATTATGCAAGTGACTGATTCGTAAGCGCTTTTCCTATGCGCTGCATTATGCCTGTAGGCAAGGCATGCGTCTGAGGCGTACGGCTGCACGGCTGAGGGGGTGCGTGGGCCACGGGGGGACTAGCGTTATATGTATATGGCTTCCTACACAGATCAGGTATTTTCACTATGTTAACAGTCACTAACTTACAGTACATATATAATGTGTTACACACTAGTACTGTATAAAATTCACTAGTGTAAAATTTACAGTAGTGGTAGGAGGTGGGATTTTGTGGTAAAATGTGGTTACACAGACTTTGATGACACTACAAGTGACCATCACTGAACAACTCTAAGTCATTGATTTGTGATCTTACTCTTGACAAAAGTGACAAAGTAGTGTTAAACTACGTCTAACAGACGACAGGGAGAGTGATACATATATAACACTTATAATATTAAATATAATATATCACTTACAATGTAGTCACTTAAACTATAAAAACAAATAAAGATTGAAATACACTTAAATGTATACACTTAAGTGATCACATAAGACTAATGCCTTTACTACTTGTACCCTAAGATCTGTACCCACTAAGACTAATCCTTTACTTTGGCTAAAAAAACGATATACCTACGTGACAAGTATGTACTAGAAGATTTTTATCTTGCTGTACGGACTAACAGGTTAGATTCTCTGCATGTACCTCACAGTGATGTATTCTTTGTACGTGCTGCTTTGAGAGAGAAGACAGGTACTTTGTACCCTTTGGATGTAGTCGAGAAGGCTATGCGACAAGAGGGATGGAATGAGTCACGAACAGTGACCCCTTATACAGGCAAGTAAATGGCTATTGAATATCGTGGCAAGAAGTTTCCAGGTTACAACAAGCCTGTGAAGTCCGATAACCCCAAGAAGAAAAAGATGGTATTGGCTAAAGAGGGTGAGCAGGTAAAGCTGATTCACTTTGGTGATGCCTCTATGGGACACAATTACAGTGATGAAGCTCGTAAGAGTTTCAAAGCAAGACATGCTGCTAACATCAAGAAGGGTAAGATGAGTGCAGCATATTGGGCAGACAAGGAACTGTGGGCAGGTCCGTCTGGCGACAAGAAGATGCCCCCTAAAGCTCAAAAGCACAAGAAAGGAATTTAATCGTGTCTAAGCTCCCCCCACGTTTGGCTAAGGCTGCTAGTGAACTGGCAACTGAGGCAACTAAAAAAGCTGGTCGTACTTATGCAGACTTAACTAAAGAGCAGCAGAATCAAATCCGTCGTGGTTTGACTGGGGGTCTTTCAGATGGGGATTTGATGAAGCGTGGCTTTAGTCGCCCTCAGATTGCTGCTGCCCGGGAGGAGCTACGAGTTGCTGGTAAGACAGAGTCTTTGCGTACTGGTGCAGCCCGTGCACAAGCAAAGACTGCAGCAAAGGCCGAGAGTGCCTCTAAAAAGGCCAAGAAGACCGTTGTGGAGACTGGGGAGGCTGGTACTATGTCTGTGGCAAAGAAACCCAGCATAGCCCTTTCTAGGCCCAAAGGGACTAGCATGGCTGACTTTGCCCAGAACCAGATGAGTGAGACTAAGGTTGTGGGTAAAGGTGCTCGTGGTGAGGATATCTATGAGCGCAGTGCAATGAAGCTAAAGAATGACAAGCCTACTCGTGCTGAGCAAAGAGCACGTGGTCAGGTGCCTGTTACCAAGAGCGAGTCTGGGGTAAAGGCAGACATTGCTCGTAAAGAAAAAGAAGCAAGGATGATGAAGGGTGCTGAAGAAGCTACCATGGACGGTGACATGGAAGAGTTCTTTGGTAAATTGCCTGGGGGAGAAAAGCGTTCTTTGATTACTGCTGCTGCAGGCAGTGAATCTAAACTGCGACAGCTGATTGGTCAGCGTATGCGTGATGCTGCAGAGACTGGTGCAGAGTTGCGTAGGAATTACAAAAAGGGTGGTGTGGTACCTGCATACAATAAAGGTGGCTACTCTAATTGTGGTGCTTCTGTAAAGCCTGCACAAAAAGCTAAAAAATAAAGGATATAACTCATGGGTATCGCAAGCGCAATTGCAAAAAAGTTTGGTTCTAGTCTAGCAAAAAAGACTTCTCGTGGTGCAGAAAAAGAAGCTCTTAAAAAAGAGTTTAAAAGACAGGGTATGTCTGAAACAGAGGCAACAAACAAAGCTCACTTAGAAGTACGTAAAGCTGAAGACAAAGATACAGCCATGCGTAAAACAGAGGTTAAGCAAGATTCTAAAGACAGTAAGTTTATTTCTGCAGGCACTAAGGGCGGGAATAAAACTTTAGCTTTGGAAAAAAGAGATTTAAAAACTGGGCAAATGATGTCGATTAAAAGCGACACAGATAAAACTTCTCCAACACGAAGCACTGAAAAAAGGCAACGCATTCGCACTGTTAGTGAAAAGATGTATGAAGCTGGTTTAAAAGATGCAGCTAAGACTCGTGCTAAAAAAGCAGCGGCAGTGGGTGTTGGTATTGGGGCTGTAGGCGCTAGTACTGCCGGTAGCAATAAGGATGAGAAGATCGTCAACGTAGACATGAAGAATAAAGACGAGCGTATCAATCCAAAAGATTATCCTACGTACCAAAAGAAAACAGAAAGTGCTACTGCATTCCGTGATGCATTTAAAAAAGCTAAGACTGCAGGAAAAGACACCTTTTCTTTTGAGGGTAGAACCTATAAAGTAGAAGATGGCCCAGCACAAAAAATGATGGGTGGCGGTTATGCAACTAAGAAGTTTAATAGGGGAGGCTACTCTAACTGTGGCGCTTCCATGAAACCCCAACAAAAGGCTAAGAAATAAAATGGCTAAAACTTTTAAACCCTGTGCAGGCTGTCCTACTCCTGCTAAATGTAAAGCTGCTGGCAAATGCTTGATGAAAGAAGGCAGCAAGAAAATGGCTAAGGGTGGTGCTCCCAAAGGACCATCCGTCATGATTGCTATTGCTGTACCTAAGAAAGCATCTGCTAAGAAAGGTAAGAAATAAAATGCCTGGACAGCGATTCAAGCAAGTACCTGAGATGTACAAGGGTAAGCCAGTAGAGAAGCTCACAATGAAAGAGCGTGAGCAGATGTTTAAAGATCTTGGCTATGATGCTCCTGAGTTTAAGAAGGGGCGTACTGTACCCAAAGGCTTTAATGAAGAGCCTGACATGGGCAGTGCTAAAAAGAAAATGGCTGTTGGTGGTATGCCTAAAAAGCAAGCCAAGGTTGCTACTGTCATGAAAGAGTACAAAGCTGGTAAACTTAAGAGTAGCAGTGGTCAGAAAGTAACTAAGCCTAAGCAAGCAATTGCTATTGCTTTGTCAGAGGCTGGCATGGCTAAAAAGAAAAAGGCTAAGAAGTAATGGAGTTTCGGGCACGTACATATAACGTAGAATGTATTGTAGCTTCACAAGAGTACACTCTATATACGTGCCCGGACAACTGTCGTGCACAAATGAATTTGTTGTATGTAACAAACTCTAGTGGCAGTACTGCTACTGTAAATATTGAATTTGATAGAGCCGATTCAAGTCATGCACATATTCTTGGCGCAAAGAATATGGCAGATGGAGAGTTTATTCAATGGTCGGGTGCGTATATTGTACTAGAACCAGGAGATAAAATTCATACTACCGTGACTGGTGTTGCTAGCCCACACGTAGATGTTATGTGTACTGTAGAAGAATACTTCTTACCTAACAGGACGTACTAATGGGACGAACAAATGAAAAGCTCTGGGAAAAAGCTAAGGCAGAAGCTAAGGCCAAGATGGGTGGCAAACACTCAGCAAGAGCAATGCAGTTAGCAGGAAAGATTTACAAAGACAAAGGTGGCGGTTATACCGGGGAAAAGACTAAGGCTCAAAAGAGTCTTAGCAAATGGACAAAACAAGAGTGGACTACCAAATCGGGTAAGCCTTCCACTCAAGGACCAGAGGCAACTGGAGAAAGATACTTGCCTAAGAAAGCAATCAAGGCTTTGAGTGATACAGAGTACAAACGTACATCTGCTGCAAAACGTGCAGGCACCAAAGCTGGTAAGCAATTCGTGAGTCAACCGAAGGAGATTGCAAAGAAGGTTAAACCTTATAGGAAATAATATGAGCCGACAATTAACAGAAAAACAAATTAAGTTCTTGGAGGTCTTGTTTGAAGAGGCAGCAGGAGATGTCGTTCGTGCCAAGCACTTAGCTGGTTATTCTGAGAACAGTCCTACCTCAGAAGTAATCAAAGGTCTTAAAGATGAAATCATGGAGCGTACCCAGTTGTATATGGCACGTAACGCTCCTCGTGCTGCTATGTCCTTGGTTAGTGGTATGATTGATCCTACTGAACTTGGACTCCGTGATAAACTCAATGCCGCTAAAGATTTGCTAGATCGAGTAGGTCTTGCAAAGACTGAGAAGGTTCAAGTGGAGGGTGGTAATGGACTTATGATCCTTCCGCCCAAACAACAAGAAGAAGAATAGTATTGTGCCGAAAGGCCAAATACGGTATAATTCCACCAATGCAAAATGGTTACTCCCCCAGCCTACGGGTTCGTATGTGTCGGGGGAGTTTATTCCTATTCCGTTTTTAAAAAGAAGTGTAGTACCTTTTGGGTATAAGGTAGATCCAGATGATCCATTTACTTTACTACCTATACAAGAAGAGCTTGTGGCACTTGAACAAGCAAAAGAATACTTAAAGAGATACCCATCTAGCAAAGTAGCTGCATGGTTGGTTAAGAAAACTGGTAGGAAGATTAATGGTCAAGGGCTATTAGTAAGAGTAAAAATTGAACAGAAAAACCAAGCAAAAGCCGCAACTGCCAGGGCTTGGGCCAGAAGGTACAAAGCGGCCCTCCAGATCGCAGAAAGGTACGACAAGACGCTCGGTCAGCGCTTCTGGGCAAACCTCAACGAAGAACTTGAGCGAGTCCCTGGAAGACTTAGACGAAGTATTGACTGCCCCTCCTGTAGAGCTAGAGGAGCAGAACATAATCTTCAAGCCGAACCCGGGTCCTCAGACAGTATTTCTAGCTGCACCGGAACGTGAAGTCCTCTACGGTGGAGCAGCAGGAGGAGGTAAGTCATATGCAATGTTGGCAGATCCATTACGTTACATGGGTCATCCGCAGTTTAGTGGACTCCTACTACGACATACCACAGAAGAGTTGCGAGAACTCATCTGGAAAAGCCAAGAGATGTACCCCAAGATCTATCCCGGCATCAAGTGGTCAGAAAGAAAGATGCAGTGGGTTGCACCCAGTGGTGCACGTTTATGGTTTTCCTACTTGGACAGGGACGAGGACGTACTTCGTTACCAGGGTTTGGCCTTTACTTGGGTAGGGTTTGACGAGTTAACACAGTGGGGAACTCCTTTTGCATGGAATTACATGCGTTCCCGTCTACGTAGTACTGCACCAGATCTACCGATTTACATGAGGGCTACTACCAACCCAGGGGGTCCGGGTCATGCTTGGGTTAAAAAGATGTTTATTGACCCTGCACCTGCAGGAAAAGGGTTCTGGGCTACCGACATTGAAACACAAGAAACACTTGTATACCCCAGAGGACATAGCAGAGAAGGGGAACCTTTGTTTAAAAGACGGTTTATCCCTGCTATGCTATCGGATAACCCTTATCTAGCAGCCCAAGGTGACTATGAAACAATGCTTCTCTCCCTCCCAGAACACCAAAGAAAGCAATTGCTGGAAGGAAACTGGGATATTGCAGAAGGAGCTGCCTTCCCAGAGTTTAATCGTAAGGTTCATGTGGTGGATAATTTTGATATCCCTCGGAGTTGGACTAAGTTTAGGGCTTGCGATTATGGTTATGGGAGTTTCAGTGCTGTATTGTGGTTTGCTGTCGCACCTGATGAGCAGTTAATCGTATACAGGGAACTATATGTAAGCAAAGTGCTGGCTAAAGACTTAGCACATTTGATCTTGGAGGCAGAAAGCGATGATGGCACCATTCGTTATGGCGTACTTGATTCTAGCTGTTGGCATAAAAGAGGCGACACAGGTCCTTCGCTTGCCGAACAAATGATTATGGAAGGCTGTAGGTGGCGACCTGCAGACAGAAGTGCTGGTAGTAGGGTGGCAGGTAAGAACGAAATACATAGAAGATTGCAATTTGACCAGTTTACAGATCAACCAAGAATGGTTATAACTGCTAACTGTACCAATTTAATTGCACAATTACCTATATTACCTCTTGACAAAGCAAATCCAGAGGACATTAACACAAAATCAGAAGATCACTTGTACGATGCTTTGCGTTATGGTGTAATGAGCCGTCCAAGATCTAGTTTGTGGGACTACGATCCTGCAACGGCAGGACGTAATAGATTTATTGCAGCAGATCCCACGATGGGATATTAAGGAACACTATGGATAATTACACAGAAGATACCCAGCTTGGCTTGGATGACGTAGATAACGTAAATGCGGAAGAGCCAAGTGTAAATAAAATGCTTGCCTACGTGCTGGAGCGATTCCACAAGGCAGAAGATTCTAGAAAGATTGATGAAGAGCGGTGGCTTCGCTCTTATCGCAACTATCGGGGTATCTATGGACCAGATGTCCAGTTTACTGAGGCAGAAAAGTCCCGTGTATTTATCAAAGTAACCAAAACCAAGGTACTTGCTGCGTACAGTCAGATTACTGACGTACTTTTCTCTAACAATAGCTTCCCCATCAGCGTAGAACCTACTATTCTGCCAGAGGGTGTAGCTGAATCTGTACACTTTGATCCCAAAGAACCCAAAGACCTTCAGGAAGAGCCTGTAGTCAGTCCATACGGCTCTCGTGATGACGGGCAACCCTTGCCCCCAGGATCTACTTTCAACACGCTGATGAACCGTTTAGGTGCCTTGAAGGACAAGCTAGGCAACATCAAAGGTTTGAAGGAAGGTCCGGGTGTAACTCCTTCTTCTGTCACGTTTAGTCCTGCACAAGTTGCAGCTAAGAAGATGGAGAAGAAGATTAAAGACCAGCTTGACGAAAGCAATGCAAGTAAGCAACTTCGTTCTACTGCATTTGAGTGTGTCTTGTTTGGTACGGGAGTAATGAAGGGTCCTTTTGCTGTGGATAAAGAATATCCCAACTGGCAAGAGGATGGTGAATATGCGCCTGTCATTAAAACTACACCGTCTACTTCGCATGTAAGTGTTTGGAACTTCTATCCTGATCCTGATGCATCTAACATGGATGAAGTTGAGTTTGTTGTTGAGAGACACAAGATGTCTCGTAGCCAACTCCGTGCACTAAAGAAGCGTCCTTATTTCCGTAAGACTGTTATTGACGATGTTATTGCTCAGGGCGAGTCTTATGTTAAAAAGTACTGGGAAGACGATCTGGATGACTACCAAGTAAACTTTGGTGTAGATCGTTTTGAAGTACTAGAGTTTTGGGGAATTGTTGATCGTGAACTTCTTGAAGATAACGAGATTGCTATTCCCAAAGAATTGGATAACGTAGATGAGTTGCAAGCCAACATCTGGTGTTGCAATGATCGAGTTATCCGAATGGTACTGAATCCGTTTAAGCCAGCCAGGATTCCGTATTATGCTGTCCCATACGAACTTAACCTATACTCTTTCTTTGGAATTGGTGTCTCCGAAAATATGGATGATACCCAGACTCTCATGAACGGTTTTATGCGTATGGCGGTAGATAATGCGGTCCTGTCTGGCAACCTTATTTTTGAAGTAGATGAAACAAACCTAGTGCCCGGACAGGATATGGCAGTGTATCCCGGCAAGGTATTTAGACGACAGGGTGGTGCTCCCGGTCAGGCTATCTTTGGTACTAAGTTCCCTAACGTATCAAATGAAAACCTGCAACTGTTTGATAAGGCACGAGTGCTGGCAGATGAATCTACGGGCATTCCTTCATTTTCACATGGTCAGACTGGCGTATCGGGTGTAGGACGTACTGCATCTGGCATTAGCATGCTGATGAATGCTGCTTCTGGTCAGATTAAATCTGTCGTTAAGAATATGGATGATTATCTGCTTCGTCCTATAGGTGAGGCGTTCTTTAGTTTCAATATGCAGTTTGATTTTGATACTGAGATTAAAGGTGATCTAGAAGTTAAAGCTCGTGGTACAGAAAGTCTGATGGCAAATGAAGTTCGTAGCCAAAGGCTAATGCAGTTCCTGCAAGTTGCAAGTAATCCTGTACTTGCACCATTTGCTAAATTCCCTTATATTATTCGTGAGATTGCTAAAGCAATGGATCTTGACCCAGATAAAGTTACTAATAATCTGGAAGAGGCTGCAAGGCAAGCTCAGCTAATGATGCAGAATCAACCGCCTGCACCACCAGGAGCACCCGGAGTTCCGGGAGTAGGAGTAGCCGACATGACAGGTGGTGGCGCTGGTAACATTGGCATTGGTGCAGCACCCGTTCCTGGTGAACAAGGGTTTAGTGCAGCACCCCCTCAACCACAACAACCACAAGGAATTCAGTAAATGGCAATAGTACGAGACATGAATCACTATTACAACTGTCTTAGTGATTTAGTAAATAAGAAACAAAAGTGGGACGCTTTTAATGTAGTGCTAGATAAATACACAGAGTTGCATCAAAAGAAACTGCTGCAGTCAAATGATCCTGTAGATATTTACAGAGCACAAGGTGCCATTGAAGCACTGAATAAACTCCGTTACTTAAGGGAAGAGGTAAATGGCACGAACTAAAAAACAACAAATGAAAAGGCTTTTTGAAGAAGGCGGGTTACTTCAAGAGGGCGGTGCTGTAGATCCTGTCTCTGGCAACGATGTCCCGGTAGGTTCTACAAAAGAAGAAGTGCGTGACGATATCCCAGCACAACTTAGCGAAGGTGAGTTTGTATTCCCTGCTGATGTAGTGCGGTTTATTGGTCTTGAAAAACTCATGCAAATTCGTCAAGCAGCAAAAGAAGGCTTGGCTAAGATGGAACGCATGGGACAAATGGGGAACTCAGATGAAGCAACTGAAGACGATACTGGTGAATTTGAAACTGAAATTGATGACATTATTTCAGAGATTGATTCAGAAGGCGAAGAGGTTTCCCTTGTAAAAAAGCCTGATGAGGAGCGACTTGGATTTGCTATAGGGGGTGTCGCTCCTCCTGCCCCCGTGTATGGAATGCAGAGATTTACCAAAGAAGGTGAGCCAGATAAATATGTACCAACGACAAACGATCAACTCAGACTGGCAGCACCGGAAGGATTTACAAAAACCACGGAAACTCCGGGCATGGTTGGTAAGATTGATACTGCTAAAGCTCGTCAAGAAGCTCTTGGCACTTATAAGACCAAGTACGCCCCCAAGGTCGAAGAGACTTTAGGTAGACCCTTTACAGTTGACAGTGGTTTAACTACTACTACAAAGAAAACTACTGCAGACCAAACCCAAGATTTATTTGGCGGTATGGATATTAAAGGTCAAAAGGTAGAGGCAGGTAACATCAAGTCTATGCTTGGTGAGGTAGATGATGAAGAGGGTAAAACATATACCCGTGATGAAGCTATTGCTAGAATGACTAGCCAGTTTAGGAAACAGTATGACTTCCTAAATAAAAATGCTGGATATAAATACAAACACGAAGGCGATCTTGATTCTATTTTTAAGAAGCAAGCAGAAGAATTATACGATGCCTCTGGCGGCACACTTGCAAGTATTTACGATGTAGATATCAAAGAATCTGAAGTACCCGTAGCTCAGCGTATTAGAACTGATGGCACACTTATTCAAGACAAAGATGAAGATGGTAATCCTCTAGGTACATATAGTTATCATTATGAAGTACCTGAAGGTGATGGCGTACGACGAGAAGTTGTTTCCGGCATTACGTCCGATCAAGTGACTGCTGACGGAAACTATATTGATCCTGATGCTGCTACTACTACCAAGTATATTATTAATAAGAAGACTGGTGAGCAGATTAAACTTGGTAAGTACGAAGGCGCTGTCCAAGAACAACAGGGTGGCTACACTCGCTTTGGTTATAATACTGGCGTTGAGGGTATGGCGCACTATGGTATTACTAAGGACAAGTTTGGCAATCCTATTTATTACCCTGTTTATGAGGATACATCTGACAAAGCTAAGATTGCTCAGATTGCAGGCATGGCGCTTACATTCCTCGCCCCCGGTGCAGGTACCGCATTGGGTGCAGCTTTGGGTGCTGGCGCTACCTTTGCTCCTATCATTGGTAATGCCCTGATTCAAGGAACTTTGGCTGAAGTATCTGGGGGTGATTTCCTTAAGGGCGCTGCTATTGGTGCAATTACAGGTGGCGTTCAAACTCCTGCATTTAAAGACTTTGCTGGCTCTGTAGGTGCAAGCATTCTTGGTGAAGGTGTTAAAGGAGCAGAGACATTAGGTGCAGTATTAACAAATGCATCTGTTAATGGTATTGTTGCTGCCATTACTGGTGCTGATGTTGGCAAGTCCATGCTTATTGGCGGCATTAAAGGCGGCATTGGCGCAAATTTGCAGGATATTACAAATACAGTGATTGGTGCCAACGGCACGAAGGCAATTGCTGATGCACTTAATATCAGCACAAATGAAGTACAAAACATATTTGGCAATTCACTTGTAGGCGGTGCAGTTTCTCTAGCACAAGGCAAGAGTTATTTTGAAGGGTTTACTAATACCCTAATGGCTAATGGATTAAGTTCTGCAGCAGCAGGAACTATTGCAAAAAATCTACAGGGCAAAACAGATCCTGCAACATTACAGCGTATAACCAATACCACTAAACTTGTTACAAGCCTAGCAGTACAAGCAAAACAAAAGGGGCTGGACTTTGAAACTTTACTGCAAGCACAATGGCCTAACATTGTAGCTACCTCTTTGAAAGGTATTGGCGGTAAAGGATAATTGTAGTATAATAGACATGTAACTGGCAGCGTTACATGTTCATACTCTTGCTGCCTAATATATGGCTACCTAATCCCCCCGTAAAACGGGCCACGGTTAGCCCCAACCAGAAAGGTAAAAAATGGAAGCAGTTATTGAGCCAGTAAAGGTTGCAGGTTTTATTAAGCGTTCAGCTAATAAAGAAAAAATTGAACAAGAAGAAGAAGAACTTAAAAAGATGGTTGAAGTAAATGCTGCACCACAAGAAGAGGAAGAGGCTAACGAACCTGAACCTACCGATGCAGAAGAGCGTAGTTTTAAAAAGCGGTACGGTGACCTTCGTCGCCACTCCCAAAAGAAAGAGGTAGAGCTACAGAAACAAATTGATGAACTTCGTTCTCAATTGGAAAAGTCTACTACCCAACAGATTAAACTTCCTAAGTCGGAACAAGAACTAGAGGAGTGGTCTAAAGAATACCCAGATGTTGCAAAGATTGTAGAAACAATTGCAATCAAGAAAGCATCTGAAAAGGCTATGGAACTTGAGCTGCGTATGAAGCAGATTGACGAAATGGCTGCTGAGGCAAAACGTGAAAAGGCAGAGGCAGAACTTCTGCGAATTCATCCTGACTTTACGCAGATCAGGGAACAGAACGAATTCCATGACTGGGTTGAACAACAGCCTAAGTGGGTTCAACAAGCACTTTACGACAATGAAGATGACCCAGTTTCTGCTGCACGTGCTATTGATCTGTACAAAGCAGATAAAGGAATTAGCACAAAGAAGCAATCTCGGAAAGAAGCAGACAAGGATGCTGCTAGGTCTGTTTCTACTTCTCGTCGTGGAATTGTTGATTCTGATGGCGAACCTGGAACCATTCGTGAGTCGGATGTGGAACGAATGAATCCTGCAGAATACGAAAGGCGGCAAGAAGAAATTGTGGCTGCAATTCGTAGTGGTAAATTCATTTATGACTTGACAGGCTCTGCCCGTTAGTTATAACAAGGTATGAAAACTGGGATTAGTGCCGCTAGCATTAGCCACCACTAATCCCGGTCACTGTAACGCAACATCAAAACTATCAGACTTACCTGATAATTTGATTGCCCATTACAGATTTAGGGGCACCTAAGTCTAAATGCACCAATCAAATACAGCCTCTGTAGTGGCGTGTGAGCGTATTTAATTATATGCCAAACATTCCATAGGAGGATATATCATGGCATTTCCTAAAGCCGCAGGTTACGGCAATCTACCTAACGGTAATTTTAGCCCAGTAATCTATTCCAAGCAGGTACAACTTGCTTTCCGTAAGTCTTCTGTTGTTGAAGACATCACTAACAATGACTATTTTGGCGAGATCGCCAACATGGGCGACTCTGTTAAGATCATCAAAGAACCCGAGGTTTCGGTCCAGGCTTATGCCCGTGGCACCCAGATCACGGCTCAGGATCTTGACGACGAGGATTTCACCCTTGTTGTTGATCAGGCTAACTACTTTGCATTCAAGATCGACGACATCGAAGCTGCTCACAGCCATGTGAACTTCATGTCGATGGCTTCTGATCGTGCAGCTTATCGTCTGCGTGACCAGTATGACCAGGACGTTCTTGGCTATCTGGCTGGCTTTGAGCAGTCTGCTAAGCATGGCAATCCTGACACGGCTCGTACCACGGCTCCCGGCACCAAGGCTATTGCCACTGCTGATGCCGACGAGTTGCTTGCTACGATGAAGCTCTCCCGTCCCAGCTTTGGTCAACTGACCACTGCAGGTTCTACTGGTGACTCCATCCCCCTCGCACCCCGTATGCCCGGAGCAACTGCTCTGTCTGCTACCACTGTTTCCCCTCTGCAAGTGATTGCTCGTATGGGCCGTCTGCTTGACACCCAGTTTGTGGATTCTGCTGGTCGTTGGCTGGTCGTTGACCCTGTGTTCATCGAGTTGCTCAAGGATGAAGATAGCCGTCTGCTGAACTCTGACTTTGGTGGTTCTGGCCTGCAAAATGGTCTGGTTCTGAACAACCTGCACGGTTTCCGTGTTTATGTTTCTAACAACCTGCCCAAGATTGGTACTGGTCCTGGCACTGCTGGCGCTTCTGCTCAGTCCACCAACTTTGGTGTGATGGTTGCTGGTCATGACTCGGCTGTTGCTACTGCTCAGCAGATCACCAAAACGGAAAGCTATCGTGATCCCGACAGCTTTGCTGACATTGTGCGTGGCATGCACCTCTATGGCAGAAAAATTCTGAGGCCAGAGGGCATTGTTGTAGCACGTTATAACGCTGCATAGTTGTAGTATAATAGCTTAATGGATACCCTACAGCTTAGAGAAGATCATCCGTATTTTAATGGTAGAACCTGCTCTAACTGTGGGGTATTTAAAACTACAGATTGTTTTACAAAAGAAAAAGACAGCCGTGCAAAAGATGGGATTGCGTTAAGAAGTCAATGTAAACCCTGTCGAGAGCACATTAAATGGAAGTCTTTCATTACTCGTACTTATGGTATAACTGCAGATGAGTATTACGAAATTCTAGAGCAACAAAATAATTCTTGTGCTATTTGTAATTCCACAGAAGTAAGTAATTCTAGAATTAGCAGTAATAAATTGTTTATAGATCACTGCCATGAAACGGGTAAAGTTAGGGGTCTTTTGTGTTCTAAGTGCAATCACGGTCTTGGACTTTTTAATGATGACGAAGATCTGTTACAAAAAGCTATTGACTACTTAACCAATTCTAGAAAGGATTTTTAAATGGCTACTATTACCACTCTCGCTGGCGGTGCAACCGCTGGTCGTACCGTTGGCTCGGTTCCTTACCTTGTTGACGTACTGGTTGACTTTGCTGCCGCTGCTACGGCTAAGGGTTCTGCCCTT
>Ga0208788_1000631_pt1 | contig 17179 bp, 10 predicted proteins | sample Wag4_2014_7_11_3_FD_187363 | JGI IMG/M metagenome (GOLD analysis project Ga0208788, IMG submission 187363) | Fresh water mixed with fracking chemicals microbial communities from Ohio, USA - Utica-2 Time Series FC 2014_7_11 (SPAdes) (version 2) ...
GTCCTACCCAAAAAAATTTTAATTATTTTTTGTGATGTTTTTTAAATTATAGCACAATACTGTTGCTGTGAAATGGACAACCCTTTGCAGCCAATTGTTTTGACGCATTGAGTAAGTCATCCTGGTAGAAAAAATTGGGCGTGATCACCTCATTGTTATAATTGCGGTGAAAGACGGGTGTGGCTGAACCGCTCATAGGTGGTATGATCCAGGTCCAGTCTGCATGAATTTCTCTACCTTTCTTATTTTCCGTTTCTTCAAAATGAATGAATTGTTCCGCAGCATCGTGGTGATTAGAAATGGTAATGCCGGCTTTGTCAAAGGAAAACAAAACAGCGCGGTTCAATTCAAGCATGGCTCTATCTTTCCAAAAACTCCTGTGATCACCAGTATCGAGCCCGAGATTTTCTGCAATTGTCGGTAACAAGTTATACCTACTCGTGTCTCCCAGGTTTCTGCTGCCAATTTCGGTACCCATATACCAGCCATTAAATGGTGCTGCCGTGTATTCTATTCCCCCTATTTCCAGTAGCATATCTGAAATTAATGGCAAGCCATACCATTTTACCTGCATGGTTGCAAACCAGGGGTAATCAGGATGTTCGATATTTACGAGCATTTTTTCTGGCAGGTGTAGTTGCCTGATTTCTGGAGATGAGCCGGGCCATTGAATAGCTTGTGGGAGCATGTCAAAAGGACCGTCATCAAATTTTATGCCGCTGTTCTTGCACCAATCAGTAAAATTTACCGATGCCGGATCTCCTTTAACAGAGCCGTCTCTTTGCCGATGTCCGGCGAAACGGATCAGCTGGTGGTTGAGGATACGCGGACCGGTTTGTTCATCGTGTTTTTTAGCTCTGAATATGGTTATAACAGATCGTATTTGTCCGTCATTGAATGCAAAATCTATATGTTGCTGCAGTGCATTGAATATCTCGGATGTTGTGTCCAAATCTCTTGCGTCAATTACTTTCAGGGTTTTCCAATACAGCCTGCCAATACACCTGTTACTGTTGCGCCAGGCCATGCGTGCACCATGTGTGAGTTCTTCGGTTGTAGGACTCCAGGTGCCGTTTAGGCTGATTTCCTGTTCAACCGCATCAAGTCGTTCCGACAGCATCTCGGTTTTATCGAGCTCCCTGTAGGCTGTAGTCAGGAAACCATGCGCTTTTTCCAGCAGCCAATGATGTTTCACTTTAGCCTCATCAAGGTTAAACATTTTGCAAAGGTAAGTATTGGCATTGAATCTGAATTAATTGTTGAACGAAGCAGTGTTTTAACGTTTAAAAAACTCCTATACTTGAAAGCCTGACTTCTATGTCTGATGCGGTTACCGATTATAAAAATCTTCAGATTATCCGTAAGCTTTTACTTCATCAGAGCCGGTAAGCAAAGCTGACGGTGAAATAAAAGCTGTTTTCAAGTTCCTCTTTGGTTGTTACCTGATCAATGGTTATCGTTGAAGGGTTGACGGGGATCACAAATGCAGGAGTAAAACCCATGCGAAAGCGGCCTGTTGTATACTGAACTGGTAAACTGAATTCGTAGGAGAGTAACCTGAACGTTGTGCTATTTTCAACAACAACTGTAGTGTCTGCAGTTGGTGTGGTTCCTGGATTGCCTCCGTTTCCGCGACCAATACGCTTTTTGGTTTCCGTGTTTCTTATCTGGTAATAAGAGTTGAAGTATTGCTGGCTTCCACCAAGCAGGTAAACAGAAGGCATCAGCCTCAACCTGCCTCCCGATGCATAAATGGTTTTGGAAAGATCTAGTCCGGCTGTAAAATCTGTGTCAGCTCCAAACATTGTTCCAGCATCTGCTGTGATTTCAAATAACCTGAAATCATATCCAAAGTAACCATAGGTACTTGCATTAATTTCAGACAAGACCGCATAACTGCTGTCGTTGAATGAAAATAAGCTTCCATTAATGCCCCAAAAGAGGTTGTTTTTGTAATAGGCATATCCACCTGTAAGCTTAAGTTGATCTACCCGCTTGTCTGCTCCTTTCAATAGCAGCGATGCAGAACCTCTCACGAACAAACCCGATTGGTGAAAGTATCCGGCTGCGGCTGTCAGGTAAGGTAGTGCCAGCGGATCTTTCCTGCCTGCATATATCCAGTCGCTCGTATAATTCAGGGAAACCCTGCCAAAAGACTGTTTAAAAACATTTCTGTTGAAGCTGGAATCATTTATGTTTTCATCCTGAGCTTGAGCAATAGTAAATATATGGCAGCAGAAGATGGTGAGGAAGGAAACGGTATTTTTCATTGCCCATTTTTTTGTCTCCCTTTTTCAAGCCCCTTTACTTTTTCCTGCATTTTGGGCTGTTTTCTCTCCATTTCCTTGTCCCTGTTGCGCATCCTTTCCATCATTTTTTCATGGTTGGCAAACCAGTTGCCTTCCATATCTATACACTCACCCTCTCTTAAACGAAGCCGATCACCTTTTTTGTTCCGGAAGGCCCCATCGGGTTGAACAATGGTTCCGTCTTTAAGTCGGAGTTCTTTCTGTAGCCTGGTTCTTTTTTGGTCTTTTACCAAGAAAACTTCTTTGTTTTCCAAGTGCAGATACTGGTGGATCTGTTTTTTTTCTTGCAGTTTGATTCTGTCTTGGTCTTGTGTTTGTTCTTGTGCCTGTACAAAAAAAACTGCCAGAAGCATGATGGTCGCGGTCAAAATTTTTTTCATGTGAGTGAATTTGTTTGACCCGAAACTATCAGCCCTGGCAGTGCCCAGAAATGATTTGTATGTGAATTTTCAAGATTTATTGACAAATCTTAAAAAAACATGTTTGTTTACAGCCTTACGCTTACATTAAAGGTGAATTTGATGCGGAATGCTGCAGGTTTGTTGGTAACAGTTCCACCAACCATAGCAGAAACGGCATGGTCTGCTGAAAAATCTGCTCCTATGGCTGCCAGCTGTTCTCCGGTAAGTTCCAGCGTGTGTACACCCGGTTTGTCTAGAATGAGTTTGTTGATTCCGATATTGATATCACCGATGGATACATTGCCTGTAAGCTCCGTACCCGGGTTACCATAAAAATTCTGAATTTCGTAGCTGATACTCTTTACGGAGAAGCTTTTGACCCTTGAAAGGTATTGTTGCATTTCCGGATCATTGCCTGCATCCACATTGAGTGGAACCTGTAAATTATTTGGTGTATTGGCAGTTACGGCAATGTCGAGGCTGTTAGACATTTTAATTGGAATAGAGAGAATGCCTGACTTGGAACAAGAGAAAAATACTAAACTAATGATAATGAATGCAATACGTTTCATGGGTTTGGATTTAAGTGAAGATTACACCTATTTAACGAAATTTTACCCATTTAATTATACTACCGCGTCAATTTTTAAAGATTCCAGTTTTTGTCCGTCTTTCAGGTGCAGGGTGCTTTCTCCATTCTGAAGTTTGCTGACTACAATCTGTGTGGCTATCCGCTCTTTCAGGCTTTCCACGTGGCTGATGATACCAACGAGTTTGTTGCTTTCTACCTGCATCTTTTCCAGCATGTTGATGGCATTGTAGAGGTCGTCTGGGGAGAGGCTGCCAAATCCCTCGTCAATAAACAATGAATCAATGCGTACATTTCTGGAGGCCATATCACTCAGTGCAAGTGCCAATGCGAGAGAAATAACAAAACGCTCACCTCCTGAAACACTGTCTATGGTGCGCCATTCATTGCCCATGTGGTTATCAATCACCCAGATATCATCTTCATTTTTACCGGTGCCCAGTTCAAGCCGGTAACGGTCCATCAGCACCAGCAGTTTTTCATTGGCCAATTCAAACAAATGCCGCATGGTGATGCGCTGAACGATGTTGTTGAATTTATTACCTGTAGCATCCCCAATGTACTCATTCAGGATATTGTGAATTTTTTCAATTGATTTCAGTTTTTTAACAGTTTCAACAAGCTCCTGTTGTTTGCTCCGGTTTTCACTGTCGTTTCGAATTTTCTCTCTGATTTTGCCCTGGCTAACCAAGTTAACTTGCAATGCTGCTGAAGCACTATTAAGAGAAAGCAACAACCCTTCCATTGTTTGGTGAGGGTCATCTTCCTTTGTGATAGTCTCCAGCTGTAGGGCAGTTTGTGCTTTTTTCCCCAGCAAAGTGTTTTGAAACTGGTTGAGCTGGTCTATTTGCAGCCGTATTTCCTCAGCTTTTTTTGGATCTAAGATGGCGGAGCTGAAACTTTCAACATCAACGAATCCTGCCAATTTCAGGGTTGCAACCAGGTTATTATAAAGTGTTTCTTCTTGCCTTTGTTGGTCAGCAACTGTTGATGTGAGCATTTCTTTTTCAGTAATCTTGGATTTTAGTGTTGCAGTTGCAGTTTGCCAGCTGGTAATAAGATCGTTCCTGAACTGCTGAATGTCTGCACCAGAAAATGCTTCCTTTCTTTCTCTGGCTTTGATATCAAATTGCTGCCTGGCCTGCTGCAAGCCTTCGAGACCTCCAATAATGCTATCCAGGTGATGGGCAGCTTGTTGCCACTGCTGATGCCGGATGATATTTTGAACTGTTTGCTCCTCTCCGTCTAATGCAGCGTTAATCTCTAACGATGTGGCATTGGAAAGGTGAACAATAAGCAAACCCTGTTGCAAACTGTTTTCGAGCTGTATACGTTCTGAATCCAGTTGTTGCAGTTGTTTGCTACAACTGCTAAGACTGGTCTCTGCAACAAGAATTTCCTTTTCCTCCTGAAAAAGTTTTGCTTTCAACAGTTGCACGGTATCAATTTGTTGGGTCAGCTCTATTTCGAGTGCATCATTGATGGGAGGCAGCATAGTAGCATAAGGATGGTTGGTAGCACCACAACACGGACAGGCTTCACCCTCCTTTAATTTACTGCGGTGAATTTCCAGTGCCATAACCGCTTTATTGGCTTCAACTGCCTGATTCAGCAGGGCAGCTGTGTTTTCTGCTTCGCTGATTGCAACTACTGTCAGGGATTTTTCGTTGTTGATTTTTTCGCGGTCTGATGTCAGAGTTTCCTGATCAACGCGGATTTTTTCCATTTTTACCCGTATGTTATGCAGTTGTTCTGACTGACTGAAACATTGCTGCAATCTGCTTATTCTGACCCTACTTTCTTCTGCCGCTGTCAGCAAATCCTTTCCTGAGAGGTTTGAAGGTAGTGGACTGCCGCTTAGCAATGCTTCTTGTTCTAACTTGTAGGTCCGCAACTCATCGGCATCATTCAGTTTGCCTTTCAGCGCTGCCTGTAACCCCTCTGGCAATGCCTTAACAGCAGCAACCATCGGTTCACGGAGATTTTCGTACCTGGATTTAAGTGTTGTACATGCTGCGTCAAGACTGCTGATCTGGTTATAAAATCTTTCGAGCAGGTTAATAAAATCTGCTTCTGATACCGTTACACCAGAAACATGTTCAAGCTCCCGACAGCAATCGCTCAAAACCAATTGTTGTTCGGATATCTCAGCTTTTTTGCTGTTTATCAGGTTCTCACTTCTTTTAATCTGATCCTGCTGTTGCTGCCATTCCCGCCATTGAGCACTATAGGGTATAGCCAAAGTATGCCTTTCCAGCAGATCCTTCTTTGGCGCCATTTCAGCTCTTTTAAGGCTGAGTGTTGTCAGTTCATCATCAAAATCAGAAGCGGTCTTGTTCAGCTCTTTAATGCGATGTTTGGTGTCTTTGAGCTTATTTAAAACTATTTGTGTATCAAGTAGCTGTGTTTTGGCAGAATCCAGTTGGCTGAGTTCTGTTTCCAGCTGTAAAATTTCTTCAGCTTCAAGAAGTTTGACATTTTCAAGTATGGCAGCATGTTGCCTGATTTGCTGCTGGATATCTTTGAACCGCTGGTTGGCAGCCATTCCGATTTCACGGAAGAGGCTTGTGCCGGTGATGATTTCCAACAGTTCGTAGCGCTCATGATTTTTTGCACGGAGAAACTCGTCAAATTTACCCTGACTGAGTACAATACCCTGGGTGAACTGTTCTTTGGTGAGTCCGATTATCTTAACAATGGCTGCCTTGGATTCTGAAACCTTATCTGTGAGAGGGTGGAATGCATCACCTTCCTTCCGGCTGATTTTGAGTTTGATTTTGTCAGGGGAGCCGTTGCGGGTGAGGCGCACCGACCAATGAGACTGGTAGGTAACGCCATTTACACTGAATGTGATTTCAGATAAGGAGTCTTTTGTTCCGCGCGTCATAATCGCCCGGTCATCTTCAACAGAAGACTCGCTGACGTTTTCCATTCTTGCTGTATAGGAATACAATGCCAGCGTGATGGCATCAAGGAGGGTGGTTTTACCGGCACCGGTTGGACCGGTTATGGCGAATAATCCGGCCCCTGTAAATTCGGGTCTGTCAAAATCAATGAGAAAATCGCCTTTGAGGGAGTTGATATTCCTGAAGCGGAGTTGGTGTATTTTCATCGTTAGCGGGTTAGGTCTGATAAAATGGATTGAAACAGTTCCATGATTGCCGTCTTCTCAGCGTCATCTTCCCGCTCTTTGATCAATGAACTGAAAACTGCCTCCGGCTGAAGGTCGTGAACACGTTCTGCTTGCAATGTTGATGTACGAGAGCTGTTTAAGCGATCGAGGTAGGTAACACGTTGCTGGATAAGTCTGATATTTCGTGTTGGTAGTGTTTCTCTCCAAGCTGCAATGGCTTCCATGACAGCAGGTTTGTAAGTGGTTTCTTCAATGGCAATGTCTAGCAGCACAGGCAGTTGATATTTGCAACGGAGGCTGTTGATTTTTTGTTCAACCTCAGCGAGACTGCCTTTGACCTGATAGAGTGAACGTGTTTTGGGTATGGGAATAAAACTTTGTGTGATTTGTCCGTCTTCCAGTTGCAGCCTGATGATTTTATGGGCATAATTATTTTCAGAAAAACCAAGTGAGATAGGTGAGCTGGCATAATGTATGCGTCCTTCCAGCACAGCTTGTCCGGTATGGATATGTCCGAGCCCGAGGTAATCAAACTGGTCAAGTGCATCGGCAGTGATGCCCAGCACGTTTCCAATCTGAATGTCTCTTTCAGCTTCGCTTACCTGCATGCCCTGGGCATGCAAATGTGCCATGCCGATATGTGTTAAACCTGGGTGATCTCTGCGGAGGGCTTCTCCTGTATGACGGAAGATATTCCGCATGCCTTCTTGAATTTTTTCATCGATTGTTTTCGAGCTTTCCCCTTCTCCTACTTGCCTGATAAACCGGTCTTGCAAAAAGGGGATAGCTGCCACAATCGCTTTATTTTTTCCTCTTTTGTCTTCAACAGGAATGAATACCTCGTTGATTTTATCCAGTCCGGGAAACTGTGCAACAACGGTTACTCCGAAATTGCTTAGCAGGCTTGAAGGGGTATCTAAAAAAGAGGGGGAATCGTGGTTGCCGGCAATGATGATGGCTTTGCAACAGGTGGCATTCAGTCTGGACAAAAACCTGTAATACTGCCTTGTGGCCTCATGTGCGGGGTTGTGCTGATCAAAAATATCTCCGGCAATGAGCAGGTAGTCTGTTTCTTCTTCCCTGATTTTTTCCAGGAGGAATGCAAAGAACAGTTCCATGTCTTCACTGAGGTCTTCCTGATGCAAGCGCTTGCCCAAGTGCCAATCGGCAGAAATAAAAATTCTCATCGGTAAAAGGTGTTTTTAGGTGATGGGCTACATCCAGTGTCGGATGAAATGGTGGATGAGGTCAATATCTTCATCTTCCGTTCTGATTTCAGGCAGCATGATTTCTTCACAAAATGGCTTCCAGCATTCAACCTCCGGATCAAAGTATTCGGCAGTCTCCCTCCCCAGGAAGAGTTTGTAATCAAATTTTGGTCTTCCTACAATGACGTAGCCCGGGTAGTACCAACGGAATCCCTGTTCGCGCATAAACTCCACTTCCAGGAGCATGAGGAGTTTACCCGGACTAAACCTGACATACTCCGGGTCATAGAAGCTGACTTTGGCCATCACGGCATTGGCCCCCAGGTCTATGAGTCCTTTTGCAATGAGGCGGTCTCCATCTCTTACTGAAATTGCCCAGGTATCGAATAGTCCGAGATTTTCTTCCTCACCGTAAAGACATTTAGACAGGCTATCATAACCATCAAAAGTGATCCAGGACCTATACTTTGCATAGAGTAAAACGTCCTCTTCTGAAATTTCATCATAGGCTTCAATGCTGATTTCAAATTTACCTGCCCGCCTCAGGATTTTTTTGTGTGAAGGGTGCACATTGATTTTGCTGGCATCATAACGCAGCCACCAAACCCTGTCCATTTCAAAGTTATCGACATTAAGCCAGTGGGTAACGGTGAAAAGGTTTTGGTACATGCGGTACCAGCCCCTGGCGAGGTAGTCGTCAAAATCTTCCGGATTCAGTTCATCCGGCTGTTCAGTGTAGTTGTATATCTTCATGCAAGAATCTGTCGGAAGCCATCGATGACAGACTGCTCCGGTTTGTGTACAAATATACCGCTGTTTCCCTCTTCTTGTATACCCCTGATGAAGAGGTAAATCACACCGCCAAAATCGCGACTGTAATCAAAACCAGGCACGCGCAACTGCAGATACCGGCTTGCAGCCAGGGTATACAAATGATATTGCAGGTGGTAGTTGTTGGCAGTCATGGCTGCAGACAGTTGCTCCACACCGTACTGTTCAGGATTGTCTCCCAGGTGGTTAGACTTCCAGTCGAGGATGTAATATTTCCCTGCATGCATGAAAAAAAGATCCATTTTTCCGTTCAGTATGCCTTCCATCTCCTCCCCGGAGCGGAGGTAAAACGGCGTTTCGGGGGGAGACAAAAGCTGAAGCATGTCTGTATTAAAAAGTGTCAGGGGCATATCAAACTCGAGTTCGTTGAGTCTGTTCTGCCAGCTTATCTCACTGAGGCAGAGGGTGCCGTTTGGCAGGAGGGGACGGGAGATGATGCGCTGCAGCATCCTTAAAATCCCTTGTGCATAGTCAGTGTCTGTTTTTCCTGAAAGCCGCTTCAGTGCCCTTTGAACAACCTCCTCCCAGTTGCCCGGTTCGGTGAAGTTGATGTGTTCAAAAACATAGTGCAGGAGGTTGCCTGTGTGGGCCCCTTTTTTCAATTGTTTGAAGATGAAACGGTTGTAACCATCCAGCACAGCCTCAGGGTCTGTTGTTGTTAAAAATACTGCATGTTCAGGGTTGAGCGCACTGTAACTGGTTCGGCGCCACTTCAGTTGTGAAAGGCTGAAATGCCTGGCCCGGGCATAAATCCGTTCCGGCTGTTCTTCATGTCGGGCCTGAGGTTTAAGGACGATCGGATCAGGGGTATGAAAGGCAACGCCGGGTATGCCTGACTGGTTTGTTTTAATGGCCTTTGTAAAAACCCGCAAACAGGATTTTGAATACTTCGAAGCCATGTTGGCCGTAATCAGACACTGGTAACGTGCACGTGTTACAGCCACATAGAGTAACCTGCTGTTCTCTTGTTCCAACTGTGCTTCACCCCAGCCGGTTTCTTCACTGGTAGCTCGTTTTTTATTGATAACGATATATTTTCCGGTCTCTGGATGGCGGTAACTCAGGGTTTTGATATGTGGTTCTTTGGTAACCATATCCAAAGCTGGTGCCAACACGATGTTGTATTCCAGGCCCTTACTCTTGTGGATGGTCACAATCTTAACAGCATCTTCATCGCTTTCAATGCGTTGTTCGTATTCATCGCCTTCACGCAGTTCGCCGTCGATACTTCTTTTGAGCCATTGGATCTGTTCCTGTTCATCATAATGTTTTCTTTCGCTCACCTTGTGGATGATCTCTACCAGTTGCAGGATATTGGATACCCGTCGTTCTGTTTGTCCACCCGCCTGTTCCATCAGTAAGGGCAGTGCATGGTCTGATAAAAACTGGCGCAGCATTTCAAACACGCCCCTGCTTTTCCAAGTTTCCTGGTAAGTGCGAAAGCGTAGGAGGATGGCTTCCTCATCGGCAGTCAGCAGTGTTTCAGGCGTATACCCTCCGAGCGATGTCAGGAGTGCCTTATTGATGGATTTTCTGCTAATGTCTTTCACAGCTTCCATGACATAGAGCATATCCAGGGCCTCACTTGTCTGCAGCAGCTTTGCATCATCAATGGTGATGGAGGCTATACCGTATTGCGCAAGCAATTCCTTGATCTGTTTCCCTTCTCTATTCTTACGCACGAGTATACCGATGTCTCCAGGGATGACGGCTCTTGCCGGTTTACCCGGAATTTCAATGGTATAATGGTTGGAAAAAAGCAATTGGGTAACCAGTGCAGGTACTGCTTTCTGCAGCTCTTTCTTTTTGGCATGTTCTGAAATCAGAATGGGCGTTACTGGTTCACCTTTATAGCAAAGTGTTCCTTTTTTATTTTCGCCGGGAGACTGTACCGGGATGTATTTTATGGCATCGCTATGCTGTTTGAATGCAAAAGTGTCGAACTCAGGCTCTGGCAGGAAGAAGCTGTTCATTGCTTCGATGTAGTCTTTGCCAGACCTGTGATTGGTGTTCATGACATGAACCCTTTTCACCTTTGATTTGGCTTTGAAATAGGTGAAGATATCGGCTTTACGCCAGCCGTAAATGGACTGCTTAGGGTCTCCGATGTAGAATAGGATATGATTTGTTTCAAAGAGTGCTTGAAAAATTTCATACTGCTCGCGGTCGGTGTCTTGGAACTCATCGATGAAAACCGCCCTGTATTTTTCCTGCAGGTGCCTGATCAACTGATCTCTGTGGCTACCTGTAAGAACAGCCTCATGCAGTAGGCGGATCATGTCATCATAGGTTATAAATCCCCTTGCTTGTTTGACCTGCCTGATTTCTGCAACTACCCAGTCTATCGCCATGGTGGTGATGTGGTGAATGATGTCTGAAAGGGTTTGTGCCGGATCAACTCCAGGCTGTTGGAATGACTCCAGCAGCTCCTGCTGGTAATGTTCAGTAAGGAAGTTCCGTGGGATATCTCCCAGGTGACGCATCAGCTTTCCACCCAGGGCCTCCCTGATTAACTTCAACATATCTTCCCGGTCGAGTCCGTTGTCCAGCATCATTTCCAGCAGCTTGGGATGGAGGATGGTAACATGCTGGCGCCAGAACTCATGGAAACTGTCATGAACCAGTTGAAGAAATTCCTCTTCACCCAGTGTTTCTGCTCCAAAGAGTTGTCCGGTTTCAAATGCATATTCCCCCAGTGTACGCTGACAAAATCCGTGTATGGTAAGCACGGAAGTTTCATCTAGCATAAGTTGTGCATCTGCCAGCCTGCGGCTGATGGTCTCAGCATCATGAACCGCTTCGGCAGCCTTTACCAATGCGGTGATGGCCGGATCTTCTATGGCTTGTCCCCGACTAACTTTTGCTGCGAGTCTCACAAAAGCACGCACACGCAGTTCCAGTTCTGCAACGGCAGCCCGGGTGAAGGTCACCATCAGGATCTGCTGGATGGGGATATTTTTTTCCATAACCAGCCTGAGTACAAGCAGGGCAATGGAATAGGTCTTGCCGGTACCTGCGCTGGCTTCAATCAGGTTGCTTCCTTCGAGGCTTACGGTAGCTGGATTAAAAGATTGTGGGGTATGTTTCATGGGGGTTATTTGCTTTTGTTGAAAACGGTGGGTAACAATTGTTGAATGGGTTCCAGGATCTCACGCACCTTAATTTGCAACCTGCTATAGGTGTCATCGTTCAGCCAGCCATGCTCCAGGGCTTTGGTGAGGTAGGTGTCTGTGAAATCATGACTGAAGCTGTTGTCTTTTTCATCATCGAGGAATTCCATGATCTCATTAAACTCTTTGTCAATCAGTTTCAAGTCTTCCTTCCCAAATGCTGGAAAAAAAGGAAAACACTGTTCATGTCCGCTTTTGAAATGCGCTATATATTTTCCGAGGGTTTCAAGTGCTGCGGATTGTGTTATCCGATCCGCCTTGATGACAAAGGCCTCTGCCGTATCTTTCTTGCTGATGTTTTTACCGATAAATACAAAGTCGAGTAACAAGCCTTGGGCCCGAAGGGCCAGGTAATGTGTATAGGCATGCAGGAGGTACTTCAGCCTGTTGCGGGAGGGACAAACACAGATCAACTGATCTCCGTAACATGGACCGGCTTTGCCTGTCAGTAATGTTTCGGTGAATTGCAGGTGAATGTTGTGTGTTTGCATCTCATGACTGCCTGCAGTTTGAAGGAAGACAGACCGAAGCAGGTCGGTTTCCTGGTGCATCACCTGCAGTGATGCCATTCCCATATTATGCAGCGGGATAACGCCTGCTGGGATGGCAGCTGCATTGTTGGGTGAAATGGTTCCGGTGATGAAAGACATTTTCAACTGATGTGCAGGCCATCCGCTTATTTCAAAGGGCTCGTGATCTGGCAGGAGGGTTTCTTCATCGCGGTAATAAACTTTTAGCACATTGTTGTAATATGAACGAATGGGGTTCTCCATGAATCGGGCTAGCTCTTCAATGTCCAGGCTCTGGAATCGGAAATCCGGTGTTCCAGCAAGAACAGTAGTAACAGGTATCTGCGTAGCAAAACGGTTTTCGCTGAGGTAGTTGACCAGGTTGCCGTTGAAATACTCCCGGCTGAACCCATGCAGGGGGTGTATGGTGATCCATTGTTTACGCAGCACATCGGTGTCTTCTTCCATGCCACGCGCCACATAATCGATGCATTCATCCACCAGCGAAGAAGGAGGCAGATCTGTTGCGTCTTTAGCGCTTTTTGCCGTGAAGCTGATGTAGAGCTGTTCCTTTGCGGAGAGCAGTGTTTCGAGGAAAAGGTGTTTATCGTTGTCTTTCACATTCCGGTCTCCAGGCAGTCGCTGTTTGGTAAGCAAACTGAAGCTGAGCGGTGATTCTTTACGGGGGAACTTATCGAAATCCATTCCCAGCATAGCCACTATATGGAAGGGTATGCTGCGCATGGGGATGAGGGAGCAGAAGGTGATGCCTGCTCCGGCGAACGACTGCGACCGCTTTTCCATGGAGAGGCGGTGGAGAAAGCTGTGGCGAAATACCTCGAAGCTGATGAGACCAGTGTCTGCAGGGTTGAGTTCGGCAAGCTGTTCAGTAAGTTGCACAAACCGTGGATAGTCTTCGTCTTCTGATTCACTTGATTGGAAAACCATGTCTTCTACCAGTTCATTCAGGTAGGCCGACCACTCCGCAATGGTTTTGGCTGTTTCCCATTCCCTAATTTTGCTGATGAGTACCTGGATGAAGTGGATTAGCTTAACCCTTTCGAGTGCAGGGGTACCTTCTTCTGTATCCAAGGGCACTACTGTTTCCAATCCGTCTTGGTAAGCTGCTTCCCCGGTCATGCAGATGCCGTAGAGAATTTTTTTCAGTCCGTGTTCCCAGCTGATCATACGTGTGCCATCGTTCTCCCGGCCAGCTATGCTGAAGATGATGCCCGCCTCCCGCACTGCAGCGCGGATGGCATCGGTGTCTGTAATCTGAAACCGCTTTCGGATATAGGGGGATTCCAGCAGTTCGAGTATGGCTTCCGCCTTGAAGCGGGTGGGGTCAACCAACAAGAGCTGCCGGATGGCAGTGAACAGGTTGTTGTCTGCCGTAATGGTTTCATCTGCAATGGTGTACGGAAAACGGTAAGGCGCATTGCTGAAGATGGCATGGATATACGGTGCATACTGATCAATATCACTTACCATGACGAGGATGTCGCGGGCAGGGAAAGGGTCAGTGCTTTTATCCACCAGACTTACCAAGTGATTGTAGAGCACTTCCACTTCCCGCAGGGGGGTGTAGCAGCCATTGATGACGAAGGAACCGTCTTTTATATCTGATTTAGTCAGCGGTTGGCGCTGGTTGCCAATGGCATTGTGGTAAATGTCGTGCTGGATCTTGTGCAGCAAGGTTTTTGGAGAGCTGTGTGGATTTGCCAGAGAGGCGTCGTACAGGTTGATGAACTCATCCTGATCCAGCAGCAAGCCGAATGTTTCCCGGATGATGGTTCCCCAGTTCAGCAGCAGGTCGTTACCCTGCAGGATATGTTCTTTGTCTTCTCGTCGCAGGTTTCTTTTCTGCAGCAGCCTGGTAATCTGTTTTTCAGACCGGTCGTCGAGCCAATATTGTTCAGGGGCAGGATTGATCAGGTAGAAATGAATGTCAATACAACTTGAGAGTGCGTGCAGTATGCGCAGGTAATAAGGCGTGATGACCGCAATGCCGAAAAAATGCAGTTGTCCGATTTTCCGCTTGAGCAAGTCCTGCACATCCGGATTCTGCAAGCCCTTCAGGATCTCATCAGCCATCTCAACCCTGTCTCCCAGTGCACCGTTCAGCTTTTCCTTCATCTGCCACCAGAGCCATGCCTGCCAGTCGCCTGCAGTGATTTCCGTGTTCACCTGGTTCCATGTTTTGATGTGCTCGTACCGGTAAACCTGGTACTGATCGAAAAGGTCAGCCAGCTCATCCGCCAGTGCGATGCGTTTGATGTCGTTGCTGCCGAAATAGGCATGGATGTCAGGATGTGCTGCCCGGAAGTTGTCGCTGCCCAGTAGTGAGTAGAGATACCAGCGCGAAGTTTCGCTGTCCAAAGCCGGTCTGGCCGGATAGGTACAGAGCTGGTGAACCCTCGAAACGATGTCGTTAGGTTTGCAGAAGCGGATGTTGGAGGCGATGCCCAGTTCTCTCGCCAGGGACGTTTTCAGCCAGCTGTTCATTCCTTCAGTTTGGGTGACAACCCATTGCGCACTGAAAGGATCAACTGAGATGGCTTTCAGGTCTGATGCCAGTTTAGTTGAGAGCGGACTGAGTGAGTTTGATATGTTGAGGGAGATGCCCATGGTGTTGTTGGATGAAAGGTTTAGTGTTTTGTAAGGTTGATTTGATTGAGGCGTTGGGTGATGCCAGAAATACGTTTAACCGAGCGGGAGACTGTATGCAGCAGGGTTTCTTCAGTGGCCTGGATGGTTACGGATTTTTTTGCCCTTGTTACAGCTGTGTAAAGCAGTTCCCGGGTGAGCAGCAGGTTGTCTGTGCCTTCAGGCAAGATGACCATTACTTTATCGAATTCAGAGCCCTGGCTCTTGTGGATTGTCATGGCGAAGACCGTTTCGGCATCGCTGAGGTAAGCCGGCAGTATGCTCCGCAGTTCACCATTGCTGTCTGTGAACCAGGCACGCAGGTTTCCATGCGCATCTGGCCGCAGGATGCCCACGTCCCCATTGAAGAGGTTTAATTCGTAGTTGTTACGCGTTACCATGACCGGCCTGTTGGGATAGAACTCTCTGTCTGGCTTGAGCAGCTGTTCCTGACGCAGGAACCTTTCGATCTGCCTGTTGACGGCATAGAGACCACGTTCACCTTCCCGAACTGCTACCAGCACCCGCAGGTTATTCAGTTTTTCCAAGGCTTTTTTGATATCTGTTTCCAGGATGTAATCGGCGTAGCCTTTGCAGCAGGCTTCCAGTACAGATTGATTGTAAGCGGTGTCGAATTGTAGTTCGCTAGATCCAGAATCGGCCAACACGTCAGCTAATGTGGCTGTTTCACCCCTGATGATGATACCGGCCAGGTTTCCGATGGCGCCTCTTTTTTTGAAGCGGTGGCTCAGTTTAAGCTGCAGGATGTGGTTAGACAACCAGGGTGTATCTGTGGCATCACCTGTTTCCCGAATTTGCCTTTGCTTATCTGGCAGGAAGTTGTTGATCCAGTCTCTCCGAGCAGGTTCCATGCCATTAAGGTTAGGGATTACCGAGCAGAGGTCGCCCAGCAAGCTGCCTGCCTCTACGGAGGCAAGTTGGTCTTTATCACCCAGCAGGATAATCCGCGTTTCAGGATGCAGGGCATCCAGCAGTTTGGCGAACATCGGCACGTCTATCATGGAAGCCTCATCTACCACCACCCAGCTAAAGGGCAGGGTATTGCTGCGGTTGTACTTGAAATGGATGGTATTGGGCCTGTAGCCCAGGAGGCTATGCAGTGTGGAAGGTTTCAGTTTGTCGAACACCGGCTGCATTTCCGGGAAGGCAGTTGCTGAGTTCTGCAAGGATTCATGCATGCGCATGGAAGCCTTTCCTGTGGGGGCAGCCAGTGCCACGGAAGTATCCGGGTTGATGGCATAGAGGATGCGCAGCAGTTTGGCGAGGGTAGTGGTTTTGCCCGTACCTGGTCCGCCCGTGATGATGCTGAAATCGCTCAGCAGGGACTGCAGGCATGCCACCAGTTGCCAGTCGGTCTGTTCCTCCGGCAGCAACCCATCCAGCGGATAGGTTGCCACCAGGTCAGTAATCAGTGTGTGGTGTTTTTCGAGGGCTGCCATCCTCTCAGGCAGCAGACGCTGGCTTGAGGCGGCACGCGCAACGACGTGGCTGATGATTTGGGATTCATAGTGGTGGTAGCGCTGGAAGTAGATCAGGTTACCATCTCGGATAAACGGTTTGGGTTCACCACCTGGTGTTCCCACCATATCAGGCTGTTCTGCAGGCTCAGGCAGCCAGCGCTTTTCAAAGGGCAGGTCTTCTGTGAGTACACTATCCACGGGAACACAGATATGACCCTCCTGGAGTTTTTTAGACAACAGGTAGGCGGCAGGTCTGATCCGTGTATCCCGGAAGGCATTGGCGAACTGCAGGTGAATATCGGAGAGGGTATGCATAAGCTTGTGATATATGCAAATATGAGGTTATGGGTGAAATTTTGTTTCCATTATTTAAGAACCCATCTCCCTGAGGTAAAATTCCCTTATGTTTGTTGCTATGGGTGTATTCGAAACGAAGCGGAAAGTGGTAATTACCTGCCACAAATGGTTATCGCCTGCCTTGCAGCAGGAAGTGGAAGCATTGGGTTTTAAGACAGATCGGGTCTTTCAAACAGGTGTGGAGCTCACGGCCAGTGTTACTGAATGTATCAGGCTGAACCTCAACCTGCGCACAGCCAGTCAGGTTATGTATTCCCTGAAATCTTTTACCTGCAATGACCCTGATGAGTTGTACCGACAGACGTTGGGCATTCCCTGGGAAAGGCTCATTGCCAGGAACGGGTATTTTTCAGTTACCAGCAATGTTTATCATCCAACGATATCCACCAATCTTTATGCCAACTTACGTGTCAAAGATGCCATTGTAGATACCATGCGCAGGGCTTCTGCTATTAGGCCCAGTACCGGTTCAGACCTTGTGGCGGTGGTGGTTAATCTGTTCTGGAACCAGGATCAGGCAGAACTTTTCTTGGACACATCCGGTG
>Ga0208788_1000633_pt1 | contig 17150 bp, 22 predicted proteins | sample Wag4_2014_7_11_3_FD_187363 | JGI IMG/M metagenome (GOLD analysis project Ga0208788, IMG submission 187363) | Fresh water mixed with fracking chemicals microbial communities from Ohio, USA - Utica-2 Time Series FC 2014_7_11 (SPAdes) (version 2) ...
TTACTTGTTGGTGGCTTCTTACCATGCGGAGATATTCACTTTTCCATCGCAGGTCAAATTAAATCAAACAAAATTTGTGATTTTTTGTGATTACTTGAGGGCAATTTTGTGGGAAATTCCCCATATTGAGCGAGAATCAATAACTTCCGGCTTATAGGGCGACTCTTCTTTATTTTATTCACGTAATATGCTTCGCTATTCACAAATGCTTTTAACTAGCAGAGAGAAAGGCTAGCCGAATGAAACTCTGGTTAAAATTTGCAACTGCAATGGCGTTATTCAGTTTTTTGGCTCATTCAACCTCCGCTGGCGCAAGTAACTTTCATCAAAACCCTTCAACGAGCCTAGTGAAAGTGTTGACTGACCACCTTGGCGCTGCCACTGCTCTGACGGCTAAACAAAAATCAGAGATTAGGGAAATCTTGGCCAAAGGCAATGGGAATAAAAATTTTATTTGCACGGGTACAAGTCTTGCAGGGCAACGAGAGTCCATGTATCCAGTCGTTCTGCTTCGGGCCCAACTGGTCTGCGAGTACGCCAAATCCGTTGATCCTTCTATCAAAACGACTGTGAAGGAAAGGACAATTACTTCCAAAAAACTCAACGGGCGGGTTGAAGTCGTTAGCAAGTAACCTTCTCGATCCGACTTGTAGGTCGGCTCTTTTTTAATAATGAAGTTACTGAGAGTAACTAAGGAAATATGCAATGTGCTTACACGACGATTTCTTAGTAATGGTATTTTGGTTTAAACCCGAATCCTTTTTGCATTTTTATGAGATACTAAAAGCCGCTTGTTTGGTAGTAATCGGGACTTGGTCAATTGCCAAGTCCCTTTTGCTTTCCACATTAGTTTTTATCCCCAGGTTTAAATGTTAATCAATCTCCAGAGTTAGAAAAACCATAACTTCACTCCCGTGTTGGGGGCGTGTTGTAATTGGCAGCCTGTTCGATTACCAAACAAGCGGAGCGGGTTCAATCCCCGTCGCCTCCACCACAGTCTAAGCTGCTTCAGCTCGATCTATTGGTAATGGTCAAAAGAGTTGAATCAGATATGCGTGGGAGGGCCTCGAGAGATCGAGGCCCTTTCCAATTTTCCAGCTAACAGGGCGACCCTTCTTTATAAGCGAAGTTTGCCAAGTGAATTTACGCTCATTTTAGGACACGTAAAATTTTGAATGGAATTTCCCGTACTTGCCCCTTAAGCTTTCCAAATGTCGCTAAAGGGTATGAAGACAAGATGGCTAGCCTTGCCTCTTACTGCCCTTTTTCTTCTCTTCAGTACAGGAGCTGCTGCTGCACCTGACTGCCACGTTGAATCGACGACACAGTCAGCCAACAAACCTGAGGCGGTTAGTAGTCACACAGGGCACTCACATAGCCACTCACCCCAAGTAACCAGCAGCCCTGTCTCATATTCTCAAGAAACTCTGCTCTCTCTGGCTAGCACCCTCAATAATGAGATCTGTGTCGTCGTCGGATTTATCGTTTTGCTACTGCTTCGCTTCTCACGTGTGGCGAAATCGTCGCTCGCGGCCAAGCAATTTTCTCTGCCGAGATACCAGTCACCCCTATTTCTCCCCAAAAACCTGAGTTATCTCAATTTAAATCATCTTCAGTTGGGGATTATTCGCATCTAAATTCTTCTCTCGTGCCGTAAATCAACGTCGAGAAAAGGAAATTTAATGTACAAAAAACTTACTATTTTATTGGTGTCTTTTGGAATCATGCTGATTCCAAATGCCGCAAGCGCCTCTTCGCATGCAAAGTCATTACAAAATTTGGGCATGAATGAAATCATGTTTGCCCAGATGATGATTCCGCATCACGAGCAAGCGATTTCTATGTCAGAAACTGCTCTCAAGAAGAGTCGTAATCAAGGGGTTTTAAAGCTTTCTAGGCAAATAAAAAGCTTACAAAGTACTGAAAAGTCCCAGTTAACTTATTGGCTAAAAGCGACAGGTTCTTCAATGACCATGGATCATGACATGACAATGTCTGGCATGTTAACTGTCAAGGAGCTTGCTTCGCTCAAACGCCTAACGGGAGCTGAGTTCGATCGGACATTTCTCCAACTGATGATTAAACATCACCAGGGGGCAATAGAGATGCTTGATTTAATTTCAAATTCCAGAAATGTAGAGGCTAAGGCGTTAGCTAAGGCAATTAATTCTGCACAAAGTAAAGAAATATCTTCCATGAAACTAATGCTCAACAAAGTGAAATAAGGAGAAATCGAATGCGTAAAGTAATTATAAGTATTGCGACCGTTATTGGTCTTGTTGCAAGTTCAAACGTTGCCTTTGCTGATGGAGCAAAGCCTGGTCAAAGCATGACGCACATGAAAACCGCTGCAGGAGTAGCTTCAACTCTTGAAGCAGCAGGGGTAATTCTCTACGTACAAGGTGGAGCAACATTGGGTGTTATTGGCGAAGATATGAGTGCGGCAACAAGTCAGGTTGTATTTCACATTCCTATCACTGCAAATAAGGCTGGAGTACAACATGTTGGAAGTAACATTATTTTCTTCAACACAGAAAACAACCAGTTCCTCACACTAAAGAATCCAGTAATTGATCTGGCTAAGGGTGTTGTAACAGCCACGGTTCCTCAGGCAGGAGATGCAAAGGTAGACATTTTAACAATCACCAATGCATCAACAGCAAAGCCAAAGATCACAAACGATAGAAAGGTCAAGCAGCGCACAACTGCATATACAGGTACCTCACTTGTACTTGCTCCAGGGGTAGCTGCAACAATCGCATCAGTCTTGGGCTTGCCAGCTGGTTCATTGCCAGATGGTCTTGCCTTTGGAACAGCTGATGTCACTCTCTATAGCAAGTTGAAGTAAGGACTAAAAATGGAACCAATCTCACGTCGTTCTTTTATTGCTGGTGTTTGCGCGGTTGCCGCATTAGGTGGGAGTGGGATTCCCGTTGCAGCAAATGCGGCGGTAAAGAAGCTTCCCGGTGGCCGTATATCAGTAAACCTAAAGGCAGTGCCTGCATTAGCAAAAGTTGGTGGGGCAGCAAGAGTTGGTTCTGTAAAGGGGGTGCCAGTTGCGATTGCTCGCACTGGCACCTCTAAATACATCGCTTTCAATCTTTTGTGTCCTCACCAAGGGGTACCTGTCGTTCGAAATGAGAATGGGTGGATTTGCAATGCACATTCTTCAGAGTTCGAAGCTGATGGTGATTTGTTGTTGGGTCCAGCTACGACCGGGCTTGCTCGAGTACCTGTAAAAATCTCAAAAGGTGTGGCAACAATCGGATAATCAAGGTTTTCCTTGATATCTAAGTTCAATGAATTGGGTCTGAGAGATTTGATCCCAGGCCCAATTCATTTGAATTTACTTCTTGAGTGCACATATCTCTAGTTAGGATGGCAATCAATGCGAAAGTTTCTTACTGTTTCACTAATTTCCGCTCTAACGATTGGAATCGCCTTCTTCCTACCGGGTCGCGTCTGGGCCGAATTTGATGGGTTGCCTGCTCACCCGCTAATTATTCATGGGGTCGTAGTTCTGCTACCGTTTTTTGCAATTTTGTTGCTCGTGGGAATTTTTAAGAAGAAGTTACTGCATAAGTTCCATCTCCCAATCATTGGAACTCTTGCGCTTTCTGTCGTAGGAGCTATTGCTGCTAAATCATCCGGATATTCTCTATCGGCTGTCGTAGGTCTCCCAAATTCTCATGCGCAATTGGGCAATTACTTAGTCCTACTTGCTATTGCACTATTTTCCTCATTTCTGCTTTATTTATATTTTTCCTTCTATAAGAAAAACAAAATTGCATCATCAACTCTTGGAGTTTTAATGGCTTTTCTAGCTGTAGGTACGATTGGTATGACTTACGCAGTTGGCCATTCGGGTGCAGAAAGTGTTTGGAAATACAGGTATGACATTGGGAAAGAACAGCAAGGATTGCCCTAGACAGCATTCTCGCCAAAGAAGTTCTTTATCTTTCTTAGGAAATTGCTCTGATCAGGTATAAGCGATTCCACTCACATTGATTTCACAGAAAAGCAATGAGTGAGCCAAATCTTACGAATTAGGGATTACAGGTACTTTTACATTCGGATCGGGATCAGAAGTAACGGATACACAGACGGGAAGAATCCATTTGGAGTTAAATGTTGAGCAAGCGATATCTTCTTCTGAGCTCGGAGGTCTGGCACGAGGAGTAATCCTGTCGTCATTGTTGATCTCGTTCTTGGCGGTCACGTTTCTGATTTCTCTCAATCGAAGTTCTGAGACCGAGCTTAGAAACAAAAAGATAAGCCGATTAATTCGGGTCGTTGCCAACGCATCATTTATCACAGGGCTACTGGCTGTCATTATCGGCTTTTCAGCTACTTACATAAATCAGAGGACTTTAAAGGGATCATCTTTAATCGATATCTATCTTGATGGATTCGGACTCTGGCTGCTCTTTATCTTTGTTTTTCTGATTTTGATGATTCTGATTGTCAATCAACCTTCCCTACCTACCTCGGCACAGACTTTTAAGAGTTCACTCAAGTTTTCGCTCTTATTTGTATTGATTGCAACCCCCTTCTTGCCGTTGGAATTACCAAAGCCGGCAAGAAGCATAGAAGCAACAACTGAAACAAAAAGTGCCGTTGTTGTTACTGCAGTATTGAGTCCCGGTGCAGCTGGGTTAAATGATTTAAAGGTCGGATTAAATGGCCCTGATGCCGAAGTCGCACGAATCTTGTCCTTCGTAGTTGATGGGGATGCGCAAATGTGGATGATTACTGGTGAGGAAAAAACCCTTTCCGAAAGGATTCAACTCAAGATTAATGAGGATGGTTCTTTGGTAGCAGAGGGTGTTATTGCCAAGAGCTCTGGAGAATCAAAGATAAGAATCAAGTTGAGCCAGAAAGTTGAACTCTTGAAAATGGATGTTACTTTGCAGGAAAATCCAGGATATAAGCCATGATGGAAAGAATCGAAACGGATCACATTTCCATCGTTGAGAGTGCGCCTACACTTAGATTTCTTCAGATCCCGGTTGCTCTACTAACGATGTGCCTAACAGCATTTCTCGGAGTTGGAATCTGGCTCTTTGCTCCTTCAGATAAAGGAGAAGTTAAGCCCCCATCTGGGCTTGAATCATTCCAATATGTTGATGGTGTGATGACTAAAGTGGAATTGCCTCGTCTAGTTATGAAGTCATTTACCGAAGTTGACGGCGAGAACATTTTAGAATTTAGCGTTCCTGAGAGTAGTCTCCGCTTTTTTGACGTGGTACACATGCGTGCCCATTCATCGATTGGTTTGCCTACACGTATCTATTTCAAAGAAGTCAAAGGCAAATTGATAGCTGTGTATAAAACTGACGCACCTGCAAATAGTGGAAGTGGAAAGTAATGAGTTTCTGCTACAAGCTACTTTCCTACGGCAGTATTGGGATATTGATAAATCTGCTCTCATCAACATCAGCTAATGCACATGGTGTGCAAGGTAGAGCTGATACCCCAGTTCCCATCGAAGCATTCTTTCTTGTGGCTGCGATTGTTTTGGTTCTCTCTTTTGTTGGGCTGAGTTTCGGCTGGTCTAAACCAAAGCTTTCAAGTTACAAGTGGGTAGAAGCACCTTATTTGATTCAAGCTACAGTTCTTTCGCCCATAACTCTACTGATTTTCAGATTGATTTCCTTGGGTATCTTCTTAATAGTTCTCTTTGCTTCGATGTTCGGTTCCACCACTCTTGGTTCAAACATATCTCCACTCGTGGTTTTTGTCGTCTGGTGGATTGCCTTAGTACCAGTCGCTGGTTTATTTGGAAATGCATGGAGATCCATCAATCCTTGGATAACAATTGCTAAGACGTTGAAATTCAAATCTGAGACAGACAAGACTCTCCCGAACTGGGTGGGGGTGTGGCCGTCGGCTGTAATCCTTTTGCTCTTTGCCTGGCTCGAACTAGTTTTTCCTACACCGGCCGAACCAAGACTTATTGCCCTCATCTTGCTTTCGTATTCTGCCTTAACCCTTTGGGGAATGAAGAGATATGGAACTGAGTCTTGGTTGGACTCATGTGAGGGTTTTTCTGTATACAGCGGACTCTTGGCACATATCTCCCCTGTGGAAGTGAGGAATGGAAAGTTAGGGTTTAGAGCTCCCTTTGTTGCTGCAACTCGGATGCGGAAAGAACCAGGAGTTGTTGGTTTGATTTCTGTCTTGATAGCCACAGTCACATATGACGGCCTATCAACAAGCTCTTTCTGGAAGTTACGAGATATCGCGGCAAGTGAGCGACTTATTGATCTTGGCCTTGATGATTTTCAAGCAGGTGTTTTGATTGGAACTCTAGGTTTAATCGGATCACTAGTGGTTTTCTCAATACTTTTTGAGGCATGCTCATATATCTCAGGTTTAATCGCTGATTGGAAGCACACAAGTGCGGGCAGAGTTGCAGTTGCATTTGCTCACTCAATGATTCCTATCGCGTTCGCATATTTTGTCGCACACTACTTCACGCTTTTTGTATTCCAAAGCCAAGATTTGATTCGATTGGCATCTGATCCCTTCGGGTTTGGATGGAATCTTTTTGGAACAGCAGATAGCAGGATCAACTTTCAACTCGTCTCAGCCGAAGCTATCTGGGCCGTGCAAACCATAGCAATTGTTGTAGGACACGTACTTGGATTGGCCTATGCACATGATCGAGCTTTGGAGATTGCAAGGAACCACAAAGAGGCGATCAAATCTCAGTACCCGATGTTATTCCTTATGGTTCTTTTAACTGTCGCAGGTCTGTGGTCTTTATCGGCGGGAATGAACTCTTAAGGTAGAGGTGTCGTCTACGGCTTAAAAGGCAGCTCTTTTTTATGAATAGTCGTTGATTAATGATTAGCCCAAAGATTAACTGAGGTTGGTAAATAGGGTATAAATTCCTACAAGGATGATGATTGCTGAGAAAGATTTTTTTAGAACGTCTGCATTTAGTTTTCCGGCTATTGGTGAAAGAATCAGCGAAGCTGTTATTGCAGAAATAGTGAACACCGCCACCTCGACAACAGGAATTTGATCCCAAAATTCGTATCGTAAAACGAATGCAAGTAATGAGTTTGCGGTGATTGCCACTAGTGAAGTGCCAGCTGCAATTTTTGTAGGCACTTTAAGAAAAAGAATGAGCGCAGGAACGATTAGGAACCCTCCCCCAATACCGAGCAGACCCGTCAAAATCCCGACAAAAGTGGCGGCAATAATGACCAAGTGCCATTTTGGTTTCATCGCTTCCGGTTCTGGAGTTTTCCTGCAACACATTGCGTAGCCCGCTCCGAACATGAGAAGTGCAAAAATCACCAAAGTTACATTCTCAGGGATTACTTTAAGAAGTAAGGTCCCAAGAAATGTTCCTACTATGCCAACAGCGGAAAATATAAGACCGACTTTTACATCAACTGTTCCGGTTTTTCGGCGGCTCACAACTCCTGCAAGTGCGGCCGAGCCGACGATGATTGTTGAGCTAGTCGTTGCTGCCGTGGCAGAAAGACCAAGTACAGCAACTAGCCCAGGAACAGCAAGGATCGCACCTCCTGCTCCGATTAATCCGAGTGATGCGCCAACAATTGCGCCGAGAATTAAGCCAAGGAAAATTGTCATAAATTAAGAAATCTGTGGAGCGCCATTTTTAGCTGACATGGGTAGACCTGCGGCTTGCCAAGCCAACATTCCGCCTTCCATATTCATTACCTTCAAGCCAGTTGGCTCGACTGCATCGCAAGCCTTACCTGAGCGTTTATCTGAACGGCAAATAAAGATAATTGGCTTATCCGTGGGTAGTGCATCAGCATCAAAGGTGCTGAGTGCATTGAGAGTGAACAACTCGAAATGCCCTGCATCCCACTCATCAATTTCCCTGACATCAATACCGTATGCCGCTCCACTCTCAACCATTTCGAGCGCCTGCGCAGGTGTAACCATCTCCATTTTTTTCCTATGCCTTCTCTTTTAAGTCCGATGGTGCAACAGGGCTATGGTCGGCCGAACCCTTAGTAATTTCAAGCTCTTTGACTTCTAGCGCCTTCTCATATGGCTCATTGATAAGTACTATCTTAAAACAAGCGTTCTGAATGATGCTCGCAGCGATGGACGCACGATACGCACCCCCGCAGTGGACCCAATAGATCTTCTCCGAAGAAAGCTCTCCAAGACGACCCTCAATCTCATGCAGAGGAATGTGTTTACTGCCCTTTATATGAGATGCCTGTCGTTCGCTATTGCGACGGACATCAAGGACAACGATTTCAGGCTTTGTCAGCGCTTCTGGAACATCCTTGAACTGAACCACCTTGGCATCGAGAACTTCGGCAAAGTTATCCATAGTGCCTACGAAACTTGCTGAAGGGCGATCAATACCAATGCGGACAAGTTCGCGTTGTGCAAGAGTGATGTCATTAGCCTTATCTGAGATTAAGACAAGCTCTTTCTCGTAAGGAAATAACCATCCTAAATATGTTGCAAAAGAACCCGAAACTCCAAAGTTTATAGTTCCAGCAAGGTGTGCCTTTGCCCATGAATCCTTATCGCGTAAATCTACGACCCAGTTATCTCCAGCAATTCTCTTGAGGAGTTCATCAGTACTCAAACGAGGTAATTCAGAGAGATCAATGGCGCCAGCGCCTGCAAGATTCGCTGGACCCATATGCTTGTAATAGGCGGGGAATGTATCCAAACCTGCGATGGTCTCACTAATGAAACGCTCTACTGTTAGCTGAAGTGCTGGGTTGCCTCGTTTTTCATCGTGAATATTAGAAGATGAGCCAGATGTTGAAGTAGCTGCGCAGAAAGATCCAAACCCGTGTGTAGGAAATATGGGGGCTGCATCATCTAGAAATTCAGTGATGCGGTGAGCAGATCCGTGTTGTAAGCGCGCAAGTTCTGTCGCGTAATCTGGGCCAAGCAAGTCTGGACGGCCAGTAGATCCGTGAAGTAAAGAACCGCCAGTGAAGACACCTGTTGACTTGCCCTGCTGATCCATCAATATATATGAAAGGTGAGTGAAAGTATGACCAGGGGTATGAAGCGCTTTAATTCCAAAGGTACCTATTGAGAACTCATCGAGATCGTGGGCTGCAACTCTTTCGAAGGCGACTGGGTCATCAGCGTTAGTTATATATTGAGCTTGATACTTTCTTGCTAGAACCAAACCACCGCTGACGTAATCATTATGCATATGCGTTTCAACAACGGCGCCAAGCTCTAATGAGTTATCTGCGAGAACCTGCTCTACGCGATCGATATCTCTTTGTGGGTCAACTACAAGTGCCGTCTTGCCATCGTGGGCAATATATCCACGGTCTCCGAGGGTGGGTGTGTCGATGTTGATTACATTCAGTGTCATTTTCTCCCTTTCAAGGCGTACTCTAGCATACCCCCTGGGGTATGGTATATTTTCCATATCCGACTAAATAAAGGAGTTTTACTATGTGTTCACAAGTCACATGTCAGGTTTGCAAGAAACCTACCTGGTCAGGTTGTGGTCAGCATATTGATGAAGCACTCGCTGGCGTTCCTGAATCAGATCGCTGTAAGTGCTAATCATGGCTACAAAGAAAATTACGCACACACTATCTGACGAAGAGCAAGTCGCAGCTATCGCAAAGCGTATAAAGCGTGCACAAGGCCAGCTCGGCGCTGTTGCACGAATGTTAGAAGAGGGGCGTAACTGCGACGAGATTGTGACTCAGATGTCAGCCGTCTCGAAGGCGGTAAACACTGCGGCATTTACTTTGCTTTCAGCAAGTCTCAAAGAATGCATTGTCGAGGGCAAGAGTGACTCGGATGCAGTAACAACACAACTACAAAAGCTATTTCTAAGTCTGGCATAGGAGAGATTTATGAAGAAGGTAATTTCCATATTGGTATCAGTTCTACTTTTAGCTGGCTGTTCGTCTAGCTCAAGTGCCATCGATCTGAGCGTTTCAGAATTTTCCAATAAAGTCACCGAGGCAGGAATCATCATTTTAGATGTACGTACGCCAGGTGAATTTAGTGGGGGCCATATCAATGGAGCCCTATTGATTGATTTCCAAAGTGGTAATTTTGAAAATGAAATTGCATCACTCGATAAGAGCAAAACTTATGCAGTCTACTGCCGTAGCGGAAATCGTTCTGGTGAAGCCGTCAAGGTTATGAGCGATGCGGGTTTCACCAACCTTTACAACCTCGATGGAGGAGTAATTGATTGGGCTAATGCCGGCTTGCTACTAGTGAACTAATAGCAAATCCAAACCAAATAAGAAGAGAGAAGAAAACAATGTGCAGCAGAACTACATGTCGTAAATGTGGAAAACCAACCTGGTCAGGTTGTGGTCAACACGTTGAAATCGCCCTCAAGGGAGTATCTAAGAAGGATCGCTGCCAGGGGCACGCGAATGACCCGAAAGAGCCAGGTTTCTTTAGCAAAATGTTTGGTAAGAAATAATTTTAAAAGTAAGAGCTCTCATTACTCTTGCAGGTCTGGTAGTTAAGGAGAAAAAGTGCCTAACTGTTTCACATCGCTACTCACCTGGAGCCTAAGACGTTGGGCTGTTGCTATAGGCGTTGGGTTTGTTACATTCTTTACTATCGCCCTACCCACCGCCGTGGTCGAGAATCCCATCTTTGGTCGCGAAATCGCTGTAACTAGTTGGTCGGTGACAGTGCTAGTTATTTCATCAATCCTGACAGGTTTGCTCACTGCTACATATGTAAAGAATGATTTTTCAGATGAAAACCCAGTTCAACTCAAACTTGGGGGCGCAGGTGCTCTCCTCTCATTTTTTGCTGTGGGGTGTCCGGTTTGCAACAAACTAGTTTTGATAGCTTTAGGATATTCAGGGGCAATTCAATACTTTGCACCAATTCAGCCTTATCTCGCATTTGCAGGTATTGCCCTACTTATGTATTCACTTCGCATGCGGCTCAACAATGAATACTCATGTTCAATATCACTCAAAAATACAACTACGCCGATCGGAGAAAAAGATGCCAGCAATTAATGTAACCGAAGCTCAATTTGAAGAGCTCATTCTCAAAGAAGGAACAGTATTAGTTGACTTTTGGGCTGCCTGGTGTGGTCCCTGTCGCTCATTCGCGCCTATCTACGAAGCTGCATCAGATAAGTACTCAGAGATGACATTTGCAAAGGTAGACACAGAAGCAGAGCAGTCGCTAGCTGCAGCGGCTGGAATCACATCTATCCCCACGCTAATGATTTTCCGAGATGGAATCTTGCTCTTTAGTCAGCCTGGCGCACTTCCTGCATCAGCGTTAGACGATGTAATCGCTCAAGTTTCAGCACTTAATATGGATGAGATCCGCAAGGAAATTGCTAATCAGGCTCCCGAGAATCCTTCGATTAAGTAATTCCCTTGTGCTCTCTGACGGATAGGTCGACTCTTCTTCTTTAACGATTTATGGGAGAATTTGCCCTATGACTAGAGTCCTCCTTACAGGCGCAAGTGGCTATATCGGAAAGCACATCGCACTTCAACTTCTCAATCAGGGATATGAAGTTCGCGCATCAGTCCGCAAACTAACTAAATCTTCTGAAGTTCGCGATGCGGTGGCACCTCACCTCTCGGACTCTTCAAAGCTAGATTCTCGCCTTACATTTATCGAGCTCGATCTTGAGAAGGATTCAGGTTGGGATGAAGCGCTCAAGGGCATTGATGTGTTGATGCACACAGCATCTCCGTTTCCACTTGCATCCCCCAAGGATGAAAACGACTTAATTCGTCCCGCTGTAGAAGGCACTTTGCGCGCATTACGGGCTGCAAAAAGTGCTGGAGTTAAGCGGGTAATCCTGACTTCATCTGTAGCAGCGATTTACGGCCGCGAATTACCTGCCGGCGCTTCAGCATATGACGAAACCATGTGGACTGATGTAAAGCACCCAGTTGGACGTGGGGCATATACAAAGTCCAAGACTTTGGCAGAGGAAGCAGCATGGAACTTCATTTCAAACGAAGCACCTGAGATTGCATTGACAACGATTAACCCAGTATTAGTACTTGGCGCACCTCTTGATAAGAACTTCGGTTCATCAATATCGCTAGTAGAAAGAATTCTTAAGGGAAGCGACCCGATGTTGCCAGACCTTAAGTTTGCAATCGTAGATGTACGAGATGTTGCCAAAATGCATGTTGATGCAATTAAGAGTGACAATACAAAGGGTGAGCGCGTGATTGCTTCTTCTCAAACAAGATCATTTGTTGAGATTGCAAAGTTGCTCAAGAGCTTCTACCCACAGAGCAAGGTAAAGACCGCGCAAGCACCAACCTTTATCATTCGTATGCTTTCGTTATTTGATGGCTCTATCAAAACGATTCTGCCTCAATTAGGAAAGCCCATGAATGTCAGTGCGGCTAAGGCGCAACGTTTATTGGGAATTAACTTTGTTCCAGCTGACATCACGATAAAGGAGTCAGCGGATTACTTGATTAAGAATGGGTTCATCACGAGATAGCTCGGATGTCGGAGTAAGTAGCCCATCTTAAAGAGAAGTTTGAAAGGGGTCATAAATGAAATCGATCTTCGCAAGCATCCTGGTCGTTATCGGAATTCTGGCAATAATATTTGGAGAGGCTGATGATTCTCCCGGATTACAAGGCCTAGGGTTAATTCTGGTTATGGTGGTTGTAGTCATCTGCTATCGCCGTCGCAAAAGTAAGAACTAACGAGAAATCAGTTCATAACAAGTCGTAAAAGTTCTAAGAAAATTCTAAGAATTTAGATGCGCAAAAAGCTTCACCCTCGGGAATATTTACTCAAATCAAGGTGTTGAAACGGTCGAACTCGCCAAAGTGGGGGTTCACCGAAAACATCTGGGCACTGTGCTGAATGTTAATGGTGCAGGGCCGGTGTCGTTAGGTATCTCATACAAAGGAGAAATCTAAAATGGCATACACAGTAGTTAAGAATGAGCGGCCAAGCGCGCTTCCTTCAATTTCCGATTACTTTCCAAACCTTGAAGCCTGGTCAGTCGGTTTCGATCGTGAGTGGCGGATGCTTGAGCAAATGCAGAACACGCTCATGGGGGGAACCTCTTCCTATCCCCCATACAACATCAAGCAACTCTCAGAGGATCGCTACAAGATTGAGATGGCAGTCGCGGGATTCGCAAAATCAGACCTGCGAGTTGAATTGCATAACAATCAATTAATGATTGAAGGTTCAAAACAGGTCTCAGATGACTCTAGCTCCGCGGGATATATTTATCGCGGTATCGCCGGTCGTCAGTTCCGTCAAACTTTTGCGTTAGCAGACCATGTAAAGGTAATTGGCTCTGAACTTCGCGATGGCATCCTGACCGTCGAACTAGAGAGAGATCTCCCCGAGGAGAAGAAACCTCGCCAAATCGAAATTAATTAAGTCGAACGCTCCCCATGACTCATGGCCGCCTTGCAGAATCAGTAAGGCGGCCATGGTTTTCCCTGAGTTATGAAAGACTCTGTAGGTGTTTACAAATACGACTCTTCTCGATGGTGGATTTTCGACCGCTCTTGAAGAGTTAGGGAACACACTCAATACAACCCTTTGGTCAGGTGAACTATTGAAAAGTCATCCTGATCAAGTGAGAGCTGCACATCAGTTATTTGTTGATGCGGGCGCTCAAGTTTTGATTAGCAGCTCATACCAAATCACTTATCCAGGTTGTATTGCGCAAGGGTGGAGCAAAGAGGAAGTCGATGCCGCCATCATTGCATCGACCGAACTCGCTCGTTTTCCAGGAGTAAAGGTCGCTGCATCCGTCGGTCCATATGGTGCATACCTAGCCGATGGCTCTGAATACCGCGGTAATTATGGACTTTCTAAAGATGAGCTCAAGGATTTTCATCGAGATCGTCTGTGCGCTCTCATTGCAACTCAACCTGATTTATTGGCTGTTGAAACCATCCCTGAATTAACCGAAGCCAAAGCCATCATTGAATTGATAGATGAGATTGACCCGGCCACGCCATTCTGGCTCTCATTTTCATGTAAATCTGAGAGTGAGCTTTCATCAGGTGAAAAGTTTGCAGATGCAGTGGCACTTGTGAACTCTGCAAAGTCTGCAGTTGCAGTTGGCATTAACTGTACGAAACCTAGCTTTATAGAGCCGCTATTGAAGAGTGCGAAGTCAGTGATTCCATATGTTGTTTACCCGAACTCAGGGCGTGAATGGGATTCCATCAATAAAGAGTGGCTGGGACCAGTCAAAACAAGTTTGGAACGCTCTGATATTCAAGTTTGGATTTCACTGGGTGCAACATTTATCGGTGGATGTTGTGGTGTAAGTCCAAAAGATATTTCAGAGCTTAAAGCGCTTTAGTACTGCCGATAAAGCTCGCCTTAAATGGCAGAAGCGGCAAGATGCAGGCATTAAATGCATGATAAACATCTGGCTTTCCTGACCAAGTGTTCGTGGTTACCTCTTGCGCAGCATTTAACTCGTGATGCCAAGAACCAAATTTCTTATCAATCACGTGGTCTTGAATGTATTGCCACCAACCGTAGTAATCATCGAGATACTGATCTTCTCCTGTTACTTTCCATAGCGTGAAGGCTGCCATTACAGCTTCTGCTGCAACCCATTGCATCCGTGAAGTCACAACAGGTTTCTTCTGCCAATCAATTGTGTAGACAAATCCAGGACCGCCATCGACAGCCCAGCCACTGGTCTTGCCAATTTCGTACATCGCACGAGCGCCTTCGAGTACCCACGATTGACCTTTTGAATCAGCTGGCATGGTCAGGTCTATCTGCAAGATGAGGCGTGACCATTCAAAGAGATGCCCAATGGTGACTCCAAATGGACGGAAAGGATCGGCTGGATTATCAATATTGAAATCTCGTTCAACGTTCCACTCTGCATCAAAGTGCTCCGGCAACATCCACTGACTATTGCGAGCAAAATCATCTACAGCTCGCTTAGATATTGCATAGGCGCGATCCCTGAAGATTGCTCGCCCTGTTGCTTCATACGCTGCTGTCAAAGCTTCAACTGCATGCATATTGGCATTGATACCTCTATACGGATTAAGTGATGAAAATGATTGGTCCCAATCGTTGCTCATCATTTCAAACTTTGGATCCCAGAAGTACTGCTCAATAAGCTCTTCGGCGTAGGCAAAAAGTTCTTCGGCGCCATCCGCGCCGACTTCTACTGCAGTGGTAGCAGCTAGAAGTACGAACATGTGATCGTAGGCATGTTTTCTATCGCTTTGCGGGTTGCCATTAACATCTGCGGCGTTGTAAAAACCACCACGTTCTTTATCTCTAAAAATATTGTTAAGTGAATTAACTCCATGTTGAACGAGTGCTTTGCAATCAGCTAAACCCATCTTGTGGCTCAAGCCGAAGACCTGGATTTTGCGAGCCTGTAGATAGCACTCAAGGGGTTTTGAAGAATCAACTTTTCCGTCACTACCGAGATAACCAAAGCCGCCTGATTCGATTACTGATCCGTATGCAAAATTAAGTAGCGAATTAGCTTCTTTCAGGAGAAAGTCTTTGTGGCCAGCATCTAGTGTTCTCATGCGATTACGATACTATCGCTTCTCATGAAAAGCATCACACGCGATAGCGCTGTAGCTCGCGCAGTATTGCTTCAAGATTCACCGCAACGATTTATCTTAGGTATCGTTGGCAAGCCTGGGGTGGGCAAATCAACATTTACTGATTATCTGCGAGATCAACTATCTAACGAACTTGTTGCCATCCTCCCTATGGATGGTTTTCATATGAGTAATGAAAAATTGATTGAGCTTGGCCGGCGTGAGCGAAAAGGAGCTCCAGATACATTCGATGTTGATGATTTCGCCGAAACATTAGCCAATGTGCGTGATAGTCATGGGGTCGACATTCGCTTTCCGATATTTAATCGTGAGATCGAAGCATCTATTCCTAGTGCTGGTCTTGTTTCGGCAGGTGTTAAGTTGGTGATTGTTGAAGGTAACTATTTACTACATGACCAATCTGGCTGGGAGGCAATCGCCACCCTCTTAGATGAATCTTGGTTCTTGAGCGTAGATGATGACCTACGAATGGAGCGATTGATCGCACGCCATATAGAATTTGGAAAATCACCAGAGGATGCCAAGGCGTGGTCTCAAGGGACCGATGAAGTAAATGCGAAGCTAATTCAACTCACTCAGCCTAGAGCGGATTATGAAGTTAAATTAGATTAACTTCATAATCCGAATCCGAACTTAGAACTTGTAGAGCTTTGATGCGTTCTTGTTGAGAATCATCTTCTGTTCTGAAGTTGATAGCTTTTCAATGTACTCACGATAGTAATTCATGATGACATCGAATGAGCTAAAGAGGCGATCAACCGGCCAGTTTGAGCCAAGCACGCAGCGCTCTGGTCCAAATGCGTTGATACATGTGTCAACCCAAGGCTTGAGTGACTTCTTTGAAAATTGTGGATCAGTCATAGCCACACCAGAAATCTTCATGGTGACGTTCTCTGCCTTTGCTAAATCCTTGACAGCTTTCTTCCAATTTTCAAAATAAGCATCTGTTCTCTTACGAGGGAAACCAATGTGCTCAAGAACAATCTGGAGATCTGGATGACGCTGCGCTAGCTTGCGAGCCTCTGCCATGTTCATCCATTCGCAATCGAGATCGAAGAGAATTTTATTCTTCGCCATCCACTTGAGTGATGTCTCGTAAGCTGGATTGATTTCCTTACTTGCTAGAAGTGGCTCAGCATTAAAGTCGCGTACACCAACAAAAAGTTTTGATTTCGCATGTTGTTCTAGTTGGGCAATCGCACCTGGGCTGCCGAGAGGAGAATCTGCGACGATTCGAATTGGAATCGGAGATTTCTTGTTCATCTCTGTCAGCCATACCGTTTCTGTGACAGGGTCAGGAGAACCGATGGCAGCTTGCACATGGACGACGCCTTCTACGCCGGCGAAGCGAGACTCTGCGCGGTAATCCTCAACGACATATCGCTTTGCCTTGATTGCATCGATATTTCCGAGAATTGGATGAATGAAATCTCTCTCAAGCCAAACCCACTTAAGCTCAGGGTGGGTCATGTCATAAAAGTGGGCGTGTGTATCGATGATTGGGATCTGCTTCGCCATTTCAATTACCTCTCTTAAATACCTGGTGGAATGTCCATAAATTACTGGCAAAGAGAGCCTTTGAGAAGAGATTTGGAAACGATT
>Ga0208788_1000634_pt1 | contig 17144 bp, 17 predicted proteins | sample Wag4_2014_7_11_3_FD_187363 | JGI IMG/M metagenome (GOLD analysis project Ga0208788, IMG submission 187363) | Fresh water mixed with fracking chemicals microbial communities from Ohio, USA - Utica-2 Time Series FC 2014_7_11 (SPAdes) (version 2) ...
AGCTCAGTTTGCTGGCGAATGAGCCGGCGGATGGGCGATCGCCTGAGCTGGCGGATGCGGCCGTTGATGATTTGTTGATGGCGTTGGGGGTGCCGGTGAGCGAGCGCACGCGCGCAGCGGCGCGGGCGCTCGCCGCACGGGATGGGGCGCTCACGCGTGCGTCTTTGCAGGCGTTTTTTGATGCGCTCCAGAGTTTTCCGCGGCTTGGTGCGCGCGCGTATGGTCAGGCGGCTTTGTTGCATAAATTAGAGGTACCTTTGAGTGCGTCCTCGTTGGCGCTGATGGAGAGTCGCGCACAACCGGAAGCGGGCGTGCAGTTGCTGGGGCAGTTTCGTTCACTGGCCAAAACGCTTGAAGGTTTGCGGCGTGGCGAGTCGTTACGCGGTGCGCAACTGAGTTTGTTGGATGAGGTGTTGTCGATATTGGGAGGCATCCCGCTTGAGGCGGGGGCCAAGCCTGTGGCAGTGGGGTCAGCGCTTGCGCGGTGGGTGCGCAAACTCTGGCCAGGCCCGGTTGATGAGGAGGAAGAGGGGGCGAAGTCCAAGGCGCTTGTGTTGTACGATGCGTCTCGGCAACCGGGGTCAAGGCGGGACTGGCGCGAGGAGTCTGCGAACCGAAGCTTGCTTGAGGCCTTGGAGCAGTTGTCGCGGGCTTTGGGTGAGCGTTATCCGGAGGTGCGTGCCAAGATTGGTGAAACGGTGGCTGAGTTGCTGTTTGCGCAACTGGCTAATGGCGGCTTGCAGGAGGCGGCGAGCCATGCTGACGGCACGGGTGCGGCGGTGATACCCTTGTTGTTTGGTTTGGGCGCGGGTCAGACTGGTGAGGGCAGTTTGGTGGTGCGTGCGGAGGAGGAAGAGGCTGAGGGCGAGTCGGAGATGCCGAAAGGTGGTGGGCGGTTTTTGCTGAACCTGCCGACTCAGACGATGGGGCTTGTGCAGGTGGCGTTGCGTGTGAGTGGTGATGACTTGAGTGTGACGTTGACTGCCCAGGATGAGGAGGTTGTTGAATTGCTGGCCAGGCACGTGGATGAGTTGCGGGGGCGTTTGGGTATGCTGCCGTTTCGTTTGCAGGCTTGTGATGCGGTAAAGGTGACGCGCCTGGTGTCGGATCCGTTTGAGACCATGGGCTTGCAGGAATTGGTCCATTTTGACCGGCGGGTTTGAGATGACACGCGAGAATCGAAAGTCGCGGCGAGCGGTGGCGTTGCGCTATGATCAGGCGCGGGATGAGGCGCCGGTGGTGGTTGCGCAGGGGCAGGGTTTGATCGCCGAACGGATGATTGAATTGGCCAAGGCGAGTGGGGTTGAGGTGCGTGAGGACGCGTCTTTGGCGGAGGCGTTGTCAAGGGTTGATATCGGGATGACGATTCCTGAGGAATTGTATCCCGTTGTGGCTGAAATTTTGGTATTTTTGAATCGTTTGGATCGGTCGAACGAACAAAACAGAAACCGAGCGAAGGGATAGGGCAAAAGGGCATGATTGCGGTGACCCGGTTGAACGGCACTCAGATGACGGTGAATTCGGATCTGATTGAAACGTTGGAGGCTACGCCTGACACGGTGATGACCTTGACCAGCGAGCATAAGTTTGTGATTAGAGAAAGTATCGACGAAGTGGTGGCCCGGGTGATAGCCTTCAAACGTCAGATCTTCGGGGGCGTTGTCATATCGCCTCCTGGCGTTTTGCCGGGCGAATCGTCGACGCTATAGCCTGGAAGCGGGGTTCCTGTGTTAGAAATAGCAACGGTTATTGGTTTGGCGCTTGGCTTTGGCGCCATGATGATCGCCCACGTGTGGGAGTCGGGTTGGCAGGTTTCGTCTCTGTTGGGGTTGATGAACCCATCGGCGGCGTTGATTGTTCTGGGTGGCACGGCGGGAACGTTGTTCATTGCCTACCCGCTTGAGGAGATCAAGCAATTGCCGGGTGTCATCAAGCAAACATTTTACAAAAACGAACTGGAACCTGGGGTATTGGTTGCGGAACTGGTCAAGTTTGCCGAAAAGGCCAGGCGTGAGGGTTTGTTAGCGCTTGAGAGTGAAGTGGCTGCGGCGGGCGATCCATTTTTGCAAAAGGGTATTCAGTTGGTGGCCGACGGGTTGGATCATGAAACGATCAAGGATATGCTTGAGACGGAATTGGACTTTATCGCGTCGCGTCACGCGGGTTACACGGGTATGCTCGATGCGTTGGGTGGCTTTGCGCCCACGATGGGTATTATTGGTACCGTGATGGGTTTGATTGCGTTGCTGAGCAATTTGGGCACAGACGTCGGCGCGATGGGCGCGGGGATTGCCGTGGCGTTCGTTGCGACTTTGTATGGTGTCGCGACGGCGAACCTGTTGTGGTTACCGATGGGTGCCAAACTGAAGCGCAAGAGTGAGGAAGAGTTGCTGATGCGCGAGGTGATGATTGCGGGTATTTTGTCGATCCAGGCGGGTGACAATCCACAAATCGTGGAGGAGAAGCTCAAGGGCTACTTGAGTCCCAAGATTCGCAAGGAGCTTTCTGCGGGACGTGGAGGCAATCGCTAAATGGGCAGGCGCAGAGGCCATGGGGGGGGGCACGCCAACCACGAACGGTGGCTGTTGACCTATGCGGATTTGATCACGCTGCTGTTGGCATTTTTTATCATTTTGTATGCAGTCAGCATGTCGGACAAGACTTCTGTGGCGGATTTGAGTCGGGTGCTGTCCAGTGCGTTTCATGTGACCAGTGGGGGGAGCGATCGCCCCTTGGATGGGTCGCCTAATGTCTTGTTCGGTGGGGGGGCGTTGTTGCCGGAACCCAAGGCGATGATGGAGATGCAGGACAAGCTGCAAAAGGATCTGGCGAAAACGAAGGGTTCGCAGGGCGATGCCGATGCCGGGGCGGGTGTCACAACCACTTTGACGGAGCGTGGGTTGGTGATTTCGCTGGCGAACTCGTCTTTTTTTGAGCCTGGTGAGGCCTACCTGAAGCCCCGCGCACTCGCTGCATTGCAAACGGTGGCACGTTTGTTGGATGATTCCAAACGTAACATTATGGTGGAGGGGCATACAGATGATTCGCCGATCAATACCGAACGTTATCCAAGCAATTGGGAGTTATCAACAGCGCGGGCGACGTCGGTCGTGCGATTTTTGATCACGGCGCATGCAATTCCGCCCAAGCGGTTATCCGCGGCAGGTTATGGGGAATACTACCCCGTGGCGCCCAACAACAGCGATCGCAACCGAGCACGCAACCGACGGGTGGATATCGTGATCCTGCGCTCGGACTTGAAGGGGCAACGGCCTGGGTCCAAATGGATGAAGCGTGGTGTAGAATAGTGTTTTCTCACATGGGTTTGTGGGAACTGTGCCGTGGTGTGGATCGTGCCAGGCAGGTGCGGTCAGGCCAGTAGGGGGTATTGTGGCAGCCAATTTGAAGAATGCGAAGGATCCCGGCAAGGGTGTGTCTGAGAAGGGTGGCTCTTCGTTTGAGATGAAGTGGGCATTGGCTGCTGTGGCCATGACTATCATTTGTTTTGGTTCGGTGGTTGGCGGCTTTTTGTTCGTGAAGAATTTCATGATCAAGCCAGAGGTGAAGACCCAGTTTGTTGAGAAGCACATCGCACCTGGGCCAAGTTTTGCGTTGATGAGTTCGCAAGTGGTGAATTTGAATGGTGGGCGGTATTTGCGTTTCTCGTGCAGCCTCCAGTATGTCGAGAACGAACGCATCTGGCCACACGAGGGTGGTGGTGGTAACGCTGGGCCGAAGAAGGTGGATCCATTGTTGCGGTTTAACGACATGATGAAGGATGTTGTCGTGTCGACGATCAGTCGGCATACGGCTTCTGAATTGATGCGTCCCGAGGGCAAGGAGCGCTTGAAAGAAGAGATCAAGACCAAGATCAACCAGATGACGTCTGAAACGGCGGGTCCGCACGCGGATCCGGTCAAGCAGCCGGTGCCTGAGGTTTACCGGGTATTCTTCACGGAGTTTGTTGTTTCTTGAGGCTGAAGCAGATACGGATCGTGTTCGTCGAAGGATTGATGCGTGGCTGAAATATTGTCACAGTCAGAAATTGACGCGCTCTTGTCGGCTTTGTCGACGGGGGAGTTGACCGCTGAGCGCATCAAGGATGATGATGCGCAGCCTAAAAAGGCGTTGCAGCTTTATGATTTCAAGCGTCAAAACAAGTTTTCGAAGGAACATATTCGAACGCTGTCGATGATCCATGAGAATTTCAGCCGCATTTTGTCGACGTTGTTGTCGGCGTACTTGCGGATGGTCGTACAGTTGGAGGTGGCGTCGGTCGAGCAGTTGACGTACGACGATTTCATTCGTTCCGTGCCGAATCCGACGATTATCAACATCTTTTCGATTGCGCCTTTGTTGGGTAATTGTATTTTCGAGGTCAATTTGGACATCGCGAGTGCGATCATCGACCGCATGTTGGGTGGGCCGGGCAAAGTGAGTCGGATGCGGCGCGACTTGACGGAGATTGAGCGTGCGCTGGTGAGCACGATTATCGCGCGTGCGCTGGATTCGTTGAAGGAAGCCTGGCAGAGCGTTGTGCGTTTTACGCCGAAGCAGGAGTCGATGGAGACCAATCCGCGGTTCATTCAGATTGTGCCGCCGACGGATGTGGTGGTTTTGATCACGTTTGAGACCAAGTTTGGTGAGTCGTCGGGTCCTTTATCGATTTGTATTCCTTATGTGGTGTTGGAACCGGTGCTTAACAAGATCAGTTCGCAGATGATGTTTTCTTTGGCCAAGCAGGAGCAGTCTCCGCAGTATGCACGAAGCATCCGGCACAATGTTGAGCAGGCGCGGGTGCCTTTGCAGGTTGTGTTGGGCGCGGCGGATGTGACGGTGGCGGATGTGTTGCGCTTGGGTGTTGGTGATGTGGTGCCGTTGTCGACGTTTGTGAATGAGGATTTACAGATCCTGGTGGGTGAGCAGCTCAAGTTCAAGGGTCGGCCCGGTTTGGTTCGCAACAAATTGGCGGTGCAGGTCACCCGTGTGGTTGATGAGCGAGAAGTGGAAGACGAATGACTGATCCGATGAGGGCACTCGACGAGTTTGAAAAAGAGACCATGGCGGAGTTAGGCAACCTGTCGCTTGGTGCGGGTGCCGTGAATCTGTCGATGATTCTGAATCGGCCGGTGACGTTTACCACGCCAAGGGTGACGCAGATACAGGCAGATGAATTTTATGCGGCGCAAACAACGCCGTCGGTATTGATTGAATTGCGTTATGTGGTGGGTGATGAGCACCCGCAACTATTCTTGCTCGGGCGCACCGAGGCCTTGGCTGTTTGCGAGCTGATGACGGGCGGCTCAAACACGGATGTAGATGGTGACATTGGTGAGATGCAGACCAGTGCACTGGGTGAAGCCTTTAATCAGATGATGATGGCCGCGGCGAGCAACATGAGCACGTTTTTCAGCCGACGGGTGACGGTGTCGCCGGTCGTCGTGGGTTTTGATGTGCCGTCCGCGTCGCAGATGCTTCGCAACACCAATGGGCCGGAGTTGTTGACGCTGGTGACGTTTAACTTTGTGGTGGAAGGGGCGGTGAACAGTACGCTGACCCAAGTGTTGAAGTCTGCTTCTGCGCGGAAGTTGGTGGAAAGTTTGGTGATGGCGGCGGATGACCCGGCGGCGGTGGCTGAGGCGGTGGCGAAAGAAACGGTTAGGTCTGCTGGTGCGCACTTGGCGGCGGATGTGATTGAGAGTCGTGTGGCGCAAGAATCAGGTGTGTCGCGGCGTGGGGGTGCCGGTGTGTCGCAGCAAGTGCCGTTTGCCGAGCCGGTTCCGGTTCGTGCGGCGCAGTTTGCGCCTCTGTCGCAGCCGACCGGTTTGGAAGGCATCAGTGGTCTCGATTTGATTCTGGATGTCCCGTTACGGGTGACGGTGGAATTGGGTCGCACGCGCATGGCGATACGGGATGTGTTGGATTTGGGTAAGGGATCCGTGGTGGAACTGGATCGGTTGGCGGGTGAGCCAGTGGATATGCTGGTGAACGGCAAGTTGATCGCACGAGGTGAAGTGGTGGTGATTGACGAGAGCTTTGGCATTCGGGTGACAGATATTGTCAATCCGGTTGATCGGGTCAGCAACCTGAAACTGTCTTGACCCCTGGTTGGTTTTGAGGGGGTGCCGATTCGGAGGGTGGTGCGGTGAGCCTGGGCAATGAGGGTGCAGGCCCGGAGCCATTGGGCACGGATCAATTGGTCAAGGCCGCTGATTCGATGGTGTCGCGTTTGCTCAAGTCCGAGGGGCGCGCATCCGCCACGCAACCGTTGGTGCGCGGCACGGGTCGTGCACCGATGGATCCTGATACCCTGCGTCTGGTTTTGGAAGGTACGCTGGCGCGAGCGGGACGTCTGGCGGCCAGTCTGGAACCGCGGGTTGAGTTGATGGCGAGGGCGTGTGACCTGTGTGGGTTGGGTGTTCCGGGGGTTAGAGATTGGGGCGAGTATCGTCATCCGGTGACCCCCAAGGCCAAAAAAATCGTCTCGTATTTGTCGACCATGCTGGGTAAGAATCCGGTTTTGGTGCGGCAGGTGCAAGTGGCAATTTTTCGTTACAAGGAGGCGGATCGCCTCGTGGTTCAAGCACGGGACGCGCTCAAAAGCCAGACCTTCGATGATGTGTTGCTCGAAGAGTTGAAATTGAAGTTCTATTACTTGGCCCATTATCACGAAGAGTTTAAGGATGACGTGTTGTTGGGGCAGTTGTTTCCGGCTCCCCGTGAGACGGCGCCTGCAAACGGGGGGCTCAATCGCAATCTGGCGACGTCCCCGGCGGCGATCGCCCGGTACCGGCAAGAGCGCGATCTCGTCCTCCGCCGCGCCGAGGCCTTGCAGGAGCTGTTGAAGCCAGGTCTGGTGCGAGCCGCAACCTGGCAGACTTACGCCGCTGAAAGCATTTGGAAACAACTGGCCGGTACCGTCAACCCACACGAACGCGAGGAACGCCGTTGGGCCAAGCGATTTGCTGCCAACACCGCATTGCGTGATCAACTCGCACTGTTGCACCAACGCTTTGAGCAATTGGGCGAACAGATGCGCCAAGTGAAAAAAGGTGCAGCTTTTGAGCCCTTGGCCGAGGTGATTGAAGCCATCGGACGCTTGGTGCCGGAATGGCAGCAGGAACCCGCGATGCAGACGCTGTATCCCCGCTTGACCCCGGAATGGTTCAAATGACCCTGTGCGCAGGCGCTTGCGATGCGCCAATGGCGATTGGCGGTCTTTTGACGGGCATGCGACAGTGCACCGTGCAATGGCTTCGCAATCAAGTCACCGTCTTGTCAATCAGCAACACTCGACCCACGAAACGAGCGGTTTCGCTTTGCGGTCGACGTTTTCCCAAACACGCATCACCTTGTCGTTTCAAGCACGATTCGGCTCACCACCGTGTCGAAGAGGCGTATGATGGTCTTGCGCGGATGTCTGCGCTTTATGTTAACCTGTTGCGGGGTGGCTTGGTGTGCCTGGATGAACAGGCCATTTGCCGGGTGCGTGAGATGAGTTATGGAGATGGCAGCGTGATGGGCCGCTGGTTGGTTACGATTGCTTGGTTTTGGATGATCATTGCCGTTACGCTCACATTGGCGCCAGAGCCGGTGCTGGCAGCGGCTACTCAAATGGCGCAGCAGTCCGTGCGCCCTGAGCAAACGGGCGTACCGGCTTACTTGAAGGAAAATGGTGCGCTGAATTTACGGGATTATGACGAACCGCGTCGCAATGCCGAGACGCCAATGTGGCAGACCGTGCTCTCGATGCTGTTTAAACTGCTTCTGGTCGTTGGTTTGATCATTCTTTCACTCGGGGTTTTCAGGCAGTATTTTCAGGGGCGTTTGGGTTTGCCCACCTTACGCGGCAAGAACGTGGTGTTGCTTGAAAGCACGATGCTGTCGCCGCAGCATACGGTGCATGTCGTCAGTCTCGGGGGCGATCGCCTCCTGGTGCTCGGAGCGAGCGCAGGCGGGTTAGCACTTTTAACGGAAATCACGGATGCCCAGGCGGTGAAGCAATTCATACAATCCAGTCAAGGGCGTGACAACCGCTTTGGCCGCGAAATCGCGACGCAAGAAGCGCTGCAGTCCGACCCAACGGCTTTTGATGAGCTGTATGAGGGCGCACCGGGCGGCTTGAAGCGGGAATGGGAGGGCTAAGTACGTGCGCGGGCTCGTTTTTGGGCTTGGGTTTGTTGCCTGGCTCGTATGGGTTGTGACAGGGGCGCTGCCCGCTGAGGCGGCGCCTGTGCCGGTGCCGCAATTCAGTTTGGGGTTCAATGGCAGTGAGGCGCCCAAAGATATGGCGGTCACGCTGCAGGTGTTGTTGTTGCTGACGGTATTGTCGCTGGCGCCTGCCATTTTGGTGTTGATGACGTCTTTTACGCGAATTGTGATTGTGTTGAGTTTTTTGAGGCAGGCGATCGGCACCCAGGTGATGCCGCCTAACCAAGTCATCGTTGGGTTGTCACTGTTTTTAACCTTTTTTGTGATGGCGCCTGTGATCAGTGACGTGTACAAGAACGCCTGGGAACCGTTGTCTCGCAAGGCCATTTCTCAAGAGACCGCTTTCACGAGGGCTGAGGCGCCTTTGCGCCGGTTTATGTTTCGACAGACCAGGGAGCGTGATTTGGCGTTGTTCGTTAAACTGTCCAAGGTGCAGCGGCCCAAGGTCGTGCGGGATATCCCGACCTATGTGTTGATTCCCGCGTTTATCACGAGCGAGTTGAAGACCGCGTTTCAGATCGGTTTTGTGATTTACTTGCCTTTTTTGGTGATTGATATGGTCGTTGCTTCCATTTTGATGTCGATGGGCATGATGATGCTGCCGCCTGTGGTGATTTCGTTGCCGTTCAAGATCATCTTGTTTGTGCTGGTTGACGGGTGGCATTTGATGTCGCGCGCCCTCGTGACGAGCTTTGGATAGGAGTCGCGCCGCATGACCCAAACCCTGGTGCTGGAATTGAGTCAGCGTAGCTTGTGGCTGCTGTTCGAACTGTCGATGCCGACTTTGATCATTTCATTGGTTGTTGGCTTGTTGATTTCCATTTTTCAGGCCGTGACGCAGATCAACGAAATGACCCTGACCTTCATTCCCAAAATAGTAACCGTGTTCCTGAGCCTGGCCTTTCTGGGTCCATGGATGCTCAACACCACCTTGGACTTCATGCAGGCCATATTCGTCAATTTACCGGAATATGCAAAGTAAATTGCGATGAATCTGACAGGACTCATGGCCCTGCCGGCGTCAGGCCTGGTGCTTTTTTTGCTCATTTTGGTGCGCGCGAGCGCCATTTTCTTGATCGCCCCCATGCTGGGTCACACCCAGGTGCCCGCGCGTTTCAAGATCGGGCTGGCTTTTTTTATCGCGCTGATTCTCACACCTTTGCTTTTGCGTGACTGGCCGCCACTCACCTTGGAAAACCCCTGGCTGCTCGCCGCCGCCTTGTTTCAGGAAATGGTCCTTGGGGTGCTCATCGGATTCCTGGTGCAATTGGTGTTTGTCGCGTTTCAGTTTGCCGGGCAAATCGTTGGACAACAGATGGGCTTTGGGATGGCCAACATCATGGACCCCCAAACAGCGACCCAGGTTTCCGTGATTGCACAAATCTACATGATCGCGGGCAGCTTGATTTACCTCACACTCGATGGCCACCTCTGGATGCTGATGGCCCTCGAGAAAAGCCTACGGATTATCCCCCCCGGCCAATACCGTTTCGACGGCGTATCTTTGTCGCTCCTTCTCGATGCCACCAACGATTTGTTCTGGATCACCGTCTTGCTCGTTGCACCGGTCATGGGGGTGCTGGTGCTGACCGAACTCGGCATGGGCATCGTGGCACGCATCATGCCCCAGATGAACATCTTCGTCGCATCCTTTCCCATCAAAATCGGACTGGGCGTCTTGACCTTGGCCGTTTCACTCCCGATACTGATAGAACATATGGCAGGCCTGTTTGAACAAAACTTTGCAGGCCTACTCACCTTTTTGCGTGCGGTGGCCGCAGGCGTTACAAACGGCGGAGGCTGACGCGTGGCTGATTCCGGTGGGCAGGAAAAAACCGAAAAACCCACGCCGCGGCGCCTGTCCGAGGCGCGCAACAAAGGCAACATCGCCAAAAGTGCCGACCTTAACACGGCCGTTATGCTGCTTGCTTCCATTTTGATCCTCAAATGGCAACTCAGCAATCTCAGTCACCACATGATGGGCATTACCGAGCAATTGCTCGGCAACTTTCCCCGCCAAGACATGACCGTCGGCGCCTTCCAAACGCTGTTTGTGGCGCTGAGCACCCAGACCATGCTCGCCTTGGCACCCATTCTGGGTTTTTTGTTGTTGGTTGGTTTACTGGTTAACTACTCGCAAGTCGGGGTTTTGTTCACGTTTGAACCCCTGAAGCCAAGCCTGCAGAAAATCAATCCGCTTTCAGGTTTTAAACGCCTGTTTTCGTTGCGCTCCGTCATCGAAACACTCAAGGCACTGATTAAAATGGGCGTGGTGGCAGCGATTATCTATGGGGTGTTGGCCGCTTATTTTCCACAGATGATCGCGACCTTGTTGATGGGGCGCGAAGGGGCTGCCGCGTTGTTTGCCACCGTCGCATGGGAAATTGCCTGGCGGAGTGTGGCGGTATTGCTGTTTTTCGCGCTGCTTGATCTGTTTTACCAACGCTGGGAGTTTGAACGTGGTCTTAAAATGACCAAACAGGAGATCAAAGACGAATCCAAACAGTCAGAAGGCGATCCACTCGTCAAGGGCCGTTTTCGCCGCCTGCAGCGTGAGGCTGCCAAAAAGCGCATGATGCAGGAGGTGCCCAAAGCCACGGTTGTCATCACCAACCCGACCCACTACGCCGTGGCGTTGCGCTATGATCGCGACACCATGGGGGCGCCCCTTGTGGTCGCGAAGGGTGTCGACCTCATCGCCCAACGCATCAAGGCACTCGCCGCCGAACACGACGTGCCCACCGTCGAAAACGTCGCCCTGGCACGCGAACTTTACCGACGCGTCGAACTGGGTGACAGCATTCCGGAGGATCTTTACACCACCATCGCTGAAATCCTTGTCATGGTTCAACGACTCAAGGCGCGCCGCCAAAAAACCGGCACCCCGTCGTCCTGAAAACCAACCTTGCGCGTCGCAAACAAGACGTTGATCACGTGTCAGATGACCCTGAATGTGCTATTTTTTAAAGAACGGGCAATGAGGCACGATTTAACTTTTAATATTTTTTGCGAAATGGATTCGATAATGTCCGAGCAACAATTTCTGCAGTTATTTCAAGCAAATGCCAATCGGATGAAAGAGTTGGCGTCTTTGACACGGGATCGTGGCTGGTTCTGGTTGAACTGGTTCCAGCCGAAACCGCGCAAGCATCGTCGGTTGAAGCGCTGGTCGAATTTACGCAGCATCGACGCGGAAGCGTGATCCCGTCATTGTCAGCATCACGGCGGAGGGCCCTCAGTGTCTGAAACTGCCGGCGGCGAGTTGGCGTTGGAACTGTCCGGACCGTGGCAGTTTCAGGTTGCGCCTGTAGCAACCCCTGATGCCCTTGCAGTGGATGCGTGGCGGGAATGCGATCGCCACGATGCGGAGTTCGCGCGGTCGCGCGTTGCCTGGTACCGCACGGTTGTCGAATGGCCGTCCACCGCCTGCGAGCGGCTTTTTTTGCGTTTTGAGGGTGCGGACTACCGTGCGCAGGTGTGGTTGGACGGGGTTTATCTCGGTGAGCATACGGGATATTGCGGTTCGTTTAGCTTTGACGTTTCTGCGTGGCGCGATCATGCGGGTCCATTGACACTCTTGGTGCGTGTTGCGTGGCCCGAGGAAGTATTGGGTGCGTGGCCTGCGCGCAAGCGTTGGTTGCGGGGGGCATTTGGACAACACCCCGGTCACTCGGGAGCGTGGCACATTGAAGATGGCCAGGCATCGCCCGCTGGCGGCCTGTGGGGGCGTGTGTGGCTGGTTGGGCGATTATCCCGGCATTTGGCCTCGTTGCGCCATGCGGTGCGGATAGTCGCAGATGAAACGTGGTTGGAGATTGAAGCCGCTTGGGCGGGGATAGGCGCGGAAACGCTTTGGGCGTGGTCCTTGGTGGATACGGGTGGCGTAACTGTCGGTCAAGCCGAACGCCGTGTGGGTGCTGCCGATGAACGAACGGTACTGGCCATACGCGTGGCGCAGCCGCGATGGTGGTGGAGTTGGGATCAAGGCGACGCGGCTTTTTATTGGCTTGAGGCCACCAATGGCTTGGAGCGCCATCGGGTTCGCGTGGCGTTGCGCACGGTGATGCGTGATGCGCAGGGGGTGTGGTGGCTGAATCAGCGGCGCGTCTTTTTGCGGGGAGCCTATGTGTTGCCCGGTTGGTGTTTGACGAAGCAGGATGCAGCGTGGGCGGCAGAGCAGGTGAGGTCGATTCGTGCGAACGGCTTGAATGTGGTGCGCGTGCACGCGCACATGGCCCATCCGGTTTTCTATGAAGCCTGTGATGCGGCCGGGGTGATGGTGATTCAGGATGCCCCGTTGTATGGCGCGTATGATGTGACGCCTGAATTGTGTGAGGCGTTGACGCAGCAGGTGTCGGAACTGGTTGAGCGTTATTGGCATCATCCGGCGATTATTGCCTGGGGTGTCAACACAGGGGGTCACCGGGATGTCGATGTGCCCGCTGATTGGGCCATGCACGTGTTCGCACGGTCGGATGCCACGCGGCCGGTTTTACGTTCGCGCACGCCGAGCCTTGCCGCTTGCGCGGAAGCGCTTGAATTTGAGGAGACGGGTTTGGCCGTGGGGGCACACGTGGCCTTGCCGGTGGGTGACACACTCAATGAGTGGGTTGCAAACGGTTTGTTGCGGCCGGATGATGCGTGTACGTGGGGGCGTTTGGGTTGGATGCGGCCGATGCCGGCTGTGGTTGATTGGCCTGATGCGGTTGCGCGGGGGCAACGTGCGCAAGCCGAGTTTGTATTGGACTGGGTGGATGGTGCGCGCAGGCGTCGTTTTGAGGGGGTTGCCGGTTATTTTTACTATTGGTTGTCGGATGCAGCACCTGTGATTGGCAGTGCGCTGCGGGATGCCACGGGGCGTTTGAAGGCGGCGGGTGAGGTGTTTGCTGCTGTGTCTGCGCCCTTGTATCCGTCTTTGCGTTTGTTGCAGGGGGAGGTGTTGGCGGGGCTTGCGATCGCCCCCGATCTCCGGGTGGTGAACGATTCGGGTGAGGATTACACGGATTTGCGCGTTCAATTGACCTTGCTGGATGAAGCGGGCAACGAACGCAGTGCAGTAACCAGCGTGGCGTTCGATGTCGCGGCGGGTGCCGTGCGCGTGCTGGACGCCGAGTGGATTGACACGTTGCCAACGCATCCCGGATGGCACGGCGACTTTACGCTGGAAGCGCTGATTCTGCGCTTTGGACGGCCACTTGGGTCACTGGAACGTGCGCTTCGTTTGCTGCCGCGTCAGGAGGCGCAAGCGGCTTATCTACAAATTGGTTACGGGTAGGCCATTATGCGCTGCGCGCATTGCAAAGCGGTGATTGAGGGGCGTTACATTCAAGCCGGGCGGCTTTGTTTCCATCCGGGTCATTTTTTGTGTCACGCCTGTCAGTTACCGATTCAGGGCAGTTATCAGGTGCATGCTGGGCGATTTTTGCATCCGGCCTGTTATGCCGAGCATCACGCGCCGCGGTGTCCGGTCTGTGCGCAGGCGATCACCGGGCAGGCGGTAATCCACGAAGGCCGCGCGCATCATCCGCGCTGTTATGAGCAGACCGCAGCCCTTCAGTGTGTGGTCTGCGCCAAGGGCATCGTTGGCCCGGCGTTGACGGATTATTGGGGCAACACCTACCACGCGGCCCACGCGCGGGAATTCGGCACGTGCCAGTATTGTGCCCGCCTCACGCATGCCAGCATCGGTGGGGGTGGTCTTAACTATCCGGATGGTCGCGTGATTTGTCGGGGCTGTCATCGCACGGCGGTGCACAGAGAAGCGGATGTGCGGCGTTTGTTGATGGAGGTGCGGGCGCGGTTTGGGCAGTGGGGCGTGGATCTCGGACGCGTTGACATTCCGCTCAAGGTGGTGGACCGCAATCAATTGAACCAACTGTTGCGCCGCTCCGCCCACCAGCCCTCCAAATGGGTGAGCGGTCTGTGGCAAATGGTCTTCGAACAGCAGGGCACCACCCGTCAAAACAAACAAGGCACCATGTATTTGCTTGGTGGCATGCCACTCGCCGTACTCGAGGCGACTGCCGCGCATGAACTGATGCACGCCTGGAATTATTATCATGCGCGCCCCCATGCCTTTGCACTCGAGGAAGGGGCTTGCAATTACATGAGTTACCGGATGTACCTGGCGCGCGATAACGAAGAGGGGCGTTATCACATCGATGCCTTGATGAAAGACCCTGACCCCGCCTATGGTGCTGGTTTTCGCAAGGTCAAGGGGTATGTGGATCGCCACGGCTTCCCACGCTTGCTCACCCTTTTAAAAGAATCCCACGACTTCCCGATGTTCGGCGGCTGGTTCGGATAACGCCAGCGCTTACGCCAGGCTGATTACACCCATCGATTGCACTTCGGTCTGCGGGGGAACAATCTCGTTATAGGCCATCACGGACACCGCCGGAAACTTTCGCTCAATCAGGCGACGAAACACCAGCCGCACTTTGCTGGAACATAGCACCACCGGCTGGTGACCATTGGTGAGCAATCGTTCTACCTGAACCTGAACGCTTTTGACCAAGCGTTGCGCAACGCCTGGTTCGAGGGTTACCATCGCACCTTGATCGGTTTGCTGGACGGAATTGGCCAGAATTTGCTCAAGCCCTGGGTCCATGGTCAGTACGGGCAAGCGGCCTTCCGCGCTCATGTTCTGGCGCGTGATGCTGCGTGCCAAGGCTTGTCTGGCATATTCCGTGAGGGTATCGGTATCTTTGGTCAGACGCGCGTAATTGGCGAGGGCTTCTAAAATGGGCACCATGTCGCGGATGCTGATGCGCTCACGCAACAGGTTTTGCAAGACCCGTTGAATGTCACCCAAGGTCATCAAGTCGGGCAACAATTCTTCGACGACTGCCGGATAATCTGTTTTGACGTGGTTGATCAACGCCTGCACGTCTTGCCGGGACAAGATATCCGGCGCATGTAACTTGACGATTTCGGTCAGATGCGTGGCGAGCACCGACGACGGGTCGAACACGGTGTAGCCCAAAATCTCGGCGTCTTCCTTTTTGGATTCGTCGATCCAAAACGCTGGCATCTGAAAGACCGGTTCCTTCGTCGGGATGCCGTCGATGGGTGCGACCGCCCCGCCGGCATTCATGGCCAAAAATTGTTCAACCTGCACTTCGCCCCGTGCGACCTCGATGGCGCGCAGGTTGATGCGGTACTCTTTGGGTTTGAGTTGCAGGTTGTCCCGCACGCGAATGGGCGGCAAAACTACCCCCAGCTTGGTGGCGGTTTGGCGACGAATCATGGTGATGCGATCCAACAAGTCGCCCCCTTGCGACGCATCGACCAAGGGGATTAACCGATACCCGATTTCAAGCTCCATCGGGTCGACGTTGAGCAAACCCATCACGTTTTCAGGGCCTTTGGCTTCGTTTGCATCACTCGGGGCATCCACCGCAGCAGCCGCTTCGAGTGCCACCGTTTTTTGGGCCTGTTGATTGGCCACGTAGGCGGCAACCCCACTGCATAAGGCAAGGGTGATGAACGGCAATTTGGGCAGGCCGGGCACGAGGCCCAAAATGCCCAGCATCACCGATACGACCATTAACACGCGGGGATCGCCCAAAAGCTGGGCACCGATTTCCTGGCCCAGGGATTGCTGGGTGGCGGCCTTGGAAACGAGTATACCCGTGCCCACCGAGATAACCAGCGCCGGCACCTGCGAGACAAGACCGTCCCCGACGGTGAGCAGGGTGTAGCGGCTGGCTGCTTCGCCAATTGGCATGCCGCGTTGGAGCACCCCGATGGCCAGCCCGCCGATGACGTTGACGACGATGATGATAATGCCTGCGATCGCATCCCCGCGAACAAACTTCGACGCACCATCCATCGTGCCATAGAAGTCGCTCTCGCGCTGGATGTCGAGTCGCCGCTTGCGAGCGACCTCTTCTGTGATATTGCCCGAACCGAGGTCCGCGTCAATCGCCATCTGTTTGCCTGGCATGGCATCCAACGTAAAGCGCGCTGCCACTTCCGAAATGCGACCGGCACCGTTCGTGATGACGATAAACTGAATCACGACCAAAATCGTGAAAACAACCACACCGACAGCGTAATTGCCGCCTACCACAAATTGCCCAAAGGCCTCGATCACATGCCCCGCTTCACCATTCAACAGAATCAACCGGGTGGTCGAGACGTTCAACGCCAAGCGAAACAGCGTCAGAATCAACAGTAGTGACGGAAACGTGCTAAATTCCAGCGGCCGTTGGACATACAGACACACCAGCAGCATGAGCAGACCGGCCGTGATGTTCAAGACGAGCAGCAGGTCAAGCAGCAACGGTGGAAGCGGTACCACCATCATGCCGACGACCATAACCACGATGACAGCCAACACAAGGTCACCGGACCGCAAAAAGGCTCCGAGACTCGAAGGTGCTGACGGGGTAGATTGTGTCGCCATGGAACGCGCAGTGCCTCACGCACCAGTGTGCGATCGCTGATAACAAACGTCTGAAATTTTAGATGAGCACGGAAGGACTGAGCCTGTCAAGTTTCGGGAGTTCAGGAGGATTCATCAACTTCACCGATCAGGCGCCAACCATCAGCCCAAGCGGTAACGGCAAGCGGACCGGTTTCGGGTGTTCTGGGCAGTGTGGTTACAACGAACATTGAACGAAGAATCAGTCAATTTGATGGATTGGAGTTCGGGGTGCTGGCCCACGCGATAGATCGAGACGCGTTAGATTGGTGATCGAATTGTGGCTGTTGCTCAAAAACGACGAAGCAGTGCCCGATGTTTGGAGTTTGTCATGCCGTTTTGACCAAAAACCTGTGCGTCACGGTATCGCGGTCAGGCGAGGTCATTTATTTGATGATCTGTTCCACCTTCTCGATGAGGTCGTTGGCGACGGTGAGCAGTTTGCTCGCCGACGAGAAGGACTTCTGCGCGAGCGTGATTTCGGGCAACGTCGTGTTGATGGACG
>Ga0208788_1000635_pt1 | contig 17135 bp, 15 predicted proteins | sample Wag4_2014_7_11_3_FD_187363 | JGI IMG/M metagenome (GOLD analysis project Ga0208788, IMG submission 187363) | Fresh water mixed with fracking chemicals microbial communities from Ohio, USA - Utica-2 Time Series FC 2014_7_11 (SPAdes) (version 2) ...
GCAAAGACTCGACCATACGCGCTGCAATTACTTTGCGAAGTCGTGACATGGTCACAGTGGTTCCACGAAGAGGAGACGCAACAGGAGCTGCTGGTCGTGGAGCTGAAGGTGCTGCAGCTGCTGCGGTAGCTGTCACTGAAGGCGCTGCTGACTGTGGAGCGAGCGCTTGCAGATCTTCCTTACGAATACGTCCACCGATTCCGGTTCCACGAACATTTGCAAGGTTGATGCCCAATTCATTGGCAAGCTTTCGAACAATGGGAGTTACATAAGCATCCTGAGGTTGCGAAACAGGAGCGGCAGTTGCTGGAGGAGCAGGCACGGCTGCTGGTTGAGGTGTAGCCACAGCAACTGGAGTAGAAACTTGAGGAGGAACCTGTGCCACCTGGACCTGGGCTACTGGTTCGGACACTGCAGGTACCGGTGCCACTGGCGTAATTGCAGGAGCGGGTGCTGCAGCTCCACTAACGCCGATAAGTCCTAGTCGAGCTCCAACAGCAACAGTTGTATCAACGGGAACATCAATAGCTAAGAGCGTTCCTGCAACTGGAGAAGGAATCTCGGTATCAACCTTGTCAGTTGAAACTTCAAGGAGCGCTTCATCAACTGCCACGTTATCGCCAACGTTCTTGAGCCAACGGGTAACTGTTCCTTCGCTCACTGATTCACCGAGCGCAGGCATTGTGATGACTGTTCCGCCTGAAGTTGCTGCAGGTGCTGCAGGTGCAGCAGCCGGTGGGGGAGTTGGGGCTGGTGTGGGCGCAACTGGTGTTTCGACAACAGGTGCTGGTGCAGAAGGGGCGGGTGCGGAAGGTGCCGGTGCACTCGCATCTGAAGAGATAATGGCAAGTTCAGCGCCGACAGCAACTGTCTGATCTACTCCAACGACAATCTTTGAAAGAACTCCTGCAACAGGTGAGGGAATCTCTGTATCTACCTTGTCAGTTGAAACTTCAAGGAGCGGCTCGTCGACAGCGACCATGTCGCCTTCGTTCTTAAGCCAACGTGTAACGGTTCCTTCACTGACGCTCTCACCGAGAGCTGGCATTGTGACTGAGAATGACATCGCTATTTTCTCCTCTTACCTTAACCGTGTGCGTGAAGTGGTTTGCCGGCCAGCGCCATATGAGCTTCGCCCATAGCCTCTGACATTGTTGGATGTGCATGGATAAGAGGAGCGACATCATCTGCCGTTGCCTCCCAGTTATAAATTAATTGAGCTTCAGCAAGAAGTTCGCCAACACGTGCGCCGACCATATGAATTCCAAGGACTGGCCCATTCTTCTCTGCGACTAATTTAATCGAGCCAGCCGTCTTAAGAATTTGAGCCTTACCGTTTCCTGCCAAGTTGTAATCGAGTTCAACAACGTCGTATCCACGCTCTTTTGCAACCTTTGTAGAAAGCCCAACAGATGCAACCTCAGGTTCAGAGTATGTAACGCGTGGGACTCCGTCGTAGTTGATCGGACGTGGGTTTAAACCAGCGATTGTCTCTGCAACAAGAATTCCTTCTTGGAATCCAACGTGCGCCAATTGCAAGGTTGGGATGATGTCGCCAACGGCCCAAACGCCTGGAATATTGGTGCGGCAATGATCATCGACTGTGATGTATCCGCGATCCATAGTGATGCCGAGTTCTTGGTAGCCAATTCCATCAGTGACAGGGCCACGACCGACTGAGACTAGAAGAACATCTGCGGTGAATTCGCGACCATCTTCAAGAGTGACGGTCACGCTATCGCCATTTACCTTATGAGATTTGAAGCGAACTCCGAGCTCAAACTTAATGCCGCGTTTGCGGAAAGCGCGTTCTAGTAACTTGCTAGAAGATTCATCTTCAAGGGCGATCAAGTGGGGTAGACCTTCAATAATCGTGACATCGGAGCCGAATGATTTCCATACCGATGCAAACTCGCATCCGATGACGCCGCCACCTAAAACAATGACGCTCTTTGGAACGTAATCCATCGAAGTTCCATGATCAGATGTGATCACTCGCTTACCGTCAATATCTAAACCAGGAAGTGTGCGGGCATATGAGCCAGTAGCAAGCACAACATTCTTGCCAACATATTGGACGCCATTTGCCTCTACGGTATTAGCCGCAATCAAACGGCCGGTTCCTTCAACATAGGTAATGTTGCGAGATTTAACTAAACCTTGGAGACCTTTATGAAGTCCGGCGATAACGCCATCTTTGTAAGAGTTGACCCCCGCCATGTCGATGGAGTTAAAGGTTGCATTGACGCCGAACTGAGCGGATTCACGAGCGCTATCGGCTACCTCGCCTGCATGTAAGAGCGCCTTTGTTGGAATACATCCACGGTGTAGGCAGGTTCCGCCAACTTTGTCTTTCTCGATGAGAGCGACCGATAACCCAAGCTGCGCTCCACGTAAGGCTGCTGCGTAGCCGCCACTTCCGCCACCAAGAACTACTAGATCAAAATTCGACACCCGTGAGGCTCCTTCTTTTTCTCTTTCGCAAGTACTACATCTGCTCTAACGACCATATCTTGCCAGCCTTTTGGGGGCTCGCCTAACTGGAGAGAAGAGGTAGCTCTAGCGCTCTTCCAGAGCCAACTGCACCAATGAGCGGAGGGCGATTCCAGTGCCACCAACTGGGGTGTATCCGTGAGGCGCCCCCTCGTTGTAGGCAGGTCCTGCGATATCTAGGTGCAGCCAAGGAAGTTCATCGGCTACAAACTCTTTGAGGAAGAGGCCAGCGACAAGCATTCCGCCCATTCGCTCTCCAATATTTGCAAGATCTGCCACAGGTGAATCTAGAGAAGCGCGTAACTCAACTGGAAGTGGCATCGGCCAAAATGCTTCGCCAGTCTTCTTCGTCAGTTCAACAAATGTTGCAGAAAATTCTTCGTTATTGGTCATCACGGCGCTAGTACGGGTTCCAAGAGCGACAACCTGTGCGCCGGTAAGTGTTGCGACATCTACGATGCCGTCGAGATCTTTACTCTCTTGTGCTTTCATAAGTGCATCGGCAAGAACGAGTCGACCTTCCGCATCTGGGTTGAGTACTTCCACAGTCTTCCCGCCGTAAATTGTGATTACATCACTGGGCCTGGTTGCTGTATCGCTGACCATATTCTCAGCAAGTGGCGCCCATGTATCAATCGCAACTGGTGCTTTCAGAAGTGCAATAGCAATGGTGGCAGCGCAGACAGCGGCAGCGCCGCTCATATCTGACTTCATCGCCTCCATGCCAAGAGCTGGCTTGAGCGCCAAACCACCGGTGTCAAAGGTGATCCCCTTTCCGATGTAGGCATATTTCTTCTTAGCTTTCGCGCTCTTAGGTGTGTAAGAAATGTTGAGTAAGCGCGGAGGATTAACTGAACCTTGTCCGACGCCGATGATTCCACCGTAACCCTTAGAGCGAAGTTGCGAATCCGTCATCACAGTAACTTTGAGCCCGGCTGAGGCGCCGCCAGCTTTCTTAACTGCGGCCGTAATTGCGGTACAGAAAGATTCAGGTGTTAAGTGGCTTGGAGGAGTGTTAATCAGGTCGCGAACTAGATATGTATAGGTTGAGATAATTTCAGCGATTTTTGCCGCATCCTTAGCACCGCTCTTTCCTGCCAGCGAGGTATGCACTGTTATTGTCTTGAGCGGCGCTTTCTGCGCGCTCTTGGTAGAGCCTCTAAATTGGTCGAAGAGATAGTTGCCAAGACCTGCGCCTTCGGCAATTGCGCGCACAGCGTCCTCATTTTTGGCTGGAAGTGAAAAAGTAGCGCTGGAATTTCCAGAGAGAGCACGTGCGGCAGCGCCAGCTGCGCGACGGAGAACTTCATTTGCATAGGTTGCGCTCTGTTTGCCGAGTCCGGTAAAGACGAGAAGTCGAGTTGATGTGCCTGGAACCTTGATTACTTCATCTGCTTTTCCAGTTGCACCAAGATCTGCAAGTGTTTGAAGAAGGGCCTTGTGATCGAGTGCAATATCGCCAGACTCAATCTGCAATGACGATGGAGACTTCGCTGCCTTGGGCGCCTTGACGGCGAGACCAACAACCAGAATTTCATCCTTGACGATTCCATCACTGAGGCGAATCGATGTCATGTACGTACTCCCTTGAGATTCTCATGGCGATAGCGCGAACGAGGCGTTTTGCCGAGCGTGCGGCAGAGCGTAAGTGTAGGTTGAAGCCTGTGAAAACTTCACCTTTGCATCAGAAACATCTCGATTTGCAGGCCAAGATGGCTGACTTTGGTGGCTGGCTCATGCCTATCGAATATCCCGGCGCAGGCGTATTAGCTGAACATTCTGCCGTTCGTGAGCGCGTGGGACTCTTTGATGTCTCTCACTTAGGTAAGGCCCGTGTTGTTGGTGTCGGCGCCTTGGATTACCTCAATTCGCAATTTACCAATGACCTTAATCGCATTGTTGATAGCAAAGCTCAGTACACCTTGTATTGCACGCCTGAAGGTGGCGTCATCGACGATTTGATCGTCTACCGAAATAGCGCCGAAGATTTCTTTCTCATTCCAAATGCCTCGAATACAACTGACGTTGTAGCAACGTTGCAGGCAAATGCGCCTTCAGGCATTTCAATCACAAATCTGCATACAAGTTATGCAGTTCTTGCGCTGCAAGGTCCACAAGCGCATGAAGTGATGCAAAGCTTGGGAATCAATCCATTAATGGATTACATGGCATTCACGCACGTCACCATTGCAGGGTGCGATGTCATTCTCTGCCGCACGGGCTACACGGGCGAACAAGGATTTGAGATTGTCCCTAAAGTGGAAGATGCCGCTCAGGTGTGGGATGCGCTATGCGCGGCGATGAAACCGTTCTCTGGTCTTGTCTGTGGGTTAGGCGCTCGAGATACTTTGCGTACCGAGATGGGATATCCACTCCATGGCCATGAACTCTCACATCAAATTTCGCCGGTGCAGGCTAGCGCCGGTTGGGCAATCGGTTGGAAGAAGAGCCATTTTGTTGGGCAAGCCGCCCTTCGTGCCCAGAAGGAGTCAGGAAAAGTTCGAACCCTGCAGGCGCTGACATCTCTCGATCGAGGTATTCCACGCGCCGGTATGAAGGTACTCAATAACGCTGGAGTTGAAATTGGTGAAATCACGAGTGGAACTTTCTCGCCGAGCCTGAAAGTCGGTATCGCCCTGGCCTTGATTGAGCCGGGATACGAAATAGGAAGTGAGGTAGCTATCGATGTACGCGGAAGAACATGTGCGGCAAAAATTACTGCGCTGCCTTTTCTTCCTTCGCACGTTCGCTAGCTCGGGACTCCATAAACTCTATTGGCGTGCAGAATGCAGCGCGAGTATGCGCTCGACGTAAAGTATGCAAGATCGGCTTACCGGTAATGAGAATGAGCGATGAAGTGAAGATTGCCCGCGGAACATCCCATGCCATCGCCGATAAGAAGTGGTAGCTAAAGAATCGATCGAGGTTCTCTGCAATCGGTGCACCTGCCTGATAAGAAAGTTGAGTATCAACACCTAGCGTCCATGGCCAGAACTGCAGATCCATTGCGATACCGAAGAAAGCTGCAGCCACAACTCCGTAGAGAGAAAGTAAAGCAATTTCACTTCGACCACGAATATTGCGGGGGATGAGTCCAATTCCTAAGCCAATCCACCCCGCTGCAAATGCTTGATAAGCAACCCATGGACCAAGGCCACCTGTAAGAAAAGCAGAGAGCACCATTGATAAAGCGCCCAGGAGAAATCCAAAGGATGGACCAAAAACTCGAGCGGCGAGAATCATTACAAACCACATCGGTTCTATGCCAACAGCGCCAGTACCCATCGGGCGTAACGCTGCAATTACTGCAGTTAAGACGGCAAGAAGAGCTATTGATTTTGTATCCAATTTATTGTTACTGACGCTGGCAAAGAGAAGAAGAAGTGCACAAGGAACGGCTAAAGCAAAGAGCCATTGCGGACGTGCTTGCGGAGTCGAAATGAGAAAAGGCCAAAGGAAACCCAGCGCGCTAATAGCGCTGGTGGCGATAAGCGCAGGAAGTGCTAATCCGCGGAAGGAGAATGCAGCAGGAGTCAGATTCATGGTTACTGTGCCAACGCCTGTACAACATCAGAGACGGTAAGCCAAGGTTTCGGAGACATCACCTTTGCAACTTGTGGGGCAAAGGCAGGAGATGAGAGAAGGACATCAAGGGTTGAACCATCTGCGACGATGTCGCCTTCTGCCAAGAATAGAACGCGATGCGCCAACTCAGCGACTAATTCAACATCATGAGTTGCTAAGAGCACTGGGCGATTGAAGGTACTTGCATACTCTTTGAGAGCAAGAGCGAAGAGGTTCTTAGCCTGATAATCAAGACCTCGAGTGGGTTCATCGAGGACAAGTAGCTCAGGATTTCCAGAGAGAACAATGCTTAACACCAGCGCCAACCGCTGACCTTCAGAGAGATCATTGGGATGGGTCTCTTGAGAGATGTGTGGAACCAAGCGCGAGAGGAAGGCGAAGGTAGAGCCCTCCGCAATCTCGTTATCGCGATCTGCTTGGGAACATTCGGCGCGCACAGATTGTGCATAGAGCAGATCACTTGGTTCTTGAGGAACGTAACCGATGCCCCGCCTTCGCTCTCCGCCCCTCAACAGTGCTGGATCCTTTAGGTGGACTCGCACCAGTCCTTTCGTTGGCAGCTGCGACCCGACTATCGCCTGTAAGAGCGAACTCTTACCTGCGCCGTTGCGCCCCATTACTGCCACGATTTCGCCAGCGCGAATTTTGGTGGAAACGCCATTAAGTGCGCGTTGATCTCCGTAACTAATGGTTAGTTCATCTACTTCGATGACAACGCCAGATTCGGCAGAGATTATCTCTGCGGTTTTAAAAGTTTGCGAGCGGATATCTTCAGTTAACCGCCGAACTTCTCTGACGCTGGTTCCCACTTCGCTCAAGTTGAGAGCGCGCGCTAGGCGAATGATTGGCGGAACTAGTTGAGCCGTCTTGAGCACCTCTTCTGCAGGGCCGATAGCGGTCTCACCATTGCCTTCAATGTAAATGATGCGATCCACAAATTGGATTACGCGTTCTAGGCGATGCTCAGCAATAACAACAGTAACGCTGAGATCATGGACTAGACGGTGCAGGAGTGAGAGAACTTCTTCTGCAGCGATTGGGTCCAACGCACTGGTTGGTTCATCCAAAACCAATACTTTAGGATGCATGACAAGTGCGGCCCCTATAGCCACTCGTTGCTGTTCGCCCCCGCTAAGAGTGGCGATGGATCTATGTCGTACTGCGTTGAGGCCGAGTAGATCAAGTACTTCTTCCACGCGCTTTCGCATGACATCGTGTGGAAAGTTAAGAGCCTCCATTCCAAATGCCAACTCTTCTTCAACGATGTCGGCAACAAATCCATTGAGAGGATTTTGGCCGACAATTCCAACGATATGAGCCAGAGATCCCGGCTTTACTTCACGAGTCGAGATGCCATCTACGCTGATATCTCCAGCCAAAATACCGCCGGTGTGGTGGGGGACAAGGCCATTGATTAACCGCAGCAATGAGGATTTTCCTGAGCCGGTTTCTCCCATAACCAGGACCATCTCGCCCTCTTGAATGGAGAAGGTGAGGCCTTCAATGATGGTCTTTGTCGAATGTGGGTAGATAAGAGAAACGTTTGAAAATTTAATCATGCCAACACCAGCGCTGAACTCAAGGCCAGAGTGATTGCAACGATTGCGCTATCGCTCATCTGCCATTTCTCTGGTCTATAGCGACTTCGCTTCCTGCTCATGCCAAATCCACGTGAATCCATAGAAGCGGCTAATTGCAGTGATCGGGAGAGAGATTCTTCAAGGAGGGGAAGAGCAAGTCTGCGCCATGAGATTTTCTCGTGGCCTCGTAACTGTTGCGCTAAGCGAATACGTCGAGCGCTGTGAGCTAATTGCGGAAAGAGTGAGGTTGCAATCACCAGAGTAATTCCAATTTCGTAGATGAAAAATGGAAGAGTGCGCAAGACCTTATGTGGACTTGTGAGTGAAGTTGCAGCGCCGAAGAGGGCTATGACAGTTGCGATGATCAAACCTTCATGGAGCGATGACGATAAGCGTTCTAGCGTGACCGCCCCACCCAATCTAATCCCTGGCATCCATGAAGGCAGGTCGATAATCGGAACTGTAAAAATCGTTCTTCCTGGAATTGGAACGCCAATCAGGACTCCAACAACTGCGCGAATGACGAGAATGACCGCTCCGATTCGTAGCGCTATCCAATAACTTCCGCCCCAAGGAGAGCTATCCCGTCGCGCAATGACGAGAACGGTTGCTACACCAATTGCACTGAGTGCAACCCACGCGCTATCTGCCAGCACAACTGCTGCAATCAGCAGAAGTGCCCAGATCCACATGGTGAGCGGGTGTAGCGACCTTTTCATTCTCAGATTACGTTAATCGCTTGGATTATTTCTTGAGAAGGGCAGCAGGGGTTTTAATCTCTACGCCACACTCTTTCTTGGGGTAACCGTTGAGCCCGCAGATAAGCCCAGATGAAGCAGCACGGAGCTTGACCACCTGAGCAAGAACATCAATTCCTTGTGATGCCTTTGCAGTTGTTACGCAACGAACGATTGTCCGCGGCACTTTTTCGCCTTTAGGCGCATATGCCTTTTTACCAAAATCAACAACAAGTGCAATTCTCTTGGTATCTGGATCCTTCTTGGTCTTGCCACAAATTGTGGCGAAGTTTGGCTTTGCTAGGGGAGCCACAGATGGAACATCATCGCTGCTAAAGACGAAGGACCATCCTTCAACTGAACCATCTTCGATATCTACAGTGGGGCCTGTCATGGCCGCCTTCCATTCGGTTGCACCTGGAGCTGCTTGAAAGTATCCCCAGTAGCGCCAACCTTTATCTGCAGCCTGTGCTGCCGGCATAGATATTGCCTGCGAAAGTGCGAGAGCAACGCTCATCGCAATTGTTATATATCTGCTTTTCTTCATGTGTGGAACTCCTGTGTTAGGAAGTTTCACAGGGGTAGCTCGCTAGCGCTCGGCTAAAAATAAGCCTAAAACCTTTGGACTACACCCCGCAAACCTCGGCGGGTGTTGGTCAAAAACAAGTGGCATGCAGGTAATCCGACTTAAATAGCGACAAAATCTCTTGGAAATTCTTTCGAGAGGATGGAAGCGATTCTTACGGTTGCGGGTCAGCGTCGGAGTTTCACCGAACTTCCCCTACAAGCCACCTATGAAGTTGTATGCGAAGACAACCATAGTGGTTGGTTGTTGGCAACTCACGCCCGCCTTAGGGTAGGGATATGGAATATAGGCGCCTCGGTAGTACTGGAATGTATGTCTCTGAAATTTCCTATGGAAATTGGATTACACACGGTTCTCAAGTTGAATCAGAAGCAGCCATTAAGTGCGTTCGAGAAGCGCTTAGCCAAGGCATTACAACCTTTGATACAGCCGATGTCTATGCAAATACAAAAGCTGAAGTAGTTCTCGCTAAAGCCCTCAAAGGCGTTCGCCGCGAATCCTACGAACTATTTACCAAGGTTTATTGGCCAACTGGCCCAGGAAAAAATGATCGCGGACTTTCTCGTAAACACATTATGGAGTCATGCCACGCGTCGCTGAAACGGCTCAATACCGACCACATAGATCTATATCAGCTTCATAGATTTGATTTCGAAACCCCTCTAGAAGAATCTCTCAGTGCACTTGATGATTTAGTGCGCCAAGGCAAAGTCATATATGTCGGATTCTCGGAATGGACGGCAGAGCAGATCGCTCGTGGACTCAAGATTCAGGATCAACGCGGCTACAACCGATTTGTCTCCAGCCAACCGCAGTACTCAGCGCTTTGGAGGGTCATTGAAGCCGAAGTTGTTCCGCTCTCTCAGCGCGAGGGAATCGGACAGATTGTCTGGTCTCCTATGGCGCAAGGAGTGTTGACGGGTAAGTACCTTCCTGGAAAGAAAGCTCCAGCTGGATCGCGAGCAACCGATAAAAAGAGCGGCGCAGCGATGATCTCGCGATGGATGAAAGATGATGTGCTTGAGGCCGTGCAATTGCTCAAGCCAATTGCAGAGAGCGTTGACCTATCGATGTCTCAACTTGCTTTGGCGTGGGTCCTGCAGAATCCAAGCGTTTCTAGCGCAATTATGGGCGCCACAAAACCCGCGCAAATCAAGGATAACGTCAAGGCATCCGGAGTGAAGTTACCGGCTGAAGTAATGAAGGCGATTGATGGGGCAATTGGAAAAATCGCAGAGCGCGATCCAAAGAAGAATGTCAGTCCTAACCCAAGGCCTTAATAGAAGTTAGATCGAATCCCCGGGGCTTACCTGTGGCTTAGGCATGCGCATCCGGCGCATCTGAGTTGAACGAAGCCATCCGTACATTCCGATGCCTTTGAACTCTCCACCTGGAAAACGTTCTGCGGCAGCAGCTTTGATCTTGCGACTGAGGAAGATTCCATCAACGATAGAAATTAAGAGAACGCCATACATCAAGGCGATACTTCCGAGTTGAAATGCTGGAAGCGGGACGAGCGTCATGATCAGTACTGCAAAGATAATTGGCAGAAAGTACTCGCCGATTGAACGACGGGTATCTACATAGTTACGAACAAACCTCTTGACAGGACCCTTGTCACGGGCCGGAAGTGCGTTCTCATCTCCGCGCATATAGGCAGCGCGAGCTGTGACGCGAGCGGCGCGAGAAGCTTCCTTGGCTCGCTTCTTCTCAATCTTTGTGGATGCAGGTGCGAGTGATGCAACCTTGCGAGCAGCCTCTGCCTCTTTGCGCTTTGGAGTAGGACGTCCCTTTTTACCGGCTTCAGTCATGGCGCAACTATAGGGCGAGCATCTGGTCGAGGGCTAACTTCGAGAAACGCGCTACACGTTCATCTACCTTGATGTGATTGACGATATGGCCTGCCAGTACTGATTCCATCGCCCAAACCAGGTGCGGCAGATCGATTCGGTTCATGGTTGAGCAGTAGCAGACGGTCTTATCGAGAAAGACGACTTCTTTATCTGGGTTATTGGCAGCTAGGCGCGAAACAAGATTGAGCTCTGTTCCTACTGCCCACTTACTGCCTGGCGCGGATTGAGAGACAGTTTGAATAATCTTTTCGGTACTACCAACAACATCGGCTGCAGTGACTACAGCGTGGGTGCACTCAGGATGCACAATGACATTGACTCCCGGCACTCGAGTGCGAACTTCATTCACTGAGTCTCGTGTGAAGCGACCATGAACCGAGCAGTGACCTCGCCACAAAATGACAGTCGCATTCTTAATCTCATCTTCAGTCAGACCGCCCATAGGTTTCCAGGGGTTCCAGAGAACGCAGTCATCGAGGGAGAGGCCGAGCGAAAGAACTGCCGTGTTTCGCCCGAGGTGTTGATCAGGAAGGAAGAGAATCTTGCTTCCCTTTGAGAGCGCCCATTCCATAGTCTTTTGCGCATTGGAAGAGGTGCAGATAGTTCCGCCATGCTCACCAGTGAAACTCTTGATCGCAGCCGATGAGTTCATATATGTAACTGGGATCGTTGTCTCGGCAACGCCAATTTTTTCTAACCCTTTCCAACATTCTTGCACCTGGGATGCTGTTGCCATATCTGCCATCGAACAGCCGGCTGCTAAATCCGGAAGTATCACCTTCTGCTGTGGTGATGTAAGAATGTCGGCGCTTTCAGCCATAAAGTGGACGCCACAGAAGAAGATGAATTCTGCTGACTTTTGCTCAGATGCTGCTTGCGCTAATTTGAATGAGTCGCCAGTGATATCTGCGAATTGAATAACTTCATCGCGCTGGTAATGATGGCCCAGAATCAGTGCACGAGAGCCGAGCCCTGATCGCGCAGCAACTGCACGTGCGACAAGGTCAGGATCGCTCGCTGCCGGTAGCTCGCCGGTGCATGAGACCCCACGCTCCGAGGCGAGGTCGCGCCCTTGCCCAAGGACAAGCAGATCCTGTAACGAGATGGTCATGACCTAATTCTCCTGTGTTTCGGTTCGCATCGGCAACCTGACTTGGCTATCATTTCCGCATGACTACTGAAGCCTCTACATCTGTCGACATCACAACAGGCATCACTCTCACCGATGTGGCGGCTGCGAAGGTTGCAGCCCTTCTTGCTCAAGAAGGGCGCGATGATCTCTATCTTCGCGTCGCAGTTCAACCAGGTGGTTGCTCAGGTCTTCGTTACCAGCTCTACTTTGATGATCGCAATCAAGAGGGCGATATCGCTCGCTCATTTGGTGCAGTCAAGGTAGTTGTAGACAAGATGAGCGATCCATATCTCATGGGCGCAAGCATCGATTTCGTCGACACTATTGAAAAGCAAGGCTTCACAATTGATAATCCAAATGCAGGCGGGTCATGCGCTTGCGGCGATTCCTTTAGCTAACAAGTACTCAGCCTACATCGCCTGTAGTTAGATACGGCCTATGAAAATAGGTGTGGCAGGTTCAGTCGGGTTAGACCATCTCATGACCTTTCCAGGCAAGTTCACCGATTCTTTAGTTGCTGGCTCACTTGAAAAAGTCTCACTCTCTTTCCTCGTTGATGGTCTCGATGTCCGTCGCGGAGGATGCGCTGCCAATATCGCATTTGGATTAGGCGTTCTAGGTCTCAACCCGATCTTGATTGCAGCCGTTGGAAAAGATTTTGCTGATTACGATGCTTGGCTTACTCGCCATGGCGTAAACACATCTCATGCCTTGGTATCTACCGAGCAGCACACTGCTCATTTCACAGTAACAACAGATACCGAGCTCAACCAGATTGCATCTTTCTTTCCTGGTGCTATGTCTGAGGCTCGCAACATCGAACTTAAACCCATCATGGATAAAGTCGGCAAGTTAGATCTCTTAGTGATTTCTCCAGATGACCCTGAGGCAATGCTGCGCCATACTGAAGTGGCGCTCTCTATGGGAATTGCTGTGGCAGCTGATCCTTCACAACAGATGGCGCGCATGAGTGGGAATGAAATCAAGAAGCTCATTGCGGGCGCAACTTATCTCTTTATGAATGAATATGAACTCGCGCTAGCTATCCAAAAGACAGGCTGGAGCGATCGCGAGATTTTGGAAAAAGTTACCTACCGCGTTGTTACACAAGGCGCTGAGGGCGCCCGCGTTGAGAGTAAAGATGGAACATTTATCAAGGTCCGCTGTGCAAAAGAGAAGGCGAAGATTGACCCCACTGGAGTGGGTGATTCATTTAGATCAGGTTTTGTAGCAGGACTTGCTTGGGGCCTGTCGTTAGAGCGTTGCGCGCAATTAGGTTCAATGATTGCAACCTACGTCATTGAAACCACCGGCACCCAGGAATATCGCTTTACGCGCGATGAATTTTTAGCTCGATTCCTTGAGGCATATGGCCAGGATGCATCCAGCGAAATAGCAGCGCACCTACCGGCTTAAGAAATAGCCTGAGAAATGGCTTTCTTTAACGAATCGATTTCGCTCTTTGTCACTCCGTGATGAAGGGTCAATCTCACGTGACCGGTAGTCGGATATCCCATGGCCGCTAAGACATGGCTTGGTTGAAGATCAGCTGCCGAACAGGCTGACCCTGAGTCAATATCAATTCCACCTTCGGCCAAGGTACGTACTAATTGCTCGCCCGCAATTGCCGGGATAGATAGAGAAATCTTCTGAGGCAGCGCCTGTGTATCGCCTGCCACCACCAAAATGCCAGCCATGCCCGTGAAGGACTCGGTCAGGTAGCGACGCATCTCCGCATCCTCTGGTGCAAAATTCTCTAAAGCTATTGATGCCGCAATGAGAAGGGGGAGCGAGTATGTACCGGGCGATTTAATTGGAGCAATACGCGGCAACGGATAGGTATAGCTAGAGTCGTTGATAGCGAGTATCCCAATCCCTGAAGGACCTGCCCATGATTGCGCATCAAATAGCGCAGTCGACCAATTTTCTGGAAGTGGTAATCGTGGGCCAGAGACTGTTGCATCGACAGCAATCTTCACGCTAGGTTCGGGGAGGAACTTCTGAATTATTCCTGTCTCACCGTTTGCTAACTGAAGTGAGATCACTGTGTTATCGGCCAGATTAGTAGCGCCGCTAATTTGGCCTTTGCTATCGACTTCCATTTCTTGCACGGGACCAGAATGTGCGCGGGCGATTGCGCGGATTTTTCCTTTATCGATAGAGGCGTAGGCAAAGTTCTGAGTAGGGGATAAGAGACCAGCGATGGCAAGGAAGTGCCCCAAAGCTGGCTCACCTATGACTTCTATTGCATCTGGGCGAACTCCGAGACGGTTGCCGATATTCTCTAGCGATTGATTCTTCAGGATTGCAGCACGTGCTGAACTCTGCGAGATCTTCTTGGGATCTGCCCAGCCTTGGTCAAAAGCGGCTAAAAGCGCCTCTCTTGCCGCAGGATGGAGCGGACTTTCAGAGGTGAAATTTCCTGTGACACGAACCACCGAACGAACGCTACTCGCTCGGGCGAGCACATGCACACCGCACCACTATCCTTAGCCCTATGTCTCATACTCCGCGCCGATGGCGCCCAGTCCGAGCGGCTGCCGTACTCGCACCTCTTACATTTGTACTAAGTGGATGCTCATTCGATACAAAGAATATCTCGGGTATGGGATTTCCCAAGGATGCTTCAAGCGTCAATGACATCTCGATCTCACTCTGGCAAGGCGCTTGGATTGCCGGAGGAGTAGTTGGTGTTATCACTCTCGTTCTACTTTTGTGGCCTGCTGTTTTCCACCGCGCATCAGCGAGCAAAGGAGAGTTTCCAAAGCAGACCCAGTACAACATCCCTGTTGAAATTCTCTACACAGTAATTCCATTCATCATCGTTTTTGTACTTTTCTACTTCACAGCAATCAAGCAGACTGAAATTGTTGATAAGTCATCACCTGTCAAGCATGAGATCTCTGTCAATGGGTTCCAGTGGTCATGGCAATTTGGTTATCCCGAGGCCGGAGAAAAGGCGATCGTTACTGGAACGCCAGCGCAGCCACCAACTTTGTATCTTCCACAAGGCGAGAAAATTCGCTTCACTTTAATGGCAACCGATGTAGTCCACGGATTCTGGATCCCTGCATTTATGATTCAGATGCAGAACTTGCCAGGCGAAACAAACAAACTGCAATTCACTGCAAATAAGTTGGGCGAGTTCCCGGGCCGATGCAACATTCTCTGCGGACGAAACCACTCTCAGATGCTCTTTAAAGTCAAAGTTGTAACACCAGAGCAATATCAGAGCTATCTTGACTCATTGAAGGCGAGCACAGCATGACAACATTTGCAGAACGTCCAACGATTGCCGCGCCTCGCCAAGGAGTTCAGAAAACTTCATTTGGAAGCCAGTTTGTAAAGACCATCACCTCTACGGACCACAAGCGAATTGGGTATCTCTATCTAGCTACCTCATTTGCATGGTTCCTTATCGGTGGCGTTCTGGCACTCTTTATTCGCGCCGAACTCACTCGCCCAGGTATGCAGTTCATGAGCGTCGAGCAGTACAACCAAGTTTTCACAATGCACGGAACGATTATGTTGCTGATGTTTGCTACCCCGCTCTTTGTCGGCTTTGCAAATGTGCTTATGCCTCTGCAGATTGGGGCTGCCGATGTGGCATTCCCTAGACTTAATATGCTTTCGTACTGGCTCTACCTCTTTGGTTCAATTCAGGCAACGATTGGTTTCTTAACGCCGGGTGGAGCCGCTTCCTTCGGTTGGACTGCGTATGCGCCGCTTTCAAACTCAACTTACTCTCCTGGAATCGGTGGGGATTTGTGGATCATGGGCCTGGCGATTTCAGGAGTTGGAACAATTCTTGGTGGCGTTAACTTCATTACGACAATCTTCACAATGCGTGCGCCCGGCATGACGATGTTCCGTATGTCAATCTTCTCTTGGAACGTATTGCTGACCTCGATCCTGGTATTGCTCGCCTTCCCACCGCTAGCTGCTGCTCTCCTTGGACTTGAATCTGATCGACTCTTCGGCACGCATATCTTCGATCCGGCCAACGGAGGTGCGATGCTCTGGCAGCATCTCTTCTGGTTCTTTGGGCATCCCGAGGTGTATATCTTGGCGCTGCCGTTCTTTGGAATCGCAACGGAAATCTTGCCGGTCTTTAGCCGTAAACCTATCTTTGGATACAAAGGTCTTATCGCTGCAACTATTGCAATTTCAGCGCTTTCTGTAGCTGTGTGGGCGCACCACATGTTCGCAAGCGGCAAAGTGCTTTTGCCTTTCTTCTCATTTATGACATTCCTTATCGGTGTTCCAACAGGTGTGAAATTCTTTAACTGGATCGGCACTATGTGGCGTGGCCATGTCACCTTCGAAACTCCAATGCTCTGGGTGATGGGCTTCCTCGTGACATTCCTCTTCGGTGGAATCACCGGCATCATCCTGGCATCGCCTCCACTTGATTTTGCAGTGTCAGCCTCCTACTTCGTTGTAGCCCACTTCCATTATGTTCTTTTTGGTACCGTGGTCTTTGCGATGTTTGCTGGCTTCTACTTCTGGTGGCCGAAGTTCACCGGACGTATGCTCAATGAAACTCTTGGAAAGATCCACTTTTGGACTCTTTTCTTCGGCTTCCACATCACGTTCCTTATCCAGCACTGGCTCGGAATTAAAGGCTTTCCACGTCGCTACGCGGATTACCTTTCTACCGATGGCTTTACTGAGATGAATATGATTTCAACGGTCGGCTCATTTCTCCTTGCACTTTCGATGATTCCATTCTTCGTCAACGTCTGGATTACACGTAAATCACCAAAGGTCGAAGTTGATGACCCATGGGGCTACGGCTCATCTCTTGAGTGGGCGACATCGTGCCCACCGCCTCGACATAATTTCTTATCCATGCCACGCATTCGCTCTGAACGTCCGGCATTTGATCTCCACCATCCACACATCAAGACAGAAGGCCATTAAGCATGAAAGCTAATTGGAAGCTCTTCACTTTTCTTACAGTCTTTTATGTGATCATGACTGTGGTTTATTGGGGTATTGGCGGAGAACCTGTCGGCATTACCGGAATGGTTTTGGCAGCATGTCTTGCCGGAATGATTGGCTTCTATCTCTGGTTCACCCAAAAGAGAATTGGCACTGATATTCCCTCAGATAACGACGATGCTGAGATTGCAGATGATGCCGGCGAACTTGGCTTCTACAGCCCAC